>FZPS01000016.1_pt206 | contig 10045 bp, 9 predicted proteins | sample 1817821 | NCBI WGS metagenome assembly FZPS01 (sample SAMEA104158645, study PRJEB21678) | metagenome | place: Germany | collected 2015-04-21
AGGAGAAACCATATCCGTGACGGCATCCGGCGGGAGTGAATCCAATTACACTTGGTTCGGTTATGGCGGGGTGTCACTTTCTGGAACCACAAGCAATTCTACCCTTGTTACAGGAGTAGCTCCGGGGTTTGCGTCCGTCTCCGCGACTGATTCCAAGGGATGCACGGGAGTAAAAGAAATCATTGTCCTCCAACCGGACATCGGCAAGGCAAGCCCGCTTGCCGACCGTACCTTGCACCCGGACGCCGCACGAAAACCGCTGGTCTTGAGGCAAACCCTGCCTGGCGCTTGGCATGGTCAAATGCAACTGAATCTCACCGGCGCGGTGGCCTACTGGACACCCACCGGCGGCGTGCCGATTGCTTTAAGCTCAACGTTCTTCGCCAATGAGCAACTGCCCCGGACCATCTACCTTGAAGGCGGCGGCTGCGGAATCGGCGAAGCCAGTTTTTCCATTGCCGGTTCCGGGGGCTGTGAAGCCAATACCCCCCTTCAAATCTTCGGCGCGAACGCCACTCTTGCGGGCGTGGCCGAAGCTGATGAAGAATCCCCCGGCGGATTCATCGCCGACCGCACCGTCCACACCAACGCCCCCCGCACCATGCTCACTCTGACAGCATGCGGCCCATACGGCTCGCCGGGCAATTTGATTTTGACTTGGGATTCTTCCGTTGTGAAAATCTACACGGCCCCGTCTGGCGGAACTGCCTTAACGCAATTCGTTACACCGTTCCATGGGTTCAATGGCACGAATCTTTACGTTGAAGGCATCTCCCCCGGCACCACCACCCTAAACTGGACCTATTCCGCACAATCCAACTGCACCGACAGCATACAGGTGAGTGTTATTAAGGTGGGTACCGAAACGATTGCCACAACTCCCTCCGATCGTACCAGAACAAAGATTGGTATTGGTGAAGAAGTCGTTTGCAGTATTGCCCCATCCATGTCTGTTAACTGGTCGGTTACCGGTGGCGGAACTGTATCTGTTGCGACGGGGGCCAGCACGACATTCACGGCCAGCAAGAGTCCGTCATCGTCAACTGTTCATGCGCAGATTGCTGGCGCAGATTGCACAGTGACATTCATGGTGGTTGCTCCGGATGGAATGATGACCTCACTTGCGAGCGACGGGAATCTCGGCTCACTCGGGATGAACAATATCGGTGCCAAGTCTTTCTTTAACTGCTATGTTCTTCCCAATGATGTTTCATTTTATAATGTTGAATTTCGGGAAAACATTCCTGGGGAGACTTACACCTGGCCTGACGGAACGGGAGGCAGGCGTCCTTCCGCGATCGTACATTGGAGCGTTGGGTTTGACAACAAGACTACCGACATCGTGTCGAGTGGTTTGGCTCCAGTCGCAAGGATTTTCGATGGAACCAACTACGTGGATTTCACCTTTGGGGTTCGTGTCCCAGAGGAATACAAAAATGAGGCGGGGACTTGGGTTGAGTGGCTCCCCGATGAGAATCATCCGCGTAATTATCGCGGTTCTGATCGCAAAGCGCGTGTAAAACTTGAGGCGTCCAACACGGCCATAGGTGGCTGGATGGGGCCATGGCAATGATGAAGGTGGTGCTTATGAATGCTTCGTGGTATCTGTTCCTTGGTGTGCTGATTGCTTTCGGCAGTTCTTCATCTTTTGGTGGAGATGTGAGCTTGTGCACCCAGATCAATGAAATCTGCCGATTCGCCTCCACATCCAATCAAGGTGACCGAGAGGCTATCGAGACGCGATTGCTCGATCTTTTGAGCGAGAACGCCGATCCGCAGAGTCGAGGCTTGGTTTACGCGGCGATCGCCAACGTGTACGGCGGAGCTTTGGCTCATCACGCTGAAGATGCTGTTCGCTTCGCCCGAGAAGCACTAAGGAACCAACTCAGTGTAACGGATGAGTGCGATATGTATTTGTGCCTTGCTAAGGCAATAGAGGCCCAAGTTCGCCATAAACAGGCCTCTGATGCAGATGCTCGCAAAGAGCAGGTCATACCGCTTATCCAAGGACTATCCTTTGTGTTAGACCATCTGCGCATCGACAAGAGGTTGTCGCCGCCCGCTGTTGGAAAATATGACGTGAATCCCGTCGATCCTCAATATGAGGAAGTTGTGCGCCAGCATGCGATACAGATATCAATCCGGGAGGATATTCTCCAGCAGAACCGGCTACTTGCCTATCGTGATGACTTCAGCCAACGAGTGCTTCAACTTTATGGAGCGGCTTCGGTCAAAGAACCTGCCTTTGCTCGCATAGTTCATGAAGCTGTGGGGAGTGCAGGCAAGGTGGAGAAGGTTCTTTTGCAGCTTGATGCGGTAGCCGAGAAACTTGGAAAATCGCGATAGCGTCCTCGCTCCGCACCCGTACACGAAAAATACGCGGCATTTTTCGCGCGTCATTTTGTTTATTATGGCGGTGAATATTATGACCCATCATATGGCATCAAGCATACAAGTCTACTGACACTAGATAATAATGCAATAGATGGATACTACATTATTGAACATAATTACCCAGTTGATGAGCCAGCGGTGAATCTTGATTTAACCAATGATGGGAATTTGACCGACATAGGCGTGCCAACAACAGTAATCCTGTTTCGCCAGAATCCATCAGGCTTAGACATCTATGAAATACCGTATGATTATTAGGAGCACAATATGAATAAAGTAATTATAATTATTTGTTTTCCTGTCATTCAATGCCTCTCGGGTGTGGGCGCAGAGCCTCCAACGGGCTTCAACCATGTGCTAACAGAGTCGAAAGCAAAGCGCATTGCGCGCGATGCATATGCCGAAAGGATGGGGGTGCATCTGATGGCAGAAGAAGGGATATGGAGGGTAGATATTCAGACTGTTGGCTTTGATATCCCGGATTTCGCAAAGAGAGGTGATCAGCTATGGGAAGCTCGTGTCATGGCATTCTTAAACCAAGAAACGCGCGCAATTATATGGGTTCATGCCAACACTGAGCAGGTGTATTTTGTGATAGGCCCTTGGAAATAAACGCACCAATCATAGCTGTTTCACCGCGTGGACTCGACCCAGTAGTGTAGATCGGAGGACAACGCCTTGAATATGAAGATGAAATCACTACTTATCTCGATGAGCGTGGCCGGTTGCTTTGTCTGTTTCTTGCTCTGGACGAACAGTCGGCCACCATGTGCAACCAATAGTGCGTCGCATCGGCATGCCGAGAGCACTGCCGTCGCTACCATACAGGGACTACAGACAGAGGCTGACGCTGTGTCGGCTGTAACTTTTGCCCGTGGCGAACAGGCGGATCATGTTGAATCTAAATTGTCTTATGTGTCTCCCGATTCCGCGAAAGAAACTGCATCGTTGGACCATAGCCGAATGGCAAGCAACTTTGTCTCTGAGGTTGTGGAAGCGCAAGGACAACCGATGCATCAGGTAAAAAACATCCTGGGGGCTGGTGACGATCTTATTACTGAACAGCAAGCCCGGATTATTGCTGCTGAGGCTATTGGAAAAGTAGCGTACGACAGGGATGCCGTGGTGTCTGTTCAGCACGAGGCGGGTCTGTATGTCGTGACGTTTCCCGCCAAGCAACCGGCGCTTCAGGAGGGGGAACGCTACAGAGGTCCTTCGTACGCCGCACAGGTTGCCATAGACGAAAAGACGGGAAAGGTGGTTCAGGTCAAGGTGGGTAGTTAACGACAAGCAGCATGTCGCACCCGCGCCTGATCCTTAAGGTTCAGGGGCGGGTGCGCGTTTGGGACAAATGTCGTCTTTTTTGACTTCCGTCTTTACGGGGAGGGTGGGGGTGTGCGATGGTTAGCCATCTGCCGGCTTGCGCCTGCGTGCCGGAAGGTGGAGGAGTGTGCACATGAAGCCTTTGCTGACAAAACCCGAAATCAACGCCATTATCTACGGCATGCACGGCGCGCCGTTTTCGCTGCTGGGCATGCATGCCACGGGCGCGAAAAAGCCGGGCGTGGTGGCGCGGGTGTTCCGTCCGTATGCGACCAAGGTCGAGTTAATCCGCCGCGCGGATGGCCAGGTTCTCGATATGCCGCGCATTCATGAGGATGGTCTGTATGAGCTGTTTCTCCCGAATGAAAAGCCGTTCGATTATTTGCTGCGCCTGACGTGGTTTGACGGGACGTCGTCCGATTTGGAGGACCCGTATCGCTTTCCGCTGCAACTGACGGATTTTGACATGCACCTGCTGGGCGAGGGGACCAATTACCGCGCGTACAACCGGATGGGGGCGCATCCGATGACGGTGGAGGGCGTGGAGGGTGTGCATTTCGCGGTGTGGGCGCCGAATGCCATCCGCGTGAGCGTGGTGGGCTGGTTCAACAACTGGGACGGGCGGATTCATCCGATGCAACAGCGCGGCAACAGCGGGATTTGGGAGTTGTTCATGCCGCATCTGAAGCCGGGGGATTTGTACAAGTATGAGGTCAAGGGGCATCAGGCGTTTCTGGCCCAGAAGGCGGACCCTTACGCGTTTGCGTCGGAGTTGCGCCCGCGGTCGGCTTCGATGGTGTGGGACATCGAGGCCTACGAGTGGCAGGACGCGGAGTGGATGGCGGCGCGCGACAAGCGCAACTGGCTGGAGGAGCCTATCAGCGTGTATGAGGTGCATCTGGGGTCCTGGCGGCGCAAGCCGGATGAGGACGGCCGCATGCAGACGTATGCGGAGCTGGCGGATACGCTGATTCCTTACGTGAAAAAGATGGGCTACACGCATATTGAGCTGATGCCCATCAGCGAGCATCCGTTCGATGGCTCGTGGGGCTATCAGACCATCGGCTACTACTCCCCGACGTCGCGCTTTGGCACGCCGGACGACTTCAAGGCGTTCGTGGATCGCTGCCATCAGGAGGGCATTGGCGTGATTGTGGATTGGGTGCCGGCGCATTTCCCGAAAGACGGCCACGGGCTGGCCTATTTCGACGGCACGCACCTGTATGAACACGCGGACCCGCGAATGGGCGAGCACAAGGATTGGGCACGTATATTTTTAACTACGGGCGCAACGAAGTCCGCGCGTTTCTGCTGTCCAACGCGATGTTTCTGGCGGATATGTATCACATTGACGGCCTGCGCGTGGATGCGGTGGCTTCCATGCTGTATCTGGATTATTCGCGCAAAGAGGGCGAGTGGATTCCCAACAAGTACGGCGGGCGCGAGAATCTGGAGGCCGTGGATTTCCTCAAGAAGTTCAACGAGCTGGTTCACCTGGAGCATCCGGGTTTCTTGACGTTCGCGGAGGAGTCCACCGCGTGGCCCATGGTTTCGCGGCCGACCTATCTGGGCGGGCTGGGCTTTGACCTGAAGTGGAACATGGGGTGGATGCACGACACGCTGGATTACATGCAAAAGGACCCGGTGTTCCGGAAGTACCACCACCACCAGATGACGTTCTCGATGATTTATGCCTTCACCGAAAACTTCATTCTGCCTTTTTCGCACGACGAAGTCGTCCACGGCAAGGGGGCCATGCTTTCCAAGATGCCCGGCGACATGTGGCAGCAGTTCGCCAATCTGCGCCTGCTTTATGCGTATATGTTCGCGCATCCGGGCAAAAAGCTCACCTTCATGGGCATGGAGTTCGGCCAGTGGCGCGAGTGGCAGCACGGGGAAAGCCTTGATTGGCACCTGTTGCAATATGATTCGCACACGGGCCTGCAACGCCTCGCGCGCGACCTCAACGCCATTCTCAAGGGCTATGGCTGCCTCCATCAAATTGACTTTTCCTGGGAGGGCTTCGAGTGGATTGACTTGAACGACTGGGAAAACAGCATGCTCTTCACGTTGCGCCGGGGAAAAGACCCGGATGATTTGATGGTGTGCGGCTTCAACTTCACGCCGGTGCCGCGCGTCGCCTACCGCATGGGCGTGCCGCGCATGGGCACGTATGAGGAAGTGCTCAACACCGATGCGGCCATCTACGGCGGCAGCGGCGTGAGCAACAGCCGGTTTGTGACGGCGGAAGCCATCAAATGGCAAAGCCGCGATCAGTCCATTGTGGTGACGGTGCCGCCGCTGGGCGCGGTGTATTTCCGCTATCGCCCCGACATGGCCAATCACGTGTCTTAAGTGGGGGCGGATGCCTCCGGTGACAAAGGATTCTCATGAAAATATTCACGCGTAGTTTCAAATGGCTGTTGGTGACGGCCGTGCTGGCGGTCAACCTGGTCGTCGGCGCGCGCATCTATTCGCAGGAAACCGCCGCCGCCGAAACAGGCGAGGGCAAGGATTCGCCGCTCGAAATGTACACGCTCTTTTCCAAAGTGGTGGAGCAGGTGCGCGCCAATTATGTGGACACCGAAAAAAGCGACTACAAAGACCTGATTCAGGGCGCGCTGCGCGGCATGTTGCAGTCGCTGGACCCGCACAGCCAGTTCATGGACGAGGAGGCGTTCAAGGCTATGCAGGAGGACACCGCCGGCAAGTTCGGCGGCCTGGGCATCACTATTGGCATCAAGGACACCATGTTGACGGTGATTGCCCCGATGGAGGGTACGCCGGCCTTTCGCGCGGGGCTGCTCTCCGGCGACAAGATTATGGAAATCAACGGCGACAGCACCGACGGGCTGGCGCTGGACGAAGCCGTCAAAAAATTGCGCGGAGACCCCGGCACGAAGGTGCGCATCAAGATTTTCCGCCCCAAGACGCAACTGATGAAGGACTTTGAGCTGGTGCGCGCCATCATCAACGTGCCGAGCATCAAGGACACGCAAGTGCTGGATGGCGGCATCGGCTATGTGCGCATGCTGCAGTTCGGCGAAGACACCGCCCGCGATTTGCAGCGCGCGCTGGATGAGCTGGCGGCGCAGAAGGTGCGCGCGCTGGTGCTGGATTTGCGCAGCAATCCCGGCGGTCTGCTTTCGGCGGCGGTGGAGGTGTCGCAAAAGTTTCTGCGGCGCGGGGATTTGATTGTCTTTACCCGCGGGCGCGACCTTCGGATTGAGCGCTCCTATCGCGCCCGCTCGCGGCAGATTTTCCCGGATGTGCCGATGGTGGTGCTCATCAACGGCTACAGCGCCAGCGCCTCGGAAATTGTCGCCGGCGCGCTGCAGGATAATCGGCGCGCCGTGCTGGTGGGCGAGAAAAGTTTTGGCAAGGGCTCCGTGCAAAGCGTGCTGCCGCAGGACGGCGGAACGGCCATTCGGCTGACCACCGCGAAATACTACACGCCCAGCGAGCGCGTCATTCACGATGTGGGCATTGAGCCGGACGTGGTCGTGCCGATGTCCGCCGAAAACTGGCGCAACATTCTGGTGGCCCGCAACAAGGCCGAAGAACAAAACGGCGAGGAAAACCCCAACTCGAACGACGAGGGCTGGACGGATGAGGAGGGCGCTGCGCCGCCCGCCGCCAGCGTCCCCGCCGAGGCGGAGCTGCTGGAGGATGGCGATGTCTCCGACCCACAATTGGAGCGCGCCTGCGACATGCTGCGCGGCATTCTGGTGTATCAGAAGCGCTGATGGCGTTCCGGTGGCGCGCGTTTTGGGGCCATGATTATTCTGGGCATCGAATCCTCGTGCGACGAAACCGCCGCCGCCGTTGTGCGCAATGGCCGCGAGGCGCTTTCATCCGTGGTACACAGCCAAATTGCCAGCCACCGGCCTTATGGCGGCGTGGTGCCGGAAATCGCCTCGCGTGAACACGTCGGCAATTTCCCCGTGGTGACGGCCGCGGCCATGGAACAGGCGGGAATCGGCTGGGCGGAATTGGATGCGATTGCTGTCACGCACGGCCCCGGCTTGGTCAGCTCGCTATTGATTGGCATGTCCGGCGCGCGCGCCATCGGGCAGGCCATCAACAAACCCGTTTGGGGCGTGAACCATTTGGAGGCGCATCTGGCCGGCATTTTTCTGGACCCGGCCGCGCCGCCGCCGACGGAAACTTGCCCGCTGCTGGCGCTGCTGGTGTCCGGCGGCCATACCCTGCTGCTGGATATGCGCGCTTGGGGCGACTACCGCCTGCTGGGGCAAACCCTCGACGACGCCGCCGGCGAATGCCTGGACAAAGGCGCCAATCTGCTGGGTCTGGGCTATCCCGGCGGGCCGGTCATCGAGCGCGCTGCGGCGGGGGGGAATCCCCGGTTCGTGGATTTCCCGCGCGGGATGGAACACGCGAAAAACCAGACCACGGCGGAAGGTCTCGCCATTGAAATGTGCTTCAGCTTCAGCGGGTTGAAAACCGCGTTGCTGTACTACCTCAAAAAGAATCCCGCCGTCCGCGAAACCCATTTGGCGGATGTGGCGGCATCGTATCAGGCGGCGGTGATGGACGCGCTGGCCCTGCGCGTGGAGCGCGGACTGGCCGCGACCGGCGCGCGGATGCTGGCATGCGTGGGCGGCGTTGCCCGCAATGCGCTGCTGCGGCAGAAGCTGGACGAAACCGCGCGCCGCCACGGCGCGCGGTTGCTGTTGACGCCGCTGGCCTATTGCACGGACAACGCCGCGATGGTGGCCGCCGCGGCCGGGTTGCGCGCGCAGGCCGGGCTGGACAATCCCCCGGCGCTCGAAGCCGACCCCAGCCTGCCGTTGTGATGGCGGGCGGCCCGTCGCGGGGCGCGTCAGCGTTCGGTGGCAGGGGGCTTGGCGCCAGGCGAAACAGCCTGGCCGTTCACCTCCCACTTGATTAACGTGCCGCGCACAATGCCCAGCGGGGTGCGCACGTCAGCCATCAGCAGGGCGGGCACGGCTTCCGCCAGCCAGAGATTGCGCGGGCGATTGCGCGAAAACAGCACCGGCGAATGTGAAATGGCCTGCACGGGAAGCGCCCGGATTTTCCCGTAAGGCGTGCGCAGGAGGGAGGGTTCGCCGCAAGTGATTTCCAGCTCGTGGATGCCCCCGTCCATCACCAGTTGATACAGCCCGCCAATCCGCATGGGGCTGCCCGCCAGCGAATCGCGCAAATCAAAGAAGAAAGACACCAAATCGCGCGAGCCGACGGGCGCGGTGATGCTTTTTTGCCGGTTTTTCAAGGTGTTTATCCACGTCACCCGTCCGGTGTCGGGCCAAAGCGTCAGGACATCGTTTTGACGAAAATGCTTTTCATTCACGATTTTCGTCACAGTGTGCCGGGGGCCATCTTCACTGGGTTCAATCACGCACACAACGGTGTCATCCACGGGATAAATGGCGGCAATCCACGGGCGATTATAGACGCGGATGGAGCGGGTGATGATTCCGTTTTCGTCCGTGGCCCCGTGAATGCTCAAGGTGCCGATGCCCACGCCCAGCCACGAAATATCATATTCCATGTACTCCGTGGCCACCGGCGGCGGAGCATCCGCGCTGACGACACGAGCGGCCAGCAACAGCCCCGCCGCCCAAACGGCTATTTGCCTGGCCATCATGCTTTTTTCGGACGCAGCGCTTGCAAGGCGTCGAAAATTTCCCGCAGTTCCGGAGTGCTCAAGGCCCGATCCGTGGACTGAAAAAACAGCTCCAAATCGCCCATTTGCTCCTGCTCGTAGATGGTGGCTTGCAGGCCCATTTCCAGACGGTCCACTTCCTTGATGAATTTAGCCTCGGACGTCTGCCCTTCCTCGAATTCCCGCCAAATGGCGAGATATTCCTCCCCTTTGGGCAGGGAGCGAAATACGCGTTCCACGGATTGCTGCTCCAGCGCGTGTTTTTGGTCCAGACCCATTTCGCCGGGGACGATGTCGCCCGCGTAGATTTCGCCGAAATCGTGCAACAGCCCCATGCGCAGCAGTTTCGCCTGGTCGAGGTGGGGAAAATGCTGATCCGCCAGGAAAAGCGCCAGCAGGGTGACGCCCAGCGTATGCTCCGCCACGGATTCACATTGCGCCTTGCTGACGCCGTGGCGCAGCCAGCCTTGACGATACAGCGCCTTGAGCTGGCAAAACTCGTAATACACATGAATTATCGGCAGCGTTGACGTGCCGGACAGGTGGCGGGTGGCGGGCGGGTATTTGGTTTCCATCATTTTTCCCTTATACCCCTCCCCAGGGTTCCAAGACGATGAAAAAACGCCAAAACCCGAAAACGTAAGGCAAGAGGGGGTTAAAGGTTAAAGGTTAAAGGTTGAG
>FZPS01000017.1_pt113 | contig 10042 bp, 9 predicted proteins | sample 1817821 | NCBI WGS metagenome assembly FZPS01 (sample SAMEA104158645, study PRJEB21678) | metagenome | place: Germany | collected 2015-04-21
ATTTATGGTAGGTTCTGTCAAGGACGTTTTTTCCCTTGACAGGTTCTAACAGAAATTCTAAAATGACTTAGCAAAAAAAATTAAATTATTTCTTGACATTTAATAGCTGGTCTTAATTCACTTTGTAAATTTAGCTGTCATTTTTTAATTGATTATCAAACTGTTACCAGTCATTTCCTTTGGTTTTTTCAGTCCCATCATATCTAATAAAGTAGGTGCTATATCTGCTAATATACCTTCTCTTAATTCAATATTTTCTCTTTCTCCAACCATTATTAGTGGCACTTTGTTAGTAGTGTGAGAAGTAATAGGGCTACCATCCTTTTCATCTATCATCATCTCCACATTACCATGATCAGCAGTTATTAAAGCTTTGCCTCCCTTTTTTAAAAGTAAATCAACTATTTCCCCTAAACAGAAGTCCACTGTTTCTACAGCTTTTATTGCTGCTTCTACTACTCCTGTATGCCCTACCATGTCGGGATTTGCAAAGTTTAATATTATTAGATGATATTTATTCATATTTAGTCTATTTAACACTTCATTTTTTACCTCTATAGCACTCATCTCTGGCTTTAAATCATAAGTAGCTACCTTAGGAGATGGAATTAATACTCTATCTTCATTTTCATAAGGTTCTTCTCTTCCTCCATTAAAGAAAAATGTTACATGAGCATATTTTTCCGTTTCTGCAATTCTCAACTGATTAAATCCTAAATTACTTATATATTCTCCTAAGGTGTTTTCTGGTTTTTCTGGCTTAAAAGCAACATGGACATTTTTTATAGTTTTATCATATTCAGTCATAGAAACAAAGAAAGTGTCTACTATTTTTCCCCTCTGAAAACCTTCAAACTCATCATCTACAATAGCTCTGGTTATTTGTCTAGCCCTATCAGGTCTAAAGTTGAAAAATATAACCGAATCTCCACTATCTATAGTAGCTACAGGTTTATTATTTTGAGTAATTACTGTTGGTATCACAAATTCATCATTTATTCCTTCATCATAAGATTTCTGTACAGCTTCTATTGGAGAAGTATCCTTTTTCCCTTTACCTAAAACCATAGCCTCATAAGCAAGCTTAGTTCTTTCCCATCTATTATCCCTATCCATAGCATAATATCTACCTGATACTGTTGCAATATGTCCTACACCAATCTCTGTAATTTTTTCTTCTAATTCTTGTAAATGTTTTTTCCCAATAGTTGGGGGTACATCCCTTCCATCTAGGAAAACATGAATATATACATCTTCTAAGCTTTGCCTTCTGCATAATTCTAATAATGCATATAAGTGGGTATTATGGGAATGTACCCCACCATCTGATAATAAACCCATTATATGAAGTTTTGATTTGTTTTTTTTGACATTATCTATAGCTTGTAGAAATTCCTTCTTATTGAAAAATTCCTCATTTTCTATGGACTTAGTTATCTTGGTCAATTCCTGATATACTATCCTACCAGAGCCTATATTTAAATGTCCAACCTCTGAATTACCCATTTGACCTTCTGGTAATCCCACTGCCATACCACTAGCTTCCAATTTTGTATTTGGATATTTTTTTAAATATCTATCAAAATTTGGAGTATCGGCTAAATATATAGCATTTCCTTCATATTCTTTTCCTAATCCCCAACCATCTAATATTATCAACATTGTTGGTTTGATCATATCTTTATCCTCCACATCTAATAGTTTATTAATTTTACAAAATCAGAAGCATTAAGGCTTGCACCTCCAACTAATGCTCCATCTATTTCCTCTTTATCCATTAATTCCTTTATATTGTTAGGTTTTACACTGCCTCCATATTGAATCCTTATGCTTTTACCTACATCCGCACCATATTTTCTAACAATTGTTTCTCTAATAAAACCACACATTTCATTGGCATCATCACTAGATGCAGTTTTTCCTGTACCTATAGCCCAAATTGGCTCATATGCAATAACTATATTTTCAATTTCCTCTTCTTTTATATCTTCCAAAGCTTTTAATACTTGTTCTTTAACTATTTCTTTTTCTTTAGCCTTTTCTCTATCTTCTAAAGTTTCTCCTACACATACTATAGGCTTAATACCATGTCTTAATGCTGATTTAATCTTTTTATTTACAGTTTCATCAGTTTCATTAAAATACTGCCTTCTCTCAGAATGTCCTATTATGCAATAATCTATCCCTATCTCCTTTAACATTAAAGGAGATATCTCTCCAGTATAAGCTCCACTATCTTCCCAGTGCATGTTTTGAGCACCTAATTTTATATTAGTTCCTTTTAACTCTTTTTTTACCTCATACAGACTAGTAAATGGAACGCATACGACAACTTCTACATTTTCATTTAAATTATAGCCTTTAATCTCATCAATTAATTTTAGGGATTGGGATATGGTATTATTCATTTTCCAATTCCCTGCAATAATTGGTTTACGCATTAAAATCCTCCTTTATTTATCACTAATAGCTGCAATTCCTGGTAACTCTTTCCCTTCTAAAAATTCCAAAGACGCTCCTCCTCCTGTAGAAATATGGGTCATCTTTTCTGCAAAACCAGCTTTTTCTACAGCAGCAGCACTATCACCACCACCAACTATCGTTATAGCATCAGACTCTGCCATAGCTCTAGCTATAGCATAAGTTCCCTTCTTAAAGTTTTCCATTTCAAATACTCCCATAGGACCATTCCAAACTATAGTTTTTGCTTTCTTTATTTCCTCTGTAAATAATTTTATAGTTTCCTCACCTATATCCATTCCCATCATATCTGCAGGAATATTCTCTACACTAACTGTCTTAAATTCCGTATCATTTTTAAATTCCTTAGCTACAACCACATCTACAGGTAATAATAATTTTACTCCTCTTTTTTCAGCTTCTTTTAAAAGCTCATTAGCCAAATCTAATTTATCTTCTTCAAGTATAGATTTACCAATTTCATAGCCTTGAGCTTTTAAAAATGTATAAGCCATGCCTCCTCCAATTAATATAGTATCCACTTTGTTTAATAAATTTTTTATGACCCCAATTTTATCTGATACTTTTGCTCCACCTAATATAGCCACAAAGGGTCTTTCTGGATTTTCTAACGCTTTACCCATAATGGATATTTCTTTTTCCACTAAGTAGCCCACTGCTGATGGCAACCAATTAGAAACTCCAACATTGGAAGCATGAGCCCTATGAGAGGTACCAAAAGCATCATTTATATATAGATCTCCTAAAGATGCTAATTCTTTTGCAAAACTTTCTTCATTTTTTTCTTCTTCTTTTCTAAATCTTGTATTTTCTAAAAGAACTACATCTCCTTCTTTCATGTTGGCAACTATTTCCTTAACATTATCACTAACAACTTTATCATCTTTTGCAAATATAACATCCTTATTTAGCAATTCTGACAATTTTTTAGCTACTGGTGCTAAACTATATTTAGGATTTGCTTCTCCTTTTGGTCTTCCTAAATGGGACATAAGTATCACCTTAGCACCATTTTCTATTAAGTACTTAATTGTAGGTAGAGAACTAACTATTCTTCTATCATCAGTAATATTTCCCTCATCATCCATAGGAACATTAAAATCACATCTAACCAATACTCTTTTACCTTGTACTTCTATATCTTCCAATGTCATTTTGTTTAGCATTTATATCACCTCTCAAACTAATTTAATTTATAATTAATAATTGTCTAGATTTATTTTTAAATCCATTTTGGGCGACCAAAGGGTCGCCCTAATTCAATTATTTATTTGCTACCATTGCTGCTAAATCAACTACTCTTTGAGAATATCCCCATTCATTATCGTACCATGAAACTACCTTTACCATATTATCAATTACCATAGTTGATAATCCATCTACTATAGAAGAACGAGGGTCACCCTTATAATCCACAGATACTAAAGGTTCTTCTGAATAACCTAAAATACCCTTCAATGGACCTTCGCTTGCAGCTTTGAATGCATTGTTTACTTCTTCAGCTGTTGTAGCTTTCTCTACTTCAAATACCACATCCACAACAGAAACTGTAGGAGTTGGAACTCTCATTGCAAATCCATTCAATTTCCCTTTTAATTCCGGAATAACTAAAGCTACTGCTTTAGCTGCTCCTGTAGTAGTAGGTATAACTGATAGAGCTGCTGCTCTTGCTCTTCTTAAATCTTTATGTCTTTTATCCAATATTTGTTGGTCATTAGTATAAGCATGAACAGTAGTCATAAGACCTTTTTTAATTCCAAAATTATCTAATACTACCTTTGCTACTGGAGCAAGACAATTGGTTGTACAAGAAGCATTTGAGATAATATTGTGCTTTTCTGGATCATATTTATCTTCATTAACTCCCATTACTATAGTAATATCTTCATTCTTTGCAGGGGCTGTAACTATAACCTTCTTAGCTCCTGCTTCTATATGTTTAGATAATCCTTCTCTGTCTCTAAAAGCTCCTGTAGAATCAATTACTAACTCAACTCCTAAATCCTTCCATGGAATTTCTGAAGGATTTCTATGATCCACTCTTTTTATCTTCTTTCCATTGATTACAAATCCATCTTCTACCACTTCTATAGTTCCATTAAATTTTCCATATAGAGAATCATATTTAAATAAATGAGCTAAAGTATTTAGATCTCCTGATGCATTTAATGCTACTATTTCAAAATCATCTACATCATTTTCAAAGTAAATTCTTAAAAAATCTCTCCCTATTCTTCCAAATCCACTTAATCCAACTTTCATTGTCATAAGTATTCCTCCTTAATATTGTATTTTTATATTAAAGCTACTTTGTAGCTTTTTTAGCTATTTTAATTATTTTTTTTGCAGCTCCTTCATCAGTTATAATAGTCATATTCTTTCTTAGTGATGCTATAGCCATTATAGCTTCTGCTTTTTCTTCACCACCAGCAACTCCTATCACATTATCTATCTTTTGAAAAGTATCTAAAGATATTCCTACAGTTAAAGATTCCCATACTTCCTTTCCTTCTATATCAAAATAATGACCAAAAGCTTCAGCAACAGCCCCTTCATTAATTATATCATCAATCTTTTCTTTTGAAAGCTGTCTTCTCTTTGCCATTACATCGGCTCTTCCAATACCAAACACCAATACATCCATATCATCTATTAATTTCATTATTTCCATTACATCAGGCACATTAAGTATTGCATCTAAGGTTACTTTATCTACATTATCTGGTACATGTAACAGTCTATAATTAGCGTCTAACTTCTTAGCTAGTTTTGCAGCTATACTATTGGATTGAGTTTCTACTTCTCTGCCTAATCCTCCTCTCGCAGGAATAATCAATACATCATTTGCAACTTTTCCCACTGGCATTTCTTCTGCTACATGAGCCATTGTAGTACCACCAGTCACTCCTATTATGGAACCTTTCTTTATTAATTTCCTTAAGTTCATAGAAGCAGCCTTGCCCATATCTTTCAATATTAAACTATTATCATCAGAATTTCCTGGAACTATTAAGACCTTATCTACCTTCAATAAATTTGTTAACACTTTTTCTAAATTTGAAATTCCTTTTATTCTATGCATAACTTTCTCTAATTCTTTAATTACCTTTTTCCCTTCCTCTGTTACATACATACCCATACTTTCTATATTCAATAACCCATATTCTTTAAGAATATTTACCTCAGTCCTAATAGTTCTTTCCCCTGTATTAAGTTGATAGGATAGTCCTCTTCTACCAATAGGTTGATTATAATATATGGTCCTTAAAATATTATATCTCAACTCAATTATGTCAAATACTTCAGGGACTATTTTCTTTTCCAATTCAATTAAATCCATATTAGTCCCACCTTCTATAAACTAATCATCAAATAGTATATGTAAAATACATAATTTTAAATCTCTAGGGACATAAAGTGTCCCTTGTGTGCAAATTTTGTCCCATCCCTAGTAAAAAATTAAAAGGCAACTTCACCTTAATCTAATTATAAACCATATAAACTTTCTTTTCAATAGTAGTCATAAAAAAACATCAACATAAAATTAGAGTTGGTAATATCACCAACCCTAGGATCAACAATTTTATACCTCAACAAAACTAATATCTTCTCCTCACAGTTGAAGAAGGAATCTCCAATTCATCTCTGTATTTTGCAACGGTTCTTCTGGAAATATTTATACCTTTAGCTTTCAATATATCCGATATTTTCTGATCACTGTAGGGTTTCTTGGGGTTTTCCTTTTCTATTAAATCCTTAATCATAGATTTAATACTAATAGAAGATATTTCACCACCATTAGTAGCCAAACCACTAGAAAAGAAAAATTTTAGTTCATACAATCCCCTTGGCGTTTGAACATACTTCCCATTAGTAGCCCTACTTACTGTTGATTCATGCATTCCTATATCTTCAGCTACTTCACTCAACGTAAGAGGTTTTAAACCTTTTTCTCCAACTTCAAAAAAGTCCCTTTGAAATTTTAATATGGACTCAATTACTTTATATATAGTCATTCTTCTTTGCTCAATACTTTTAATTATCCACATAGCAGAATTTAGCTTTTCAGTAAGGTATTCTGTAGCTTTCGCATCCTTCCCTTTCCGTAATAATTCCTTATAAAAATTATTTATATTAAGTCTAGGTCCTGTGACATCATTCAATATTATAATATATTCACCATCTATACACTCAATGGTAGCATCGGGAGTGATATACTTCACTTGTTCTTCACTATTAAAGCATCTCCCCGGTTTAGGTTCTAATGTTTTTATATAATCACATACTTCTTGAACTTCCTCTATATCCATATCCAGTTCCTTTGCTATTTTAGATAATCGATTATAAGCAATATCTTCTAGATAATGATTGATTATCTTTTCAACTTTAGGATTTTTATTATTATCTTCCCTGATCTGTATTAATAAACATTCCTTAAGATTCCTTGCTCCAACTCCTGTAGGCTCAAAACCTTGAATTATAGATAAAACGTTTTCAACCTTTTTAGGATTTGCTTTAAAATCCTTAGCCACTTGTTCTACTGAAGTCATAAGATATCCATTTTCATCAATATTCTCTATTAATATCTCTCCTATTTTTCTATCTTCTTGACTTATTTCCAACACATTTAATTGAAAAAATAAATCTTCCCTCAAAGATGGAGAATATCCAATAAAATTATCAAAACTATATTCTTTTACATTTTTATCTACTTGAGGTCGATAGCTTACATCATCATTTTTACCTATATACTCTTTCCAATCAATTTCTTCTCTTTCATCAACATAATCATCTATGTTTTCATAATCTTTTATTGAATTTTCTAATTCCAATAGAGGATTTTCTTCTATTTGTTTCTCCAAGTATTCATTCAATTCTTGACTAGTAAATTGAAGTAATTGAATAGCTTGTCTCAACTCAGGTGTCATCACCAATTTTTGCACTTGCTCAAGGGCTAAGTCATATCCTAATTTCATTAGGTTCACTCCCACTATGATTGATAATATTAATAAAAATCATTCTTCTATTCTTATCTAATATCATTATATCAAAATATTAAATAAATACAAAATTTTTTATTTTAAAAACCTTTGTCCTACATAGGACAAAGGTTTTTATTAATTTTGATCTTTTTCGTAAGGTATACCATTAGCTGCAGGACCTGTAGCTTCTCCTACAAAGAATACTAATACTATTATAGTTATAATATAAGGTATCATAGCTAATATTTGGGATGATATTTTTAAACTTGTACCTCCTAAATATACTGATAAACCTTGTGCCATCCCAAATAATAAGCAACCCCACATAGCCCCTTGAGGCTTCCAATTTCCAAATATCATAGCTGCCAATGCAATAAATCCTTGTCCTGATATTAATGATATTCTATAGTTTGATACTACAGCAATACTCAATGCTGCTCCTCCAAAACCTGCAAATATACCAGAGAGAATAACCGCCAAATATTTTATTTTAAATACATCTATTCCTAAAGTATCCGCTGCTCTTGGATGTTCACCTACAGATCTTAACCTAAGTCCTAATTTAGTTTTATATAATATAAACCAAACCAATATCACCAATAAAAATGCAATATATACTGTTGCGTATTGATTCAATACAGAATTCCAAAAAGAATTTGTGGAAAAAAATCTATCAAGAGGTCTTGGAATCTTATGATTTAAATCCAAAGGCAATGTCATAGCAGCCCCATCAAAAAATATCTTACATAAATATAGTGCTAATCCTGGTCCTATAAAATTTATAGCAGTACCTGATATTACATGATCTGCAGCAAATGTTACACATGCAACAGCATGTAACAATGCTAACGCACCGCCAGATAATCCAGCTGCTAAAAACCCTAACCACGGATTACCCGTAAAATATGATACCGTTGCACCTGTAAATGCGCCAATGGTCATCATACCTTCTAAACCTATATTTACTACACCTGCGTTTTCAGATATAACCCCACCTAAAGCAGTATACATCAATGGTGCTGCATACATTAAGCTAATCCCTAATATTATTCCTAAATCATTTAGTGCTTTCAACTTCCCCACCTCTTTTCTTTTCTCTATAGGAAATAATCATTTCAACTAGCTTTGGCATTGCTATGAAGAATACTATAATACCTATTATTATATTTATTACCTCAAACGGTGCACCTATAGCTGGTTGTAATTTACTACCACCATATTTTAAAGCACCAAATAATAATGCTGCAGGTATACATCCTATAGGATTATTCCCAGCAATTAGAGATACCGCTATTCCATCAAATCCATAACCTTCCATTATAGCTAATATAGCTGTTTCTTTGGATACTCCTAATACTTGAGTTGCTCCTGCTAATCCAGATAATGCACCTGCTATCATCATAGACACTACTATATTTCTTTTAACATCTATACCGCCATACTCAGCAGCATCTTTATTGAACCCTACTGCCCTAAGTTGATAGCCTAAGGTAGTATGCTTTAATATATACCATATTAACATAGCTACCAATATGGCAATTATAAAACCATAATTTACTGGTGGATTTAAAAATTCTTTCCAAAACTGATGCTCTGCTAAAAAAGCTTTTCCAGCTTCAGAAGTTTTCCATTTGCCTAGTATATTTATACTAGCAGACTCCAATATCCTATGAGATGCATCTTTGTTAGGTCTTTTAAACGCTTTGGTAAATACCATAAAATTGCTAAAATATAATGCAATCCAATTTAACATAATAGTGGTAATGACCTCATTGATCCCATATTTTGATTTTAATAACCCTGCAAATCCAGCCCACAACGCTCCTGCCAGTGCCCCAGCTAACAGAGCTACTATTGGATGAATAATTGGAGGAAGTTTTACAAAGTAGCCTACTAAAGTAGCTACTAAACTACCTATTATAAACTGTCCTTCTGCTCCTATATTAAACAAACCTGTTCTAAAAGCAAATGCTACTGATATACCTGTTAAAATTAATGGAGTAGACCTAATTATAGTCCATGATATATACTTAGGACTTCCAAAAACACCCTTTATCATAATCCAATAAGCTTCTAAAGGATTAAAACCTGCTATCAATAATACTATAGCCCCTACAATTAGTCCCAACAATATGGATATTCCTATCATTATAAATCTATTTCGCTTCATCTATTGTACCTCCTCCAGCCATTAAGTAACCCAGAGTTCTTTCATCTGCCTCTTTTGCATCTATTATATCTATAATTTTCCCATTAAATATAACTGCTATTCTGTCAGAAAGATTCATAATCTCATCTAATTCAAAAGAAATCAATAACACAGCCTTTCCTTTATCCCTTTGTTCTATTAAATACTTGTGAATAAATTCGACAGCTCCCACATCTAATCCCCTTGTAGGCTGTGCTGCTATTAATACATCAGGATTGTTGGATATTTCTCTAGCCAATATAACTTTTTGTTGATTACCACCAGAAAGTTCACCAACTTTATGATTATGATCTCGTGGTCTTATATCAAATTTATCTATAAGCTCTATTGCAAAATTTGAAATTGATTCATGATTTAATCTACCTTTAGT
>FZPS01000153.1_pt64 | contig 10040 bp, 7 predicted proteins | sample 1817821 | NCBI WGS metagenome assembly FZPS01 (sample SAMEA104158645, study PRJEB21678) | metagenome | place: Germany | collected 2015-04-21
GACTATTGACAGGTCCACGCAATATTAAATTGCATAGCACTAATATCAGGTACCATAGCAATAAACACAATGAAATCTTTGAGTAAAGCAGCTTAACAAACTATATAAATATACTAAGAATTGAGGATTTTACTGTTGAAAATATTAATAATAATTTCAAAATCCCATTTATTAATGGGCTAATTCTTTATGCTCTTTTCTAACCTTGATTAAAAAAGTTAATTATGCAATTTCCTCAAATAAGTAAGTTTTCACTAGAGTCATGGTCAATTTTGCCATGGCTCTTTATAAACTTATCTTGAAGCTAGTTCAACCGCTAAAAATCCAATCATTGCATGACTTGTTACATTTTGGTATCATTATAGATGGATGGTTTTGTGTTATAAACAATAATTCATCTATTGGACATAAAGGGTTGAGGAGGTGGACGGTTGAGTTCCATTTATAAAAGCTTAATGAATAAGACTCAAAACAAAAATAGTTATTCTGATACCGAAGGACGGGTAGATTCTAATGATTCCCTGAAGGAAAACGTTACCCACTACCTGGAGCTCTTAGATTTCGGGAGCTGGACCTATGATATAAAAAGTAAAGATATCATTCTTAGTGATGAAATCTACAAACTCTTCGAATGCAGCCCCAAGAATTTTGAAAACAAATTGGACAGTTTCCTAAAATTTATCCATCCAGAAGACAAGGAAAGAATTTCTATTGCAAGAGAAAGAATTAAGGTGGGCAAGACAGGGCCTGACCTAGTATATAAAATTATCACCAATTCTGGTAATGAAAAGTATATCTTAGAAAAGATCAAACTTATACTTGATGATGCCAATGAACCATGTAAACTTGTTGGAGTTATTCAGGACATCACCAAGGAAAAATTAATGGAAAAGGAATTAAATAAGCTGGAGTATCTTGCCTATCATGATGAGCTAACAGGCCTTCCCAACAGCCGATATTATAAGGAAGAACTTAAAAGGCAATGGGAGTATGCTAGTGAAACCCAATCTAGTTTCTGTCTAATGATGATAGAAACAGGATGTATAAAGAATATAAACTATGCCCTAGGATTTGATGTAGGAGATAGGCTTACCTTAGAATTAGTCAATAGATTAAAAGCTTTTTTGGAAGAAGATACATTCCTAAGTAGATATTCAGATGACCATTTTGCCATCCTTATAAAAGGTAAAAGAACCACTCAGGAATATAATGATTTAGCCAAGGGTTTAATCCATTTATTTAAGAAACCCATAAAAATAGATGATTTTCAACTGGATATGGTAATCAACATAGGTATAAGCATCTATACTGATAAGGATCAAAGTGTAGATTCCCTTAGAAAGCAGGCAAAAGTGGCCCTTGTAAAGGCTAAAAAGGAGGGCAAGAACACTTATGATTTCTATTCGTCGGATTTGGATGTTCAACACTTTAAGGAGATTTCCCTAAGAAATGACCTACATAAGCTTACTGAGGAGAATCAGCTTCAGGTATATTACCAACCAATTGTAAATTTAAAAACAAATAAGATACTAGCTGTGGAGGCTCTTGCTAGATGGGACCATCCTGAATGGGGAATAGTATCTCCAGATGAGTTTATTCCTCTTGCTGAAGACTCAGGTCATATCATTGAAATAGGAAAAGCTGTTCTAAGGGAAGTTTGTAGCAGCTTTAAGGAATGGAATAAAAATAGAACCCCTAACCTAAAGGTATCTATAAATCTATCTAGTATTCAATTCTTTGAAAGTGATTTTGTAAAAAATATGGAGGATATTATCTATGAACATGGATTGAATCCTAGTTTCCTGATTTTTGAAATAACTGACAGGGTATTGTTAAATAATACAGACAAGGTAAAGGATGATATAGGAAAACTTAAATCACTTGGTATCCAGCTTGCATTAGATAACTTTGGGGTTTGTTATTCTTCCCTATCCTATTTAACCCTTATAGATTTTGACATATTAAAGATTGACTCTTCATTTATAAAAAATATATATACTAACGAGACCTGTACTGTCATTACCAAGACCATTATCGAAATGGCCAAAGAACTTAAGGTTAAATTAGTGGCTAAAGGAATAGAAAACTGGGAGCAGCTTAGTAGTTTAAAGCTTTTTAATTGCTTGGCAGGGCAAGGACATCTGTATAGTCGAGCCATACCAGCTAAGAATATTAAACCCATTTTATCAAATGGCGTTTGCAAGCCAACAAAGCCAAATGATGTAGTGATTCCTAAAGTTGAAAGACGTAAATTCTTTAGAGTGCCTTTTACCAGATTATTAGAAGCTGAAATGACAATTAGGGAGATCAAGGGCAGAAAGGTAGATGTAGGAAGGACCAAGATTCTGATAAAAAATATTGGGCCTGGAGGCCTATGCTTTCTTTCCAATATAACCCTCCCAGTAGAACGGGATCTAATCTTACAATTTAAAACCAACCTTTTGGAAGAGGAGATCAAGGTATTGGGCCATCCGGTATGGACCAAAGATTATCCTAACTATAATGAATATGGGGTTCAGTTTATAGTAGATGAGAATGAAAGGGCAGGTCTGGTAAAGATTTTGAATCTTGTCCAAATTAGGATGAAGCAGGATTCACTTTTTGCTGATGGAAATTTCATAACATCAAGTCCCAATGTTTATTTTAATGAATTATAATAAGAGGATGCCATCACATTATGCTTTCAAGTAATAAGATATAAATGCATGATTCTTTTAGGACAGGCCTATGAAATATAAGCCTGTCTATATTCATCTAAACCTTGAATATAAATAAAATTAGGATAGAATAAGATTAGGGATATTATTATCATGCAGGGGTAATAATTTGACAAGCTTAAAGAGCATAATAGAAAGAATAGACTTGTTTAATTTTACTCATCTCGAAGGAAGAAATTGGGGGGATATTTATGAATTATATGGAAAAGTACAACCATTGGTTGGAAAGTGATTATTTTGATGAAGAAACCAAGCAGGAGCTTAGGTCTATAACAGATGAAAAAGAAATAGAGGATAGGTTTTATACGGATTTAAAGTTTGGAACTGCAGGCTTAAGGGGAAAGATAGGAGCAGGTACAAATAGGATGAATAGATATACCGTATCCCTAGCCACTCAGGGTCTAGCCCAAACCATTAAAAACAAGGGGAAGGAAGCCATGGCTAGGGGAGTTGCCATAGCATACGATGTCAGGCAGTATTCCGATATGTTCGCGGAAATAGCTGCTAGGGTATTAGCTGCAAATGGAATCAAGGCCTACTTATTTGATGGTATAAGAACTACTCCAGTCTTATCCTATACCATTAGGCAGCTTAAAACCATTTCAGGTATAGTTGTAACAGCAAGCCACAATCCACGTGAATACAATGGATATAAAGTATATTGGGAGGAAGGCTCACAAATCTTGGATGAAATCGCTGATGAGATTCTGACTGAGATAGATAAGATTAAGGATTTTGATGAAATCAAGCTTATGGACCTTGATGAAGCAGTAGAGAAGGGTTTAATCGAATATATTGGCAGGGAGATTGACGACAAATATAACCAGGAAATCCTGAATATGGCTATCAACGAAGATATAGATAAGGACATAAAAATTGTCTACACCCCACTCAACGGTACAGGAAATAAGCCAGTTAGAAGGGTCCTGAGGGAGAGGGGCTTCACTAATATAATGGTGGTAGCAGAGCAGGAGGAACCTGATTATACTTTTAAAACAGTTGGATATCCCAATCCAGAAGATCCTAAGGCCTTTGGGTATGCTATTGAGTTAGGTAAGAAGGAAAAGGCTGACATCCTAGTTGCAACCGACCCAGACTGTGATAGGGTTGCCATGATGGTGAATGATGGCAATGACAACTTTGTTTTCCTTAATGGAAATCAAATAGGCGCCCTACTAGTTAACTATATCCTATCCCAAAGACATAAAAAAGGAACCCTGCCAGAGAAGGGTGCAATCGTAAAGAGTCTGGTAACAGGGGACCTGGGTAAGGCTATTGCAAGTAAGTATGGGGTTGAAACCTTTGATACCTTAACGGGTTTTAAGTTTATTTGTGCAAAGGCTAATGAATGGGATATAACGGGAGAATATACCTTTATATTTGGGTATGAGGAGAGCATTGGCTATACCTATGGCACACATGTAAGGGATAAGGATGCAGTGGTAAGCACCATGATGATCGCTGAAATGGCTGCCTACTACAAGAAACAAGGTAAGAATATTTTGGAAGTCCTAGAAGATATATTCCAAGAATTTGGCTACTATAGGGAAAGACTAATCTCTATAGTTCTAGAGGGTTTAGAAGGTAGCAGAAGGATTGGACGAATGATGGAATACTTTAGGGGAAATCCCATCAAGACCATTGGAGATATGAACTTGGTGAAAACCATAGATTACCTTTATGATGAAACTGGAAATGCAAAGAGCAATGTGTTAAAGTATTATATGGATGATGGTTCATGGTATGCCATAAGACCATCAGGAACCGAACCTAAGATTAAGCTATACATCTATTCCAAGGATAAAGAAGATGAGAAAGCCAAGAGCAAGATAGAAGAAATTGAAAAAATCGTGACAGAAAAGATGTATAGTGTAGAATAGTAAAAAAGGGCAAAAGCAAATGCCCTTTTTTATTTATAGATATATGGTATAATACTTAGGGTGTCGAACTAAATTAGAATTGGGAGAGATTGATTAGATGGAAGTTTTACATAGTAAAAAGAGTATTAGGAATGAGATTTCAAAAATAGCTGGGCCTGTCTTTATAGAGTTACTTTTAGGTACTCTATTTGGCATGGTGGATATGATGATGCTAGGAAATTACGGAAGTCCTTCTATACAAGCTGCTGGTATTGCTGCTGTAGGTATTACCAACCAGCTGATGTTCATAGGTTTATCCTTGGTTCAAGCCTTGAATACTGGGGCTACCGCCATGATTGCTAGATATATAGGTTCAAATCGGACAGATAGGATTGAGTCAGTAGTTAAACATATTATGATTTTAACCCAGGTTTTGTTGGTAGTGCCAATCTTAATCCTTGGATTGGGCTTTACAATACCTGTTATGAAGTTCTTAGGGGCTCATTCTGATACCATAAGTGTAGGGAGTAATTACTTCAGGATAATAATGATGGGATTTGTTTTTCAGGCCTTAAACTTTTCAATAGTAGCATCCTTAAGAGGGGCTGGAGAAACAAAGACACCAATGAAAATCAACATAGCATCCAACCTCCTAAATGTTGGGGGTAATGCAGTATTGATTTATGGATTGTTTGGAGCTCCAGAATTAGGTGCCACAGGAGCAGCTATTTCAACAGCATGTTCCCATCTGATAGCTAGCTTTTTCTTTCTTAGTTATATTTTGAAAAAAGATAGCACTATCCACATAGATTTAAAACACAAGTTTAAATTCCACGGAGATACTATCTATAACCTGATAAAAATTGGGGTACCTGCTTCCTTGGAGCAGATAGCCATGCGTGTGGGGATATTGATTTTCACTAGATTAATTGCAAGTTTAGGTACGGTTGCCTACGCAACCCACCAGATTGCTGTAAATATACTTAGTTTATCTTTTACACCCGGACAGGCTTTTGGTATAGCGGCCTCCACCTTGTCTGGTAGAAGTCTAGGTCAGGATGACCCAGACCTGGCAGAAAAGTATGTTAAACAGTGTGCTAGAACAGGCTCCTTATTTGCTTTTATTATGGCAGGAGTGTTCTTTTTCCTTGGTGGCCAAATCGCGGGGCTCTATACCAAGAACCAGGATGTTATTAATGAAGCTGCCTCAGTACTTAGACTAATAGCCTTTATACAACCCTTCCAATCCTATCAACTAATCTTAGCAGGAGGATTAAGAGGAGCTGGAGATACCGTATGGCCTCTGATTTCTACCTTTATAGGTATACTCTTAATTAGGGTAGGATTAGCATTTTATTTTGTAAAGGGTTTAGGCATGGGTCTCTTTGGAGCCTGGTTGGCTATCTTCATAGACCAGTTCTTTAGATGGATCATGATAGGCCATAGATTCAGGACAGATAATTGGAAATATATAACCATCAGATAAAATGATATGACACCTCCACAGTAGATAGTCTCAATTACAAATGGATAATCTACCTGGAGGTGTTTTTTATGTTAAGTTTTAAATTCCTTACCCAATGGTATATAATGTATATAGATGGGATATTTTGTCGCTGTTTTCCAGTCTTATTATATGACAATGCTATTGAATATGTTTAACAATATAGGATAAAAAAGAGGTGAGGTCTGTGATCCTAACTATTTGTTTTGACCCCGTATTAGAAAAAAGCTACTATGTGGATAATTTATTTCCTGGGAAAGAAAGTATTGCAAGTAAAAAGATCTATGACATTAGAGGCAAGGGTATTATTAATGGACTTATTCTCAGGCATTTAAATGTTGATGTATTTACCACAGGATTTGTAGGAGGGCTACAGGGTCAATACATATCTAACATCCTCAAGGAAAAAAGAGTATATAATGAATTTATCCCCATCAGGGATGAAAGCAGGTCCAGGTTGCTAATTTATCAGGATGAAGAATTGTTGACTATGATAGGCGAGGAGGGACCTAGGATTACTAGGGATGAGATTGGATCATTTTATAAGTTCTATTCCACAATCCTTGATAGGTTTGATATTATCTGTGGATTAGGCAACCCCCCTACTAATGTGGGTGATGATATATATTATGATTTAATTAAGGTGACTAATAAGCATAGGAAGAAGTTTATCCTTGATGCAGAAGGGGAAGAGTTAAGGCAGGGGCTGGCGGCTAGACCCTTTATGGTTAGGCTCAATAAAAAAGACTTGGAAGAACTAAGTAACCTAGTCTTGGATTTCGAAAACGAAATTATCAAGGTAGCCCGCAGCATAGTTGAAGAAGGGGTAGAGCTTGTAGCAGTGGACCTGGGCGACCAAGGCTCCATATTTCTCACCCAGGATGGGGGATATAGGTTGGAGCTTACCAATACTTCCATACCCATGTTAGGTGAAGATCAGGGATATCTGGCGGCAGGATTTGCCTTTGGGCTTTATAAAAGCTATGACTTGGAGACAATAATGAGACTTGCCCAGGCTTTCAGAATTGCTTATGCAATGGGAAATGATTTAGAGCAAATAGAGATGAGTGATATTAAGAAGTTTATGACTAAAATAGAAATCTTTAGAATTTATTATTAGGAGGGTTTTAATGGATAGGTTTACACTTGAAAGAGAAGACACAGTTCTAATGGTTATTGATATTCAGGAAAGGCTGGTTCCAGTTATGAAGTATAAGGACCAGGTTATCAATAATACCAAGATATTGTTAAGGGCAGCAGAGGAGATGAATTTCCCTGTCTTAGTTACTGAGCAATATCCAAAGGGCTTGGGTAGGACAGTGCCTGACTTGATGGATTTAATAGATTATGAAAATATCTATGCTAAAAATAGTTTTACAGCCTATACAGATGATGTTAGAGAAGCCCTTAATGTTCTAGGCAAGAAGAAGGTCCTGATTACTGGTATGGAAACCCATGTGTGTGTATTCCAAACTGCTAGGGATTTGCTAGCAGATGGCTACCAGGTCTTTCTAGTTAAGGATGGTGTAGCATCGAGAACTAAGGAAAACTACTTAAATGGCCTAGATTTAATTAAGGATCTTGGAGGAGTTATTACTAATACTGAGACTGCAGTTTTTGACCTTTTAAAGGTATCAGGAACTCCTGAGTTTAAGGTTATGTCCAAGCTGATCAAATAAAAAAATATGTTATCATATAATTATGTCTAGATTTAAAGTGAGAACGATTATGAAAGTTACCATCATAGTCGTTCTTTTGATTTATGAAAACTGGGCTTCTTATGATATAATCTGAAGAATAAGGGGTGAGTAGGATGATTAAGTTTGTACATACAGGGGATATACATCTAGGATTACAGTTTAACAGTGTTACTTTTAATAGGGATACTGCCCACTATAGAAGAGCTGAGCTATGGTCTACCTTTAAAAGGATAGTGGATTACAGCCAGGATGAGGACATGGACTTTCTCCTAATTGCAGGAGATTTGTTTGAATCAAAATATTTTACCCTTGGAGACATGATGAGGCTTAGGGATATCTTTAAAGCTGCGGAGGATGTAAATATAGTCATAGCAGCTGGTAACCATGATTATCTTGGAGGAAATTCCCTATATAAAAAGGTGGAATGGAGTGACAATGTACATATATTTCAAGCCGGAGGCATAAGCAAGATAGATTTCCCTGAATTGGATACTGTCATCTTTGGTTATAGTTGGGATAGGGTCGAGATTAGGAACCACCAATTATTTGATGACTATGATTTTGATGATGGGATGAAGAATAGAATTCTCTTAATTCATGGAGACATAGGAAGTAATTCTAATTACCTTCCTCTTAACCTGGATAGGTTAAAGCAATTGGATCTGGACTATATAGGACTGGGCCATATACATAAGCCAGAAATCTTCACAAATAAGATTGCCTATTGTGGCAGCCCTGAGCCCTTAGATTTTGGAGAACTCGGGGAGAGGGGATTTATCCAGGGGCATATTGAGGATGGTGAGACGGTAGTTGAATTTATACCCTTCAGCAAAAGAGAATTCCTTCATAAAACCATTCAAATTAATGAAAACATGAGTTTTCAAGACATCTATGAATTAATTAGGAATGTAGATGGGAACAAGGCCCTTGATTACTATAGAATAGAACTGAATGGCTATAGACAGGACGATATCAAGATTGGTGATTTGCAACTACTTGTAAAGGATGATTTCCACTATATAGAAATCATCGATAATACTAGTCCTGACTATGATTTGGTAGCCTTGGAGAGAGACTATAGGGATAGTGTAATAGGGGAGTTTATAAAGGAAATGAAGGACAAGGGCTTAGATGATCCCTTAGTCAAGAAGGCCCTATACTATGGACTGGATGCCTTGTTGAAAGGAAGGGTCGACATATGATAATAAAGGAATTAAACCTGATAGGTTTTGGTAAGTTCAATAATAGGATTATAAAATTAAAAGATGGATTGAATATAGTATATGGTGAGAATGAAGCGGGCAAGACCACTATCCATAACTTTATTCATGGGATGTTTTATGGATTTTTAAAACCCTATGTCACCAGGACCATATACCTAGAAGAGCATGCCAAATATGCCCCATGGAACCAAGTCCAATATAGTGGGATAATCAGATTTAACCATGATAATCGAGACTATAGGATAGAGAGGGAGTTTACCAAGGGCCAGGAGAAGACTAGTGTCTTTTTAGACAGTACTGGCGAAGACATCACACAAGATATAGATACAGGGTCTGTCGGTAAGGTGCTTCAACCAGGGAACCACTTTTTTGGTTTCAACAATGCAGTTTTCACTAATACTATCTCCATCGGGCAGTTGGGGAATAGGACAGATGAAGTCCTAGCTAATGAGGTTAGGGAAAGGCTGGCTAATGCCTCAGAAACCCTGGATGAAAACTTGGATCTTGACAAGGGCTTAGGGGCTCTGGAAGGTTCAATCAAGGACATTGGTACCATCAGGGCCAGTACCAGTCCATATGGTAAAAGCTACGCTAAGTTGAACAAGCTCAAGGAGGAAAAGAAGTCTATTCTGGAGCTTAAGGATGAATATGATTCCTTATTGGCAAATATGGAGGCTTGTGATAGGGATTTAGAAATCATGCTTGAGGGACTCAAGGAGCTAGAGGTAAGGTTATCTAAGGCGGATATACTTAGTAAGCACAAACTCCTATTAGAGATTAAAGATTTGCAGGCTAAAATCAATAGTCTGAGGGAAGAATCTAAGAGCTACGAAGAATATAAAAACCTATCTATGGAAGATTATTCAGACTGCATGGAATTAAATAGCGATATTAGAGCTCTTAACGAAAAAATCCATGAGTACAAGGATGCACTTTTAGATACAGAAAAGAAGATTAAGGAGTTAAAGAATAGGGATTCCCAGGTGGACAAATCCCTATTAGATTTAGAAGAGGACTATATTCAATATGAAGAATTA
>FZPS01000170.1_pt39 | contig 10038 bp, 10 predicted proteins | sample 1817821 | NCBI WGS metagenome assembly FZPS01 (sample SAMEA104158645, study PRJEB21678) | metagenome | place: Germany | collected 2015-04-21
TTTTTAGGTTAGCATATCTGTAGTTTACTTCGATACAGGCGTGGAAACACCTCCCTTGACCTTGCGCATTGATTCTCCTTTGAGATAGAATTTATGCGCATTATGAATGATACGGTCAAGAATGGCATCAGCCAGGGTGGGATCACCCAGTACTTCATGCCAGTGCTCGACCGGAAGTTGACTGATGATAATAGTTGACGCCAACTGACTGCGGTCCTCAATCACCTCAAGAATCTCTCGGCTTTCATCCTGGGTAAAAGGGGTTAATCCCCAATCATCAAAAATGAGAAGCCTGAATTTGCGTAACTTATTCAACAGCTTGACATATGACCCGTCACCTCTTGCCATAGCAATTTCAGAAAGCAGACGGGGAATCCGATAATACCGGGTGCTGTATCCCCTTCGACAGGCAGCATTCCCCAGGGCACAGGCGAGATAGGTCTTTCCGACCCCTGTAGCCCCGGTAATTACGATGTTTTGGAAAGACTCTATCCACTCACAACTTTTCAGTCGATTGATAAGGGAACGATCAAGACCCCGGGGATGCTGATAATCGATATCTTCAAGACAGGCCGGCAGTCGGAGTTTCGCCTGTTTAAGTAAACGTTCTAATCGCCTATTCTGCCTGCTTGTCCACTCGTAATCAATAATCAAACTGAAACGCTCTTCAAAGGGTAAGGATAACGCATCAGGCTGTTCCAATTGGCTTTTGTAGCATTCAGCCATGCCTTTAAGGCGCATTTCCTTTAGCCGCTCCAGGGTATGGTTCATCAACATAGGGGATGCACCCCTTCCCGGTTACCGTAATAGGATGAACCTCTGATGTTTTCATGCTCAACTGGGGGGCGGTTGCCTCTCTTTGGGAGTTCAGTTTGGTCAAGGCCCTTTTCCAATATTGATTTTAGACTTCGGTAGGATATGGCATTGCATAGAAGCGCCCGTTCAGCTGCCGCTTCCATGCGTTCCGACGGATAGTTGTTGCCCAGGCGTATCATACCTAAACAGGAGCGGTACCTTTGAACGGGGGTTCCCTTGCTGTTCAGGTTTTTTTGCACCAATTCAGCTGTTTTGGGTCCGATTTTTTTTGCCCAGTCCACAATCTTGGACGGTGTCCACTCCAGGTATTTGCGATGGGAAACAGGGCAGTGTTGGGGTAAAGTGGAATGATGATATTTTTTGTTTAAGCGGGGATGACTGGCAACACGCTTTCCTTTGTAGAATATCTCAACTGTATGTAGTGACCCCCTAACTTCCACTTCCTCTTTGACAAGTTGGTAGGGGACACTATAATAATTAAAATCGAATTGTATGTGATAGTCGATGTTGACCCTAGCCTTTTTCCAAACAGCAAATACATAGGGTTGTTCTGGCAGCGGTTGGAGAGCAGGTTTTTCAACGGTTTCAAAAAGAGTTCTACGGCAGCCTTCCATCTTCTGAAAGGGTTTAGTATTCAACACTTCCAGTTTATCCTTTATAGCATTATTGAGTTCCGACAGACTAAAAAAAGTATAGTTGCGAAGAGCAGCGAGTATCCAGCGTTCAACGATTAAAACAGCATTCTCCACTTTAGACTTGTCTTTTGGCTTTCTAACTCTGGCAGGAATGATGGCAGTCCCATAGTGTTCGGCCATTTCCTGGTATGTAGGATTGATCACTGGTTCGTAGTAACATGGTTTAGTAACACCGGTTTTGAGGTTGTCCGGGACAATGATTTCCGGAACACCCTGAAAGTAGTTAAAGGCGTTGCGGTGAGCTGAGATCCATTTAGGCAGCTCCTGGGATAGAAAGGCCTCTGCATAAGTGTAACTGCTGGCTCCTAAAACAGCCACGAAGATGTAAGCATCTTGAGACTTACCTGTTTTGGGATCAAAAATAGGGATGGTTTGGCCTGCCCAATCCACAAACATCTTTTCCCCTGCCCGATGGTATTGGCGCATACAGACATCCACCTTCTGTCGCCATCTACGGTAGCGGTCGCAGAATTGACTGTACATGAGGCCATTTTCGTGCTGTGCCCTGTATTCCTGCCATAGCAGCATTAGGGTGACACTTTTATGCTTTCTTAGTTCACGGTGGATATAGTTAAAATCTGGCTCCGCCTTTTTGGCTAATTGCCTTGTCAGTTTGGGGTAGAGCATCCTCTCTAGGGTGGTTTCGTCAATGTTTTCAGGCAATGGCCACTTCAAGCCTGCGGCTGCAGCTCGCTTCTGTATGTCAAGTATTGTGGTGTGTGAACAGCCACAACTTCTTGCAATCTGGCGAGAACTAAGCTTTGATTCCCAGCTCATACGTAAGATTTCCTTGATGTTTCTCATTGATACCCTCCTGTTAGCCATTTGCTTGTATGCACCTCTTGTTTGTTTTTGTACAACTTAACTAGGTGCATACTAAAATCCTGTAATTTCCCAGCATACATCGCTAACAAGAAGGGTGGTCGATTTGTCCGGAATGGCTGGTCGATTTAATCCGGAAATGGTGGAAAGTTTGAATCGTAATCACTGGTCGATTTGTCCCGGAATCACTGGAAGGTTTGCTCCGGAATCGGTGGTCGATTTAGGCCGGAATACGCAGTCTTTTAACAGCTATTACCTTTAAGTTTGACTGGCTATTTTTAATCGGTACTTTTGTATGTTTTTGCCTTGTGCTGTATTTGGCTCTCGGCAAGTATGGGAAGGTTAAGCTAGGTCAACCAGATGATAAACCTGAGTTTTCAAGATTTAGCTATATTGCTATGTTATTTACTGCGGGAATTGGTTCAAGTTTGATGTATTGGGCAGTTGTTGAACCTATATTTTATATGTCAGGACCGCCCTTTGGTGCAGAGCCATTTTCTGCAGAAGCTGCAGGATGGGCATCTATTTACGGGGGATTCCACTGGGGCTTTAGTGCATGGTCTATCTATGCAATCGTAACTCTTCCTATTGCATATGCTTGGTTTGTGAGAAAAAATCCTACAAGAAGGGCTAGTATTGTTGCTGCTAATGTTGTCGGTGATCATGCGCATAGATGGCCTGGAAAAACAATAGATATTTTGGTGATGTTTGGGATTGTAGGTGGGATGTGTACATCATTAGGTTTAGGTGTTCCAATGATATCTGCTTTGCTATCAGATATTACAGGGGTACCAGAATCTTTTGGCTTGAGTGTAGTTATAGTAATTATTTGGACAATGATCTTTGGAACGAGTGTATATTTAGGCATATATAGGGGAATTAAGACTCTTGCTGATATAAACATATATCTGGTTTTAGGTTTACTATTATTTGTTTTTTTAGCAGGCCCTACGGCATATATACTATCAAGTACGACTAATGGTATTGGCATATTGTTTCAGAACTTTATACAAATGTCCTTTTGGACAGATCCTGTTGGCGGTTCGGGATTTCCCCAAGGCTGGACAGTATTTTACTGGGCTTGGTGGTTTGCCCTTGCAATCCAAATGGGGTTGTTTGTTGCAAGGATTTCTAAGGGACGTACCATTAGGGATGTAATATTCTGTGAGGTAGTTGCTGGTACTGCAGGTTGCTTTGTATATTTTGCAATTTTCGGTAACTATACAATCAATCTCCAAATGAGTGGTGCTATAAATGTAGCAGAAATACTCTCCTCGCAGGGTGGGCCTGCTACCATTATAGCAGTCCTCAAAACCTTGCCCCTGGACATAATCATACTTCCACTCTTTGTTATCACCGCTTTTATATTCCTTGCAACAACTTTGGATTCAGCGGCTTATACACTTGCTATGGTTAGTACAAAGAAAATAGTTGGAAAACAAGAGCCGGCTCGATGGAATAGAATGCTATGGAGTATAATGCTTGGAGTTACAGCAATATCATTAATGGCAGTTGGAGGTTTAGATTCAGTTCAGATTTCAGCTGTATTAACAGGACTACCAGCTGTCATAGTTGTAGCTATCTTAATTGTGTCACTGTTTAGATACCTTAAAGAAGGTGAGACAATGCCCTATAATAAAAATGAAGTAAATTGCGGAGGCATCACTCAAAAACCTATTGATGTATAATGATTTATAAAATACAGCCCCTAACGATATAGAGTTAGGGGCTGTATTTTTAACTGCACAACCGCTACACTTCTTGCAGCATGGGTAGCTGCATTGACATACTTCTTGGATTCCAGGATACCGACAGTTAGAAGCTATATGAAGCTAGATACCGATTACGATGCAGTTAAACTAGAGCAGAAAACGTAAAAGAATAACAATTGGCTAGAACAAGGGAAAGCCCCCTCAGGGTGGAAGGAGCCTCTCTTCGGGTCTTAGGAAAAAGGTAGATAGTAATTCATTAATGACATATCAATTTTTAGAATAAAACACTGGGGACTTAATATGGTGCCTATGTAGACTGTGAGATGTGCTTTATTTCAACAGTATCCGTGATTTCTTGATATCTTCGGATTGGCACAGGACTTGCAATACTGATATGTAGGAAGCAAACAGTTTGGTTCCCGGGAACAAATTATCAATGGATTAGTAATGATAAGTACTATTTAGTTGCGGAGTTATTACAGTCACGAAGATAGGAGGGACTTTTATGGGAAAAGTGTTCACACGAATGGGTGACGCTTCTGGAGTCTGGCTTAGTAAAGAGGAGGTGAGAGCTGAACTTGAGGAGGGTACAAATGATGCAGCAGATCGAGGCAAAATACCTCCACTTACTGAGGAAGAATTGGACAGGCTGTTTGATATCTGTACAAGGTCCGAAAAATTTGTAAGTGTTGAACCGGGCAATGAAGTTGTGGTTACTTTCGATGCCGGTACATTAAAGATGGTGCGTGTTGGAGTACCGGTTGATAGATCACAGGCTATTCTCATCCATGAACGGGCTCTGGGTTCAGACACTATGGAATTGGCTCACATTGATTATAGTTATAAGCAGATTAAGCCGATAGCTCACGATGAAAAATATTATATGGAACAGGCACAGTTGGGGACTGTTATTCCGCTTTTTTACGGGGCTATGCCCAATGTGGGACTCTATACTCAACCAGATGGACCTGTTCCTAACTGGTCAGAACTCTTACCCATGGGGAAAATCACTGAGGCTCAGGCTGCCCAGGAAGAAGCTGTAGAACATGCGGAAAGAGATATGGTTTATGTAGGGAGTAAAATGTATGAGGGGGGAGCTGATGGTATCAATTTTGATACCACTGGTGCCTCGGGAGATGCTGATTTTTTAGCAACATTGAACGCAATAAGGGCATTAAAAGAAGAATACCCTGAACTACCGATAGAATTAGGTATGGCAGGAGAATTTGTCCTGGGGATGCATGGTGAGTTATATTTTGATGATGTTCGTTTAGCTGGGTTGTACCCCCACGACCAAGTCAAATTAGCAGAAAAGGCCGGAGCGACCATATTTGGCGCTGTTGTTAACACCAATAGCAGTAAATCATTTCCATGGAATATTGCTCGTTCTGTTACTTTCGTAAAGGCATGTACAGAGGCAGCAAATATACCGGTACATGTAAATGTTGGTATGGGAGTTGGCGGCGTACCGGTCTTTGATACACCACCACTTGATATTGTTTCCAGGGCGTCAAAATCCTTAGTAGAGATAGGGAAAGCTGACGGATTATAGCTGGGTGTTGGTGACCCGGTTGGCATGGCTATTACTCACGCGATAGCCTCTGGCATGGGCGGAATGCGGACTACTGGAGATCTAGTAGCCCGAATGCAAATGACCAAAGGCATGAAAATTAACGAAGCGAAAGAGTATGTAGCCAACAAACTAGGAGTTTCTGCTAAAGATTTGGCCGATGAAGCTGTAGCTAGAGAGCTGCGGGAAGAACTGAATATCGGCCTTGTTCACGAGCTAGATGGTTTTGCAAAGGGAATGGAAGCTAAATTCCGTATTGCTAAGCTGCTGGATATCGAGATTAAGTCGGTTAAGAATTTTATTGAGCGAGCAGGGCTGTAAGGAGGGGGATTACATTGAATAGGGAAGAAGTGTTATCTAATGCAATTGATGCTATGGTGAATTGCGACGAAAAACGGGCAATAGAGGTAGCAGAGAAAGCAATAGCTGAAGGTTTTGATCCAGTTGATATCCTTTCAGAGGGATTCAGTGTTGGGATTAGAAAAGTAGGGGATTTGTTCGGAAGAGGAGAAGTGTTTTTACCCCAATTAATGCTTAGTGCTGAGATTATGAAGAAGGTCTCGGCGGTTTTGGAATCCGCTATGTCAAAGGAGTCTACTGAGAAAAAGGGCACAATGGTTTTTGCGACAGTCGAAGGGGACGTTCACGATATCGGGAAGGGAATAGTTATTTCACTTCTTAAAACCCAGGGCATTGAGGTAATCGATCTGGGGCGTGATGTGAAGACAGATAAAATTATAGAAACAGCCTTAGAAGTTGATGCAGATATTATCGGTACAAGTGCATTGCTTTCCACAACACTTACCGGTCAGAAGAAGCTTGAGGATGAGCTCAGAAAAAGAGGGCTCAGGGACCGTTTTAAAACCATGGTAGGTGGCGCCCCCTGTACGCAGCGCTGGGCAGATAAAATTGGGGCAGATGCCTATGGTGAGGACGCCGCGGAAGCGGTGGAAAAGGCATTAGAGTTATTAGGTAGAGGTTAATTGTACAGTACAATAATTTGGAGGTGGTAACTGTTGGCGAGGAGAAGCCTAAAAGCTGGTGTTGATCGATGTTCAGGTTTTGGCCTTAAGATGTTTACAGAGGATGAACTGTTTGATATCCACTGTGCTACTCTAGAAGTTCTTCGACACACGGGCATAAAAGTAGAAAGTAAAGAAGCCCAGGAAATCCTTGGTGATGGAGGATGTATTGTTAACCCAAAAACCAATATGGTAAAATTCCCTGCATATGTGGTAGAGGATGCGATTCGCAGTGCACCGAGTACTATTCTATTAGCAGGGAGAAATCCCAAACATGACTTTGTTGTGGACGGGAAAAGAGTTGGTTTTTTAAACTTTGGTGAGGGAATCATGATTAATGATCCTTTTACCAATGAGTATAGACAAACCACCAAAGCGGATGTGGGTAAAACAGCATTAGTGTGTGATGCTCTTGATCAAATAGATGTTTATGAAAGAGCGGTTTCAGCAAGGGATGTTCATCCTGAAGTAGCTGTTCTCCATGAGGCTGAGGAGTTTTTCGCTAATACATCTAAACACTGTTTTGCTGGGGCAGGTACTGGTCGAAACCTTAAAAAAATAATTGAAATGGCCTCAGCTATAGTTGGTGGTAGGGATAAACTGAGAGAACGACCGATCTATAGCTCTCTCGTTTGCCCGACTAGTCCTCTGCAATTAATACAGGATTGCTGTGATGTTATTGTAGAGTGTGCCAGAGAGGATATTTGTGTTAATATCCTGTCTATGGCTATGGCAGGGGGGTCTTCACCTGTTACACTTGCCGGCACTCTAGTAACGCATAATGCTGAGGTTTTAAGTGGTATTGTTTTAAGCCAGTTAACAAAAAGAGGGGCACCGGTGTTATATGGTAGCTCTACAACACAGTTTGACCTCAGACACTCTACCGCACCTGTCGGTTCACCAGAATTAGGTGTAATTAACGCCGCTGTAGCAGGCTTAGCACAATATTACCTACTTCCTAGTTGGGTAGCGGGTGGATAGGCTGATAGCAAACTTCCCGATGCTCAGGCAGCACATGAGAAGACTATCACCGGGTTGCTGCCAGCTCTAGCAGGAGCAAATCTAATTTACGGTTTGGGAATGCTTGAGCTCGGAATTACTTTTGATTACGCCCAATTGGTTATGGATAATGACATGACCAAAATGATCAAAAAAGCAGTTGAAGGAATAGCTGTGAATGATGCGACATTGGCTGTGGATGTCATCAGACAGGTAGGTGCCGCTGGTGAATTCATAACCCATGAGCATACATTCAAGCACATGAAAGAAGTGCAGTCTCAACCTGATTTAATCGATAGGAGAATGCGTGACGCGTGGATGGAACGCGGAGGAAAAGATTTTACTCAAAGAGCTTATGAAAAGGCTGTTGACATACTAGAAAACCATAAACCGGATCCGTTGCCAGACGGTGTGCCTGAGCAGCTTAGGTCAATTGTAGATGAAGCCGAAAAGGAGTTCGGGCTTAAGAAAGAGTAGTGATTTCAAACGGGGAGTTGGTCTATAAGACCAATTCCCCGAAAAATCAAATTTAAGGCATGGTAAAGCATTTATCTGATAAAGAGTGTTAGTAACGGATTATTATACAGGAGGAAGACAACATGAAGCTGGCTCTAAAAGGTGGAATCTTGATTGACGGTACTGGAAAGGACCCAATAGAGAACTCATTAGTTTTGATCGATGAAAAAAAGATAACATATGCAGGACCTGACAAAACAGTACCTTCTGAATATGAAATTAGAGATATTACAGGAAATGTTGTTATGCCTGGCCTCATCGACACCCATCTTCACTTTTGTGGCAATCTCAGCTCAGATGACACCGATTGGGTGCTGGAACCGCTCTATCAGAAAGCTGTTTGTTCAGTAGCCCAAGCTAGGGAAGCTTTGGAGCACGGGCTTACCTCAGTTGGTGAAATATCCCGCTTTGGCATTGATCTCAGAAATATGATTGAACAGGGTATTATACCGGGACCAAGAATTGTTACTACAGGTCTCGGATTTTGCCGAACAGCGGGGCATGGTGACTCCCACAAGCTACCTCTTGAGTATAATGACGCTTCCCATCCCTGGGCCGAACGTGTAGACGGGCCGTGGGATCTTCGCAAAGCGATCCGCAGGCGTATACGTGAGAATCCCGACGCGATCAAAATATGGGCAACTGGTGGCGGAATTTGGAGATTAGAGCGAAAAGCTGATCAGCACTATTGTTTTGAAGAGATCAAGGCTGTTGTTGATGAAGCAAATATGGTAGGACTGCCTGTTTGGGCACACTGTGAAGGCTATAGTGGTGCATATGATTCAGCAAGGGCTGGAGTAAGTTGTATCATACACGGTCAGGAATTGAGCGAAGAAACACTTGACATTATGAAGGAAAAGGATATTACCTTCTGTCCGACAATGCAGTTTTTCTATGAGTGGTACAGTCAATATGAGCCGCCATACAGGCCAGTTCTTGACAACTACCCTGGAGAGACAACTGCTGAAAAAGAACTCAACCGTACGATTGCCAACTTCCAGGCGGCAGTAGAAAAAGGAATTCGTATTGTTGTTGGTTCAGACTCTTTCTGCAGCACTCTGACCCCCTATGGTAAGTATGCTATTACTGAGGCGAAAACACTTGTAAAATCTGGTCTCACTCCGATGCAGATGATCATGGCTGCTACTAAAAATGGAGCGGAAATGCTTAAGATCGATGATATCACCGGTACAATAGAAGCAGGTAAGTTTGCTGACATTCTTGTTTTAAGTAAAAACCCGCTAGAAGATGTAGAAAACCTCGATGTTGATAATATGCTCGTAATTATGAAAGAGGGTCAAGTGGTTAAAGGTCAGGATTTCCTTAACGCTAGTAAATAAGAAATGTTTACTAAGGCTTAGGTGTATGAGCATTTTCTAGATGTTTATTTTAAATGAGAAAAAGGAGAGTGTGTACTAGTGAGTCAAGAACTTTTAAAAAGCGTGTTAGAAGCAGTAGTAGACGGGGATGTTGAGGATGTTACTGAATTCACAGAAAAGGCTGTTGCTGCAGGTGTCAAGCCGCTAGAGATTCTTAATGAAGGACTGGTCAAGGGTATCGAGGTTGTTGGTGAGCGTTTTGCCGAAGGGGAATACTTTTTGCCTGACCTGATCTTAGGGGCAAAAGCGATGGATGCCGGTATCAGTGTTATTGAACCCTTATTAACGTCAGAAAAACGTGACTTTCTCGGCAGTGTTCTGATGGGTACTGTTGAAGGAGATCTTCACGATATTGGTAAAAACATTGTAATTATGATGTTGAAGTCTAACGGATTTGAAGTTCATGATCTAGGTGTGGATGTGCCCAGCAAAGTTTTTGTAGATAAAGTCAAGGAACTGAAACCACAAGTGATTGGTATTTCTGCCTTGTTAACAACCACAGTCAAT
>FZPS01000086.1_pt245 | contig 10037 bp, 8 predicted proteins | sample 1817821 | NCBI WGS metagenome assembly FZPS01 (sample SAMEA104158645, study PRJEB21678) | metagenome | place: Germany | collected 2015-04-21
TTAAAGAACTCCTCAATTTTATCCTTAAGGAAGATCCCTATATCACTAAACCGCACATTACCCGAAGCATCCTCCTCACCGGTGGGGACCACTAGATTTTGACCGGCCCCTTCAGCTACCAAGATTACAGCATGCCCCCGAGCCAAGATCCTCCGCTTAAGGTGGGCTAAGAACCCATTCTCCCCCTCTAGGTCGAAGGGACTCTCGGGGATGAGGCAAAAATTGACATCACTCATCGCTAAAGCGGTGCTGGCGGCAATGAACCCCGATTCACGCCCCATTACCTTAACCAAGCCAATACCGTTAATAGAAGCTTTGGCCTCGGTGTGGGCCCCGATTACAGCAGGAACCGCTTGGGTGACAGCCGTATCGAAGCCAAAAGAGCTCTGGATAAACGAGAGGTCGTTGTCAATAGTCTTAGGCACTCCCACAACTGCAATCTTTAAACCCCGTCGTTTAATCTCTTCTCCAATATCCCAAGCACCACGCAGCGTTCCATCCCCTCCGATGGTAATTAAGATGTTTATATTAAGACGCTCAAGGGAGTCGACAATCTCGCCGACCCGCTCTCCCCCCCCTCTCGAGCTCCCCAAAATAGTCCCCCCCTTCTCTTGGATATCATCAACGATATCGGGGTTGAGGGAGATTATGGGATGGGGGGAGTTCTCTAATAGACCTTGGTAACCAAACTTTATTCCAGAAATACGACGCACCCCATAGCGGTACCAAAAACAGCGGACAACGGCCCTTATCACATTGTTTAGGCCGGGACAAATCCCTCCGCAAGTGACAATAGCAGCATGAACATGGGGTGGATTAAAATAGATCTTCTCGCGTGGTCCGGCTACTTCGACGGTGTCGTGGTAGAGGGGTTCCTCTTCTCCTGAATCGTTAACAAACGCCTCAATACTATAAAGAACCCGCTTGTCTTCACTAACATAATCTGCTAGACCATCGTTGTTCTCTCTCGACATCTCAATCGGAGAGAGGATTTTCGCCTCGCCAAGGGTTGAGATTGTAAAGTCGTACCTGTTCTTTGTCTTGTTTGGTTCCATGTTGACTCCTAGTTCTTTAGTGAACACTTTTTGATTAAGAGTTCGAGCTCTTTAGAAAATTGGCTAAAGGGGGCATTCAGTTGCTCTTTAGCCTCTCTTTGAAACTGGTTGTAGAGGGTTAAAAACTGCTCGCCAAAAGGGGTTAAGCAAGCGCCTTCTCGCTTCGCTCCACCTCGCTTCCGCTCAATAACAGCAACCCCTAAATACTCTTCCAAATTCTTTACCATTGCAAAAGCCTTCGAGTAGGAGATTCCCAGTTTTAGAGCTGCACTACGTAGCGAATTCTCTACTCTGAGTTGCTCTAAAAGCCATAGCACCCCAATCCCCATGAATTTTTGCCCTTCGCTTGTCACAAGGTAGAGTTTGGCCATTATCTCCATAGCTCGCGGCTCCTTCGATAAATCTCCTCAATCAGGGGGGCTAATTGCTCACAATCAACACTCGAATAGGCAATCCGTAAGAGGTCACCCCCTAAGGCTACACTACCGATTTGTCCCTCTTTTAACAACACCTCCCGGAGGGTGTTAGCCTCCCCTTGGGTTTTAAAAGCACAGAAGTAGCCCGAATTGAAAGGAAGTGGTTGTAAAGGTCCCTCTTCTTGGGCAATCGCCTCTTTGACAATCTTGTAGCGCACCTTCATCGCATGGGCGACCCGTTCACACTCTTCTAAATAGCCCTCCCCTTGCATCACCTTCAAGAGGAGCGATTGCCCTATCTTAGAGGCACTTGAAATGGTGGCCCTAACGGCACCAATTGTTTTTTGAATAAGGGCTTCGTAGTGCTCTTCTGCTAACCCTTTAGCCCCATACGTTATAAAGCCAATTCTAAAGCCCCACACTAGAGCCTCTTTGGTGGCTGCGTCGCACTTTACTGCCAAAATATTCTCATGGGCGTCGCATAAGAGGGAGAAGAGGGAGTAGGGGTAAGCCTCACTTGTGTGGACAAGGCCATAGTAGGCGTCGTCGATAACCACCACCAGCGACCGCCCCTGGTTGGCAAAGGAGATTAAGAGGGTGGTTAACTCCTCTACCTCTCTATAAGATGGGGTGTAGCCACTGGGGTTGTTGGGAAAGTTCAGGAGGAGAAAAATCTTCTCAGTTGTTATCTCCTCAAGTGCAGTTTTTAAATTGTCTAAGGTAAAGTTTAAATCTTCATCAAAGAGGGAGGGGCTCTTAATCTTACACCCGCGCCTCACCCCATAGAGGAGGTCGTAGTTGTCCCAACATGGGGACGGAATTACAATCTCATCTGTGGGGTCGAGAAAGAGCTCGCCTGCCAAAGTAAGGGAGTGGGTTAAACCCCCACTAACCACCGGAAGGGAAAAAAGTTTACCTTCGAGATGGGGATTTTTACGAATAAGCTCTTTAGACCATAACTGGCGTAACTCCCTCTCTCCCCCTGTTGGGGCATAACCCACCATCTCATCACTCGTTATTAGGGGACTACACCCCTTGAAGAGGGGGTGGGTCATGTAGTGCCCCCCCTCAAGGGCTACCCCTGCGGTAGCATTGGCCCGGGTGGCTAGTTGGGCCGCCTCTTGGCTCTGGGCTACAATCCCCTTAGGGAAGTAGGAGCGCATCCCATAAGAGGAGAGGAGGCGCTCAACGACACTCCCCTTTAAAATTTTATTAAGCTCTGTGGCACCCATCACTTCTCCTCCAATAGTCTTATGAATTGCTCTTCATCAACGATAGTCACCCCTAAGCTTTGAGCTTGTTGTAACTTTGACCCTCCCCCGACACCGGCTAAGAGATGGGTTGTTTTGCTGGTGACGCTACTGGTGGTCCGCCCTCCCCGCTTCTCAATCTCTTTGAGAGCTAAAGAGCGGGGATTAAAGGCCTCAAAGCTCCCGGTAACACACCACACCTGATTACTAAAGAGGGGCTCATATTCTTCCCCACTCTCCTCCTCTTCAAAGGTGAGTCCCGCTTCGATTAAGGCTTCAATCCTATCTCTAAACTCTTTGTCCAAGAGATATTCAAAAAGACTATCGACACTCTTTTCGCCGAGCCCTTTGATGGCCAAAAAGTAGTCTCGATTGTTACTATCAACTAATTCAAAGAGGCGGTGAACCGTTTTAATACCACTATCGACTAAAAGGTCGATCCCTTTCTTGCCAAAATCAGCAATCCCCAGAGCCACTAGGACGCTCCTAAAGGGGCGCTTCTTACTCGCCTCAATTGCCTCTGCTAAGGCACTGCACTTCTTCTCCCCAAACCCCTCTTCGCCAACTAGCTGCAGATAGTCAAAAGTGTAGAGGTGGGGGATATCGTCAATAAAGTGATTATCGTAGAGGAAGTTGACTGTTTCGGGGCCAAACCCCTCAATATCCATCTGGTTACGACCCGCAAAGAAGACGATTCTCCCCTTAACTTGATCGGGACACTGTGTGTTGGGGCAGAAGGTGTGGGCCCCCCGTTCAACCAAAGGAGTGCCACAAGTGGGGCACTTTTGGGGTATCTGCCATGTCTTAAACCCTGCCTCATTCTTCTCTATCACCCGCTCAACGGCCGGGATAACATCACCCCGTTTACTGATTGAGACCCTATCTTGGAGGGCTAGTTCGAGGAGGTTTATGTAGTCTTGGTTATGGAGAGTCACATTGGAGACGACCGAGTTACCCACCTTCACCGGTTTTACCCGGGCAACGGGGGTAATCCTCCCAGTGCGCCCCACCTGAACGTCAATGGCCTCCACCACCGTTTCAGCCTCGGGGGCCTCAAACTTGTAGGCAATTGCCCAGCGGGGGTGGTGACCGGTGTAGCCCAAAAATTCCCTCTCTGCTAATTCATTAACCTTCACAACCAGTCCATCAATCTCATAAGAGAGGTGCTCGCGTCGAGTGCTATGGATTTCTACATACTTCTCAATCGCTTCATAGGCGCCACTCTCCCCCTTGCCTGAGGTGAGATCTTTAGCTAGGGCGCTATTAGTGGCAAAGAGACCATAGCTCTCATTTACATAGAACCCCAACTCTTTTAAGAGCCTTAGCCGTTCGAGGTGGCTTTGGGGTCCCTCCTCGGGGTTGGTGAAGAAGAGCTCGTAACTCAACATCCTCAAAGGGACTTTGGCCGTCTCTGAGCTCTTGAGGCGGCGCAGTGTTCCTGCCGCTAAATTGCGGGGGTTGGCAAAGGGGGTCTCGAGGTTACGGTTGAGCGTTTCAAACTGCTCTAAGGGGAGGAACACCTCCCCCCTCACCGCAATATTTAGCGGTTGGGGCAACTTTAGGGGGATGGTCCCAATTGTCTTGGCATTGGTGGTTATGTCGTTACCAACAATCCCATTGCCGCGTGTTACAGCGCGGGAGAGAATCCCTTGTTCGTAGTAGAGGACTAGGGAGACCCCATCAATCTTCTCTTCAACGATATAAGTTAAAGGGTGACCTACCCGCTTATTGCTCTTCTCAATCCACTCTAGAATCCCCGCTGTGGTGTAGGTTTTATCTAGACTGAGCATCATTACAGTATGGGGAACTTCCGGGAACTCACTATTTAGGTCACTGCCCACCCGCAAGGTGGGGGAGTCGACCGCCCTCAATTCAGGATAGCGCTCCTCAAGGGTTTTGAGACGATCGATCATCCGGTCGTACTCCAAGTCGGAGATTAGGGGTTGAGCCTCTTTGTAATAGAGGTCTTGGTGTTTTAACAACTCGCGGGACAGCTGTTCAATCTCTATTTTTGCATGCTCGCGTTTTTCCATAAAGAGAACTCTCCTTGCCCCATAGTATACCTGCTTTCCAATCTTTTGCCATTGCAGACTCTTATGTTAAATGGTATTTTTAGCGTTGAAGGAGCAGCAATAGAGTATGGCTGAAAAGGAAAAAACCGATTCTCAGGTCCTCTACGGAGTAATTGTTAGGGCGACCATTGAGAGGGGCTCTATCTTAGCAACCACCCTCCCTCCCCTCAAAGAGGGGTACTACTCCCTCGATGCCAAAGACCTTGGTAACAACAACTTCATCTCAATTGGGACCAATCAAATCCCCCTCTTTGCCCCCGGCGAGGTCTCCTATAAAGGGGAGCCCATCCTCGCCCTTTTCGGTCTAGATAAAGAGACCTTAATTATTAAAGCAGGGGAGATAGAGTTTGATTTCCAGCTCTCACAAGAGGATATAACCCCCTCAAACATTGAGCCCTTCAAATTTGGCTGGGGAGATATAGGCCCGCTTGAAGAGGGGGAGAGTATCGTTGAGAGGAGTTATACTGATAGCCCCGCCGCAACGACTGAGGACACCCTCTTTAAAGTCTCGACTTGGCTCGATGGCGAGATTCTCAAAGTTGAGGTCCCTACCCAGTGGCCCTTCCATGTACGCGATACAGTGGCCTCTGTCTGTAATCGGACCCAAAAGAGTGTCATTGTCTACCCTCAGGAGCACTTCTCTCCCAAAGATGAGAAGTTGGTTCTCCCCTCTGTTTTAGCGGCTATCGCGGCTTTGGCTACTAAGAAGTTTAACCAACCGGTTGAGCTTATAACCACCTTCCCCACCTTTAAAAGTGGGGTGACTGTGAGGCGCAAGACCCGCCTTAGTAGTAAGGGGAAACCTCTCAGCGAAGAGGTTAAAGCTACAATTGACCAGGGGGCCTTCCCCCTCTTCTCCCAAGAGTTGATGGTGCAGGCGATGGCGGGCTTAATCCCCCTCTACCAATTAGAGGCTTTCTCTGGTGAGGTAGAGATTGTCACAAGCCCCTCTTACCCAGCCCACTTCTTTGGTGACTTGGGCTATAGCTCAACCCTCTTCTCCACGGAAGCCCACACCTCAGCTCTCGCTTCAGCTACCCAGATGGTGAGTACCAACTGGCGCACTAAATACTACGAAGAGAGTAAAGAGAGGGAGAAGTTTATCGAGACCCTCCCAATTGCTAAACTACGTGACCTAATTGGAGAGACAGGAACAGCGACCGACTTTTCTCGCCACAGTGCTGTCTACAGCCTGCAAAAGAGGAGTAAGCAGCACCTCTCCCCATTTTTCAACTACAGCCGAGGCATTGGGATGGCCTGCGCAGGGGGGGTGAGTGGATTAAGCTTCTCCAGTGACCTTCATAGCGCTTCAAAGCTTGGTGTCACCCTTGATGCCAACAACGAAGTTACGATTAACACGAGCTACTATCCGAGTCAAAAAATCTTCTCCCTTTGGCGTTCAGTTGTTGTAAAGGAGCTCTCCCTAGAGAAAGAGACGATTATCTTTGTTGAGAACGACACCTCACAGATGGTCGATACAGGTCCCGAGGTGCTCTCTTTAGATGTTGGACGCTCGGTGGCAATGCTGACCCACTGCTGTCAAGCAATTAAAAGGAAACAGTTCCAGGAGCCCCTCCCTATCAGCGAAGCCGTGAGTGCCAAGATGATTAATACCGGGAGTGCCCCCCCCTTTAGTAGCAAAAACTGGGGATGTATAGTGATCCAGTTAGAGGTCAACACAATGACCCTAGAGGTGGAGGCCCGTCAACTTTGGGGACACTTCGTCTTCTGCAACGCCTACGACAAGGAGATGCTCAAAACTAAGTTTAAACACATTATTAACGCAACTCTCTATGAGAACAATATTATCCCCCGCTACCGTAAGGGGGCCCCTCCCCTCATTGAGATTGAGATTGAGAATTTGAACCAAGAGACGTTCCCCTCTTCTGCCTCCTCAGCCATCAGGGCGATGGTGATGGCAGCGGCCTCAGCGGCCCTCTCGCAAGCCCTCCAATTTGACGTGAATGCTATGCCGGTTACCGCAACCGATATTATGAGGTACATTAGGGGGAGCGATGAAGATTAAGTGTTCAATCGATAATAAGAGCCAACTCCTCGATGTTAACTCCAATAAACCCCTCAACCTAATCTTGATTGAGGAGAGTGGAGGGACGATTAAGCTCTCATCGTGTAACAGCCACCTCTGTGGCAATTGTATTGTCCTCCTCAACGACGAGGCGGTACTCTCGTGCTTAATCCCCGCTTTCCAACTAAAGGGGGCCAGAATTGTCACCTTTGAGGGGTACCAAAAGAGTCGCTTTTTCCACGACCTAGAGCGGGCCTACGCCGACACGGGTAGTCAGCCCTGCCCCCACTGTTTTAACTCTAAAACCCTCATCTTCGAATCTCTTCTCCGGCGAATAATTAAAGAAGAGGGGACCACCTCGCGTGATGAGGAGATTGATGAGTACGCTATTGTCAAAGAGCTCTCCTTGAACACCTGTCCCTGCCTCGACGCACAAGAGGTTATAGCGATCTACAACGCGGCAGCGGTTTATAGGAGGCGGCGACGTGTACGAAGGAGTTAGATCCCCCGCTGTCCATATGCCCAAAACATTGGGCGACCTCTATTTTGCCTCCAACCGGTTCCCCCAAGCCCTCTTTTGGGCTGGTGGCACCCACATAATGAGTCGGCCCAACTACTACCCCGACAAAGAGAGTCCCGATGTAATCTCCCTCCAAGGAATTCCCGAACTGCGTCGTATTAGCCGCACCGAGAAATACCTTGAAATTGGGAGTATGGTCACCTTTGAGATGCTCTTGCGGGTGGGACGACAAGTGTTATCACCCCTCTTACAAAAAACATTGGAAAACACAGCGACTAAGATTATAAGGCGCCAAATAACCTTTGGTGGTTCACTAGCAACCGTCGGAGTGCGCTACGCTTTGGCAGGGACACTAGCCGCCCTCCAAGGGGAGGTTGAAGTTAAGGGCAACCTGGGTCCCCGTACCGAGACCCAATGGCTCGCGGTGGAGCGCCTCTACGACAAACAGGGGAGACTCCTTTTAAAAGGGGACGAGCTGATTACCCGTATTAGACTCTCTTTTGAGAGGGAGACCTTCTCCACCTTCCGCGTAGGCGGTTCGGTTATGCAACACCCTGAAGAGTGTGTCTATCTCTCACTTAGTTGTACCTACAGCCAATCGGTAATCAACAACTTTAAGATGGTAATCACCTTCCCCACCTCCCTCTTCCTCGTCCCCTACGAGGTTGGGATGATGATGAGTGGGACGATGCTCCCCCTCTCTTCTCAACATATTGGGCGAGCTGTGAAGAGCATCAGTGATGAGATAATGGTTAATGCTACCGAGACGCCCCACCCCATTCAGCTCGAAAGGGCCAAACGCTTTATAGAGGCGAGTCTCCACGAGTTAAATGCTCAGAGTCTCTCTTCTCGCTAGTTAGTTCAATATGGTACAATACCCCCCAGCGAGGAGAGGTAAATGATAGAATTTGTCCACTTACATAATCACACCGACTTTTCATTGCTCGACGGAGCAGCCCCCATTGACCGTTATATTGCCAAAGCCAAAGAGTTTGGGATGCAACATCTGGCCATAACCGACCATGGCAATATGTTTGGAGCCCTTGAATTTTACTTCAAGTGTCGTAAAAATGGGATTAATCCCATCGTGGGGTGTGAATTCTACACCAATCCCACCAGCCATACCGACCGCGTTCCACTTGCCAACGGGAAGGGGTACTACCACTTAATCCTCCTTGCTATGAATGAACAAGGGTACAAGAACCTGATGATCTTGAACTCAATCTCCTATATAGAGGGGTACTACTACCGTCCACGTATCAGTGACGACCTTTTAAAGAGATACAACGAAGGGCTCATTTGTCTCTCCTCCTGTTTAGCAGGAGAAATTCCTCAACTAATTTTAGACAACGACTACGAGGGGGCTAAAGAGCGAGCCCTCTTCTACCACACCCTCTTTGACGATGGGCGCTACTACCTTGAGATTCAAGACCACGGTTTACCAGAGCAGAAAGAGAGCAACCCCCAGATTGTCAAACTAGCTAGAGAGCTCGGCCTTCCGCTGGTAGCGACCAACGATATCCACTACATCGAGGCGAGCGACGCCAATGCCCAAGACATTGTCCTCTGTATTGGGACCAATAAGAAGAAGAGCGATATTGATAGGATGCGCTTCCCCTCCCAAGAGTTCTATATGAAGAGCCCCCAAGAGATGGCCAACCTCTTCGCTTGGGTCCCCGAATCTGTGACCAACACCGTTAAAATTGCCGAGAGGTGTAATCTTGAGATCTCTCAGCCAGGACCGATGCTCCCTGAATATGAGATTCCAGAGGGTTTCAGCTCCCCCGATGAGTACCTGACCCATATCGCCCAAACGGGATTAGAGAAGCGCTACCCCGTTATAACCGAAGAGCTCCAAAAACGACTCAACTACGAATTGGGGGTCATTACCGGAATGAAGTACACCGGCTACTTCCTAATCGTTTGGGACTTCATCTATTGGGCTAAACAGCAGAAAATCCCGGTAGGACCGGGGCGGGGTTCGGGGGCCGGTTCCCTCGTCGCCTACTCGATGGCTATCACCGATATAGACCCTCTTAAATACAACCTCCTCTTTGAGAGGTTCCTCAATCCCGACCGCATCTCAATGCCCGACTTCGATATCGACTTCTGTTATGAGCGTCGCCAAGAGGTGATCGACTATGTGACCCAAAAGTATGGCGCTGATAAAGTGGCCCAAATTGCCACCTTTGGGACCCTTAAGGTTAAGGCAGTTATAAAGGATGTCGCCCGTGTCTTAGATATCCCCTTCAATGAGGCGACCAACATTGTCAACTTAATCCCCGAAGTTCTCCCCCCAGGTAAGGATGGGGAGCCCCCCAAACTAACGGTCCAACGGGCAATTGACCACACCCCTGAACTACAGGAGTTAGAGGCACGTGGCGGGGTCTATGGCGAACTTTTTGATGTTGCTAAGCGCCTTGAGGGGCTCAACCGCCACACCTCAACCCACGCCGCAGGAGTGGTCATTGGACAAGAGAGCCTAACCAACTACGTCCCCCTCTACCGCGACCCTAAAACAGGGGCCGTCACGACCCAATACTCGATGGGGCTCTTAGAGGGGTGTGGATTGGTAAAGATGGACTTCTTAGGTCTTAAAACTTTAACCCTCCTTAAACACACCGAAGAGTTGGTACGTAAACGCAATCCTCAATTCTCACTCGAAGATATTAGTGAAGAAGACCCCGACACCTTTGCC
>FZPS01000094.1_pt746 | contig 10037 bp, 10 predicted proteins | sample 1817821 | NCBI WGS metagenome assembly FZPS01 (sample SAMEA104158645, study PRJEB21678) | metagenome | place: Germany | collected 2015-04-21
CCCTTTGAAGTAGGACGGGCCCGTTCGATCCAAGCGGTAGAACAGGCCCTAATGGGTGATCGGCGTATTGTTTTAGCTGCTCAGCACCAGGCTGCGGTAGATGAGCCACAGCCCAGTGATATCTATACCATCGGCACATTGTGTGAGATCAAGCAGATCCTGAAGATGCCTGAAGGCCAGCTCCGCATCTTGGTGGAGGGCCTTGAGCGGGTTATCGTGCATGATTTGGCTGACCGCGAAGGTTATTACGAGGCCACCATCTCTGTACCAGAAGTTGACTTCGAAGAAGAGCGCCGTGATCATGAAGTGATGGCTTTGGTGCGCTCTGTACACGAGCATTTTCAGGAGTATGTGCGCCTGAGCAAAAAGATTCCCGGCGAAGTGGTGGGCGCGATTAAAGCCATCACCGACCCGGGCCGCCTTGCCGACACAGTGATCGGGCAGCTGAACGTAGAGCTGGAAGAAAAACAGCAGGTCTTGGAGATTTTTTCGCCCTTTGCCCGCCTGGAGCGGGTCCTCGGGGTGCTGTACCGTGAACTGGAGATTGTTTCTCTGGAAAAGACAATCCAGCAGCGTGTTAGAAAGCAGATGGACAAGGCCCAGCGCGAATACTACCTCAGGGAGCAGATGCGGGCCATTCAGAAAGAATTAGGTGAAGGCGATGACCGCGCTTCCGAGGCGGAGGAACTGCGGCAGAAGCTCAACAAGGCCAAGCTGCCCAAGGAGGCACGGGCCAAAGTGCTCCATGAAATCAAACGGCTTGAGAAAATGCCTCCCATGGCGGCGGAGTCGGGCGTAATCCGTACCTATGTCGACTGGATGATCAGCCTGCCCTGGTCGAAGCGCACCCCAGAGCGGCTCGATCTCGCCGAGGCTGAGCGGATTTTAGAGAGGGATCACTACGGCCTCAAGCAGGTGAAAGAGCGCATCCTAGAGTTCCTCGCCGTGCGCAAACTGGCGAAGAACCTCAAAGCACCGATTTTGTGCTTCGTGGGGCCGCCCGGGGTAGGGAAAACCTCGCTGGCTTCATCCATCGCGGAAGCCTTAGGGCGGAAGTTCACTCGTCTGAGTTTGGGCGGCGTGCGGGATGAAGCAGAGATCCGTGGGCACCGCCGGACCTACATCGGCGCTCTGCCCGGGAAGATCATCCAAGCCATGAAGAATGTTGGCACCAAGAATCCCGTTATCCTTCTGGACGAAGTGGATAAACTGGGAGCGGATTTTCGCGGGGATCCGTCTTCAGCTCTACTGGAGGTTTTGGATCCTGAGCAGAATGACAAGTTTGGGGATCACTACGTGGAAGTACCCTTTGATTTATCGGAGGTACTGTTTATCACCACAGCCAATGTCCTCTATTCCATTCCTGCTCCCCTCCGCGACCGGATGGAAGTCATCGAGATTCCCGGCTATACCGATGATGAAAAGCTGCAGATCGCCAAGGGCCACCTCTGGCCGAAACAGCTGCAGAACCACGGCCTAAGCGCTGAACAGGTGCGCATATCAGATAACACCATTCTGAAAATCATCTCCGAGTACACGCGGGAAGCAGGAGTGCGGAATCTCGAGCGGATGCTGGGCACTATCTGCCGGAAAGTCGCGGCAGAAGTGGTGCGGGGCAGCACTAAGCCTGTGCGGGTCACGGTGAACAATCTCAGCAAGTTCCTCGGCACACCTCGCTACCGCCACACCGAGGCTGAGCAGGAAGATCGAGTGGGTGTGGCCAATGGCCTGGCTTACACTCAGCTGGGTGGCGAGATTATGCCCATTGAGGTCACTGTGGTCCCTGGGAAAGGCAAGGTAACTCTCACAGGGAAGCTGGGAGAAGTAATGCGGGAATCTGCCCAAGCTGCCTTAAGTTACCTCCGTTCCCGAGCTGAGGATTGGGGAATAGACCCTGAGTTTCACGAGAAGTGCGATATCCATATGCATATTCCCGAAGGCGCCGTCCCGAAGGATGGACCCAGCGCCGGTATCACAATCGCGGTTGCTCTCGCTAGTGCCCTCACCGATCGGCCGGTTCGGCATGATCTCTCCATGACTGGGGAAATTACCCTCAGAGGCCGGATCCTACCCATTGGCGGAGTCAAGGAGAAGCTCTTGGCAGCTCACCGCGCCGGGATCGACACCGTGCTGCTGCCGGAGGAAAACGCCCGGGATCTGCAGGACGTACCTGAGAACATCCTGCGCAGTCTGCAGATTGAGTTAGTGGAGCACATGGATGAGGTGATTACGAGAGCGCTTCTGCCCAAGGTTGAATCGGATGATAGCCAGGCGCCCAAACTACCCTTCCTTCCCCAGTCCGAGCTGCCTGCGGAGACCTGGGTCGGTGATCAGCAGTGAAACTGAATGTTCACGACAGTGAATTCATGCAGAGCGCGGTCAATGCCAGCCATTATCCAGCCCACGAGCTGCCGGAAATTGCACTCGTGGGCCGCTCTAACGTAGGCAAGTCATCGTTAATCAACGCATTGGTAAGGCGCCGCAGGTTCGCCCGCATATCCAGCCGACCCGGCCAGACTCAGACGCTGAACTTCTACCGGGTGGACAGCCTGGTCATAGTGGATCTGCCAGGCTACGGATTTGCGAAGGTGCCGGAGCATATCCGACGGAGCTGGGGGCCTATGATTGAGAGCTATCTTACCGGCAGGGTTAACCTGAGAGGAGTCCTGCAGCTGGTGGATCTGCGCCATAGGCCCACTGAGGATGACCGCCTAATGTGCGAGTGGTTGAAGCACTTAGGCAAACCCTTTTTTGTCGTGGCCACTAAAGCAGATAAGGTGAGCCGAGGACAGTGGGCTCGGCACCTCAAGGTAATCCGCGACGTTCTCGGCGTGGAAGCCATTCCGTTTTCCGCAGAAACGCGCCTTGGTGCAGATGAAATCTGGAAGGAAATTACTCGGCTTGTTGACGGAAGCAGGAAAACTCGTAAAATTGACGAATAGTTTTCTAGTTGATCCTGCTCGCTCTGTGAGCCAAAGAGGGAATAATCATGAAAAAAACGCGCTCGAGGGTGCTGTATTACTCTGCTATCGGTCTGTGTGTAGTAAGCGCAGTGGTACTTGGCAGCCGCTTTCTCGCGGAGATCGCCTGGGGAAATTGGCTGCAGCTGTGCCTGTTCGGCGCGCTTGCTGCATTCTTACACGCGCGCACGGTTAAACTGGAAAACCAGATGAATTATTCCCTCGGCACAGCTGTAGTGTTCCCAGTGATCTATCTCTACGGTCCCGGTGCCGGCATCTTGATTTCCATGCTGGCAGGCCTCGTGGATTCTCTCGCCCACAAAAAAAACATCGACCGGACTCTGTTTAACATGGCCCAGCTCTCCTTAAGCTCCATTGTATGCGGCTCTATCTACGCTGGACTGGGAGGAGCTTTTGGCTTTGAACTGTCTATAAATGATGTCTGGGCCATGCTCCTTGGTGGCCTCGGTTACATCGGGACCAATGTGAGCCTCGTGACTGTAATGACCAGCATCGCCCAGGGCGGAGGTTTTCGCACACGGATCCGGCATCAGCTGCGCACGATAGATAACGACCTTGTTGCTGGATTCTGGGGTATTGTGTTTACTTTGTTTGTGGCCCATTACTCCACTTGGGGAATTGTCTTGTTAGGGCTCGTGTTCGTCCAGTTTTCCCGGTTCATTGAGATGGGCATCAGGATGAGTATCGAGCGGCGGATGCGGCAGGAACTAGAGCGGGAGTTGCTCATCGACACTAAGACGGGCGTGTACAATTTCCGCTACTTGAATGAGTGGCTGTCCAATCCTGTGGTTGAGCCCACCGCGGTGCTGTTTATCGACATCGACGATTTCAAAGTGTTCAATGATCGCCACGGCCACGCGGTCGGCGACCAGGTCTTGGTTTCCCTGGCCCAGCTGATCCGCAGCGTGATCAGAGCCGGTGACAAAGTGATCCGCTACGGGGGCGAAGAGTTCGTGGTGCTCCTCCCCAACATGACTCGGGCCGGGGCGGTGCAGGTAGCCCGGCGGATCCAGAGCTCACTGCGGAACGTTAGCTTTGCCCGGCCCGGCGAGACGATTACTGTTTCCATTGGGATCGCGGTTTGTCCCGAAGATACCCGGGACAAGCATCACCTCCTGGGGTTAGCAGACCAGGCCATGTATGAAGCGAAGCGCCTCGGCAAAGACTGCTTCCAAGCCTGGAGCGACACAGCCGCATGCCACTCGGTGTAAAGACCCGCCTCCGGGTCTTTTTTGAACTGCGGCGCTTTGCCTAGCACTGGAAGGGAGGAACTCATGTGGATCAGGCCGATCTCCAGGCAATCCTCGATGAACTGGTTGTACTGCACCGCGGTGCACACGTGGAAGGAGAAGTGGCCTCCTATATTCCCGAGCTGAAAAAGGGCAACCCTGCCCTTGCGGGCATTGCCGTGTGGGGGCCTGATGGATTGGTGGCCGCAGGGGACACCCAAGTGCCTTTAAGTCTGCAGAGCATCTCCAAGCTCATTACCTTAATGGTGGTCCTCGCAGACCGGGGCGAAGCCGAGGTGTTTTCCCGAGTGGGCTCAGAACCAACCGGAGATCCATTCAACAGCATTGTCAAACTGGAGACAGCGGAGTGCAAGCCGCTAAATCCTATGATCAACGCGGGTGCTATTGCAGTCTGCGGCCTGTTGGAAGGCAAGACTGTGGAGGAACGATTTGCCCGGGTCACCGGCCTCTTGGCAGAAATCCTCGATCGAGAAGTCTTCATAGATGAGCGGGTGTATGAATCGGAGAAAGCCACAGGCCACCGCAACCGGTCCCTGGCATATTTTCTCAAAGATACAGGAGTGTTGGAGGGTGATGTAGAAGAGGTAGTTGACTTATATTTTCGCCAATGTTCGATCCTTGTCACTTGTGAGGAATTAGCTCGAATTGGGTGGTTCTTAGCTACAAAGGGTGTGACCCTAGCAGGCAAACGCCTGTTACCCCCGAGTATTGTCCGCTTAGTTACGACCTTTATGGTAACATGCGGAATGTACAACGCTTCCGGCGAGTTCGCTATAAAGGCAGGCATTCCCGCGAAAAGTGGGGTGGCCGGCGGTATCCTGGCTGCTGTTCCCGGCCGTTTTGGCGTCGGCACGTTTGGCCCGGCGCTGGACCGCAAGGGCAACAGTGTAGTGGGCTTTCGGATGCTTTGCGATCTGTCCCGCCGGCTGGCGCTGAGCATTTTCTAAAGGGAGAGGACAGCATGAATGGGGAGAGCAGGGCTGTGGGTGTAAGGCGGTTTTTGGTCGGGCAAGCCGGACCCTTTCCTCGCGTCGTTTTTTGGGAAGAAGCCTTTGCCCAGATGGACCAGTTTGCCCAGGAACACCCCGGAGGAGAAAATGGCGGATTTTTGGTCGGTACAAAGCGCAACCTCAAAAGCCTGGAAGAATATGAGATCCTAGTGGAGCATTTTGTTCCCCTGGCTCCATCGCGCGGCGGTACATCCCGCTTTGCCCTGAGCCGAGACCATTACATGGCGCTGCAGAAGCAGCTGTCCAGTAGCGGCAGCAATCTCCGCATCGTGGGTTGGATGCACAGCCATCCGGGTTTTGGCGTTTTCCTGTCAGCCTTCGATAAAGAGCAGCATGAGCGGCTGTTTCCCCGTCCCTGGCAGATTGCCTACGTAATTGATGCGCAGCACGGCGATCGGGCGCTTTATCACTGTGTGGATCGAGTGTGGCGGGAGCTTCCAGGTTATTACATTCTGCGCAGTGAGGACGAAGCCGGTGTTGTGGAGGGCTCGCGGCCCCGGTGGGCCCGGGCAGCGGCATCGGTAGTGCTCTTCTTAATGCTGACAGGTGCTGGTGTGTACGGATACCATTGGTACAACAGCCGCTTTATAGAGCCGCTTTCCGAAGTATCGCTGGAGAATATGGAGCCACCGGCCGCCACCACGCGACAGGAATCGGTGGTCACAGTCACCCCCGCTCCTGTCAGGGTTGAGCCGCCTCCTCCCCAAGCGGTGCAGTCTCCTCCAGAAGTAGAGCAGCCTGAGCCTGCAGGAGTTCGCGAGTATCTCGTAGCGAGAGGAGACAGCCTCTGGAATATCGCGGAGAAGGTGTACGGCGACGCTACCCTGTATAGAATCATCGCCGAGGCAAACAATATTTCCAACCCAGAGTATATTACCGCAGGGACGACCCTAATGATTCCCGAAAGGCCTAATCCTTAGGTGGAACCATCCCACAGGTGAGGGGCGAGAAAATGTATAGGCTCATGTTTGCGCTGCTGTTAGGGTTTATACTGTTGGGGGCGAATGAAAGGGTGCTGTATGAGAATCCCCGTGATTCCAGCGGTTGGGTATTTGAGGGGTCACGACGTGTGCAGTATGCCGTTGCCAGGTCAGAGGAGGAGTGGGGGAGCAGTTTGGCCAAGCTAGAACCCCCGCCCCGGAATGTGCCGGATGTCGATTGGGCAAGTGAGTTTCCCATCCTAGTCTATTTGGGGGAGTTTCCCACCGGGGGCTATGCGGTGCAGATTGACGAGGTAACCGCCAAAGGGAGAACAATAGTGGTGCAGGTTAGCCGCCAAAGTCCGCCCCCTGGTGCGGTGCTGACCATGGCCTTCACATACCCCATGCACATGATCACCTTGTCCCGAGATCACCTGGTGGGTATGGAAAAGGTGCGATTTGTCAGCCGCGAGGGGGAACTATTGGGCGAAGTTGATATTTTCTGATAAAAGTATCCAGCATTGGCAGGATCCGCACGGATTGCGTCGAAAGTATAGACACGCCCAAGGAGAGTGAGGGAGGCAAGGATTGATTGTTTGCCGGTGGTCTTCAGCGCCTTGGGCTGCACGATGGCTTAGAGAGCAGTACGGGAAATGAACTCATTCGTCTGGCTGTGAAGGACTTCTTTCGTGAGAGACCTGCTCTGAGAGCTCGTGTTGCCTTCCACGGTTATTGGGAAGGCAGCTTTTCGCTGGAGGAAGCAGCCGACGTGGCCGGTTTGTCAGTGGAGCAGTTTACCACCTTTGTCTGGAACGGCTATCAGGCCAAGGATTGTGAAGAAGTGCGCTGGCTGATGCAAGTGTTTACGGACCCGTGGAAGCAGAAGGCGGTGCTGTGTCTAAGTGAAGGACAGCGCGCGACTCTGATCCGGCTGCTGGAGCGGGATTTCCTGATTCCGCGGGAGATGTCTTTTGAAAACTCCTTGGAGGATGATCTGCATCTGCTGCGAAATGTAGGTTTGGTTAGGGTCTTAGAGCACAATGGGCTCTTGCGCTACCAAGTAGATGCACACTAACACGGCAGGGGAACGTCCGCGGGGACGTTTCCCTTGATTTAGGAGAGATGTAGATGAGAAAAGTACTGGAACGGCACGAGGTGCCGGCTGAAGTGAAATGGAAGTTAGAAGACATATATGCTTCAGATGAGCTGTTCGAACGGGATCTGGCTGCAGCTCGCGCGGGCCTTGCCGGGGTGCAGGAACTGCGGGGCAGCATTACGTCCAGCCAGAACCTGCTGAAGGTACTAAAACGGCGCGATGAGCTGGGGATGCTTGTGGACCGCCTCACTGCCTATGCGTTTATGCGCCGCGATGAGGATAACGGCAACAGCAAATACCAGGCCTATGCCGATCAGGCCTTAAGCGTCGACGTCATGGCCCGCAGCGCCTTTGCCTTTCTGGAACCAGAGATCTTAAGTTTGGAAAGCACCACAGTGTGGGAATGGGTGGAGGCAGAGCCGGAGCTTGCTGTTTACAAGCACTATCTCCACAATGTCCTCCGCATGCAGGCTCACACGCTGCCGGCAGAACAGGAGCAGCTCTTGGCTGAGGCTGGCGAAATTGCGGCTGCACCCGGGAACATTTTTGGGATGTTCAACGATGCCGATTTGAAGTTCCCTGAAATAACCGATGAACAGGGTGAGAAGGTGGAGCTCACCCACGGCCGGTATATCCAATTCCTCGAATCGCGCGACCGCCGGGTGCGGGAAGAAGCTTTCACAGCCCTGTACACCACCTATGAAAAGTGGAAAAACACACTCGGGGCGATGTACACCTCAGAGTTGAAGAAAGCACGGTTTTTTGCCAAGGCCAGACGGTATGATTCTGCTCTGGAAGCAGCCTTGGACCAAGATAATGTGCCAACTGAGGTTTACCGCAACCTCATCCAAACGATCCACGACCACTTGGGTCTGCTCCACAAGTACGTGGATCTGCGCAAGCGCCTCCTGGGTGTAGATGAGCTTCATATGTACGATATTTACGTACCCCTGGTTGGGGAAGAACAGCAGCCTATCGCCAGGGAGCAGGCGGTAGCCATGGTGCAGGAAGGGCTGAAGGCCTTGGGTGCCACCTACCTGAAGGATCTCGAACAGGCCTTTACTGACGGTTGGATTGATTGGCTGGAAAACCGCGGTAAGACCAGCGGTGCCTATTCGTGGGGAACCTACGGCGTTCACCCGTATGTTCTGATGAACTATCAAGAAAACCTTGACAACATGTTTACCCTTGCCCACGAGCTGGGCCATGCCATGCATACGTATTACACCGATACGACCCAGCCCTATGTAAACTCTCCCATCACGATTTTTGTGGCGGAAGTGGCTTCTACGGTCAACGAGACTCTGGTCATGCGCCACCTGCTGGAACAAACAGACGATGCGAAACGGCGCATGTATCTGCTCAATCATTTCCTGGAGCAGTTCCGGGGCACTGTGTTCCGCCAGACCATGTTTGCCGAGTTTGAGCTGATCGTGCACGACAAAGCAAACAAAGGCGAAGCGCTCACCTCTGAGCAGCTGTCTGAGATCTATTATGGTCTGAACAAGAAGTACTACGGTGATGGGATCGTGGTGGATCCGCTGATTGCTCTGGAATGGGCGCGCATACCTCACTTCTACCGCCCGTTCTATGTGTACAAATACGCTACGGGCTTCTCCGCCGCCGTTGCCCTCGCCGAGCAGATTCTTTCTGAGGGAGAGCCTGCCCAGAGGCGGTATTTGAACTTCCTCAGCCGCGGCAGCTCAGACTATCCCCTCGAGCTCCTCAAGCGGGCAGGGGTAGACATGACCACCCCAGAGCCGATTGCCGCCGCGATGCAGGTGTTCGGAGAACTCCTGGCGGAGCTGGAGCAGCTCTCAAAATAGCAGCTTGAATCCTAAGCGCTGCTGCGCCGCATGGAGATGGTAGGTGTAGCTCACCTCCGCCGCGGTCCCCTGGCTTGATTGGTAATACGCTTGGTAGGTCAGGCTCGAGGCCGGATTGGCCTCAGCCAGGCCTCCATATGTGAGGTGGACCCCCAGGGCCCACCTTTTGTTGGCCGCGAACATCACACCTGTCTTGAGCCGCGGGCCTTCTGGAGCGAAGGACAAGGTGGCGTAGGTGAGGAGTGGATCCCAGGTTCCTTCGAGCCCGAGGTCTACTCCTAGATGGGGTCCGCCTAGGTCTAGGTCGATCCTTGCCAGGCCGCGAGGCCCCCAGATGGTAGGGGCAGCAGTCTGGAGGCTGAGCTGGGGCCAGCGGCAGCTGCCCCGCAGTGCTCGTGACTCGTGCGGGGGGCTCATCGTGGTGCTGGACAGTTCCAGCGGCAGGCTGACCTGTAAGTAGCTGCGTTCTGCCCAGCGCCAGGTGCGGCCGAGGGAGAGGGCTCCAACGCGCTGCACCAAGGTCACTGGCTCGGGATCTGCCGGGCTGTGTCCATGGTAAACTGCGCTTGTCAGGCTGGTCTCCACTAGCCACTGTGCGCGGGCAGGCAGAGCTGATCCTAAGAGCAGCACGGCCAACACGGCCGCCAAGGTAAATCTTTTCATCTTGTCATCCTTTCTTGTTTAAGGCCGCATATAGGAGGCTTCTGTTAAGATTTGTGTGCGCCCGTAGGCCTCCTCACCAGCAGCCAGTGCCGTTGGCAGCTGGTGGAGCTGGGGAAAGTACAGGACCACACCTGACCATGTCTCTTCAAAGTCGCTGGCGGGCGTGAAGTGGACGCCGTGAGCTGGATCGGCTGTGAGGATTCCCGGTGGGCCGGCATCAACGACCAGCACAAAGTGGCCGCGGCCCTCCCCAAGGTGCGCCAGCAGCGGGCTTCCGGGGTTATCATGCAG
>FZPS01000066.1_pt107 | contig 10034 bp, 8 predicted proteins | sample 1817821 | NCBI WGS metagenome assembly FZPS01 (sample SAMEA104158645, study PRJEB21678) | metagenome | place: Germany | collected 2015-04-21
TTGCGGCAATCTTGTTGAAAACGGGTTTTAATCTTGCGGGCTTACGCCCACTGCTCTCATCATCTTCGTCGGATTGTGCAGTCTGTATGAGCGCAAGTTCTACAAGCAGACGCTTGTTCTTGCTTACACGGTAGTTAAGGTCGCAATCGTTCAGTATTATCAGTGCACGGTATAGAAATTTAGGCTTGCATTTGGCTGCCTGTGCCTTATAGCGTTCGCGCATCTCATCGCTCATTTCAAGGATGGGCAGGGTGCCGGGATCCCGGCTTACCATAAGGTTACGCATGTGCAGCATCAGTCCGCTTATAAGATTGCTCCCGTCAAATCCTTTGTTAAGCAATTCATTGAAGAGCAGCATTGAGTCGGCAATCCTCTTTTCCAGGAACATATCCGTGAATCGGAAATAGTAGTCATAGTCAATCACGTTGAGGTTTTCAATGGTCTTGGCGTAAGTGACCTGACTGCCGGTAAAATTTACGACCTGATCGAATATGGAGAGTGCGTCACGCATTCCGCCATCGGACTTTTCGGCTATGATGTTCAGAGCCTCATCTTCGGTTGTGATGCCCTCTTTCTTGGCCACTGCTTTGAGATGATCTACAATGTCGGCATTGCTTATGCGGCCGAAATCGTAAATCTGGCACCGGGACATTATTGTAGGGATTATTTTATGTTTTTCGGTCGTGGCAAGTATGAATATGGCGTATTTTGGGGGCTCTTCAAGCGTTTTTAGAAATGCGTTGAAAGCCGATGTGCTCAGCATGTGGACTTCATCGATTATATAGACCTTGTACTTGCCGTTCATGGGAGGTATGCGCACCTGTTCGGTCAGCGTACGTATATCGTCAACAGAGTTGTTGCTGGCCGCGTCCAGTTCGAAAACATTGTACGAGCGCATCTCTTCGTTGAAACTGCTGCACGACTCGCAACTGCCGCAGGCCTCACCGTCAAGAGTGCGGCTGATGCAATTTACAGTCTTGGCGAATATTCGGGCACAGGTGGTCTTGCCTACACCGCGCGGACCACAAAACAGATAGGTGTTGGCAAGTTTGCCCGAATTGATGGCATTTTTGAGCGTTGTAGTCAGGGCTTTCTGTCCGACAACGCTGTCAAATGTAACAGGACGGTATTTTCTTGCTGATACTATATAATCTGACATGATTTTCTTAAAAAACCTTGGATTTTGATTCACGAAGATACTGATTTTTGTCGCTCAAGCCAAAGGCATATAAAAAAAAATAGTAATTTAGCCTGCTGGAACAGATTCTTATGGATAACGGTTTTTTACCTTCGCTGAAAGCATTCATAGGCAGACACAAATACTTAATTGTTTTTGTGCTCTTCCTTGTTATTATTCTGCTTGCCGATGACAGCAGTCTGGTTAAGCGTGCGGCGCAGAGACGTGAGATAAGGGCTCTACGGGAACAGCTTGAGAGTACGGCCGAACAGAAGAGGCAGAACGAGATTTTGCTTCAGGAACTGAACAATGACAGTCTGGTAATCGACCATATTGCACGGGAAAAGTACGGGATGCGCCGCGAAGATGAAGATGTTTTCATAGAGCGGTGATAATTACCTTGTTGCTGTAAAGGAATTTATGAAAAAAAGGCAGAACGACATAATTAAGACTCTCACCTTAACCGGGGGGCTGCTGCTGCTTTTTGGAGCGGCAATTTATATAACCGGAAAAGCTTTTGCTCCCTATGTTTTTGCAACAGGCGCCATTTTGTTCTCTTCGGCCCAGTTTGCCGACCGTTATGAGGGTTATGATTTGGTTCTGAGGCGTCTTCGCGGGCAGCAGGTTTTGGGAGCTTTCTTCATTTTGTTAACGGCATTGCTTATGTTTTCGGGGAGATTACACGAAAGGGTTTTCTTGAATGAGAGCTTGAATCCCGAAATCCGTTCGTTATTGCTTGGTCTGACCCAAAAGAACAACTGGATAGTCACTCTCACCATTGCAGCGGTTTTTTTGCTTTATTCATCATACAGAATTGAAAAGAGACAGAAACAGATTGATGAGGAAAACCGCAAATAAAGATAAACGAAATCTATTCGTTTAGCCTATCGCTTTCCCGTTTCTTTTCCTCTTTATTTTGTTTTCTCGCTTCCTTCCTCACTCACTTCCTCACTCACTTCCTCACTCACACACACACAAACAGTCTCTCTCTTACCCACTCTCCTTTAGAAGGTAGAAGACTCCACATATAAACCTTTTTTAACAACGTTCTGTCGGTAAATCATTACAGGATGTGAATCCGACTTAAATAATAATAAATTGGTTTCATATTGTTTCAACTCTGTTACATCTGTTGTAATTTTGCACTGTAAAACAGCAGGATACGACTTGTTTTCAGCTATAGCGGGAAATGAACATGTATCTGCAATTTATCCGGAATAGAAGAAGAGATTTAATCAGATGGGTGCATTGAACATATTGCGTATGTTTTGTGTGACGGGCACGATTGCTGCGCTTGCGGCATGTGGACGCAGCACCTATATTATTGATGGAACTGTCGATACATACGGATTCGAGGGTAAGACGCTTACGATTGTCGAATTCACTCCGCACAGTTCTGTCATACATGATTCCTGTCTGGTGAGTCACGGAAAATTCGGTATGAAAGGCAAGACCGATGATATCCGTCTGGTCTTTTTGTGCCGTGATGATCAACCTATAATGCCTCTTTATCTTGAATCCGGCAGAGTGAGGGTAATCATTCAAACGTCCGGAATTCAGTGTTCAGGAACACGTCAGAATGATCTGTTGAGCAGTTTCCTTATGCAGAAGAAGCCTCTTGACAACATGTATGACGACGTTTGGCGAAGACGAATGGAGATGCTCAGGTCCGGAAGTGTTGACAGGGATATCATGTCCCGGCTGCAGGACAGCTTGCAGAGCATAGTATCGGAATGTGAAAATCTCATCTATTCATTTATCACATCCAACTACAATGAAAAAGCATCTGTCGGAGTTTTTGCCATGCTTACCGTCAATCCCGGTACACGGATTTCAACGCTTATGAAACGTATTTTGGATGAAGCTCCCGAAGATTTTCTTGAAAACCCCGCCATTAAGGATTATATTCAGCGTGCAGGATATGTGAGGATTAGATAATCAATATCCTTCTTCAAGCGTCTTATTTATTATATCGTAAACCTCCTGAGTGGTTTTATTCATCATGGCAGTCCGCTCCTGTTCGGAAGCGTCAGGTTTTTTTTGCATATAGACAGGTTCGTGGAACGTCATGTGGACCGTATGATGGGTTACATTCCATGCATGGCGCGACATCACCTTGAAATTGCCGTCAATTGTGACGGGAAGAATGGGCAGTCCCAGCTCTTCCGATATTACGAAAGCGCCCCGTTTGAAGCGTGCAATTTTGCCGTCGAAAGTACGTGTGCCTTCGGGAAAGATTACGACCGACATGCCGTCGGTAAGTCTGGATTCGGCTTTCCTTATGCTCTCCATCGACTTTATCCTTGAACTTCGGTCTATGAATATGTGACCGGCCATGTAGCAGGCCCAACCTACAAACGGTATCTTGCCGAGCTCCTTCTTCATAATCCATTTGAACTTCACTCCCACAAAGCCGTACATAAGAAACGCATCCCAGTAGCTTTGGTGGTTGGCGGCAATTACGTATGACACCCCTTTTTTTACATGTTCGCGTCCGTGAATGCGGATAGGGATCAGAAACACCCTATAAAACATCCGGCCCCAAATCATGCCCGGCCAATATCCCCAAAAACGGTCATTGAAAATCGAACCTATTATGGTTACCAGGGCAGTTATTATAGTCATTGCCAGCATTATAGGAAATGCTATCAAAATCTGATAAAGCAGATAGAGCGCTCTTTTCATCTTTCAAAAATTACAGGTTGTCCTAAAATCGAATCATCGAAAATTCCCTCATTGTAAACTTTATGTCCGTTTACCCAGGTGGCCGATACTCTCCAGTGATACGGCCGGTTTTCAAACGGGTTCCAGCCATATTTTGTCGATGTGAACACATTCTTGTCAATATGGCAAATATCGTTTCGGGATACCATGGTCAGGTCGGCTTTATACCCCTTCCGTATGTATCCGCGGTCCTTCACGTTAAACAGAGCGGCCGGATTATGACACATCAGCCTTACCACATCCGTCAGTCCGACTATTCCCTCTTCCGTCAGTTCGAGCATCACAGGCAGGGAGTAGGGCAGTACCGGTATTCCCGATGCGGCTGTAAGCGAACCGCCCCTTTTTTCGGATAGCAGATGCGGGGCGTGGTCGGTCCCCACCACATCAATCCTGCCGTCGGTAAGCGCCTCTCGCAGCGCACTTCTGTCGGCAATGGTCTTTATTGCAGGATTGCACTTTATAAGAGTTCCCATTGCAGGGTAGTCGGAGTCGGTAAATGTGAGATGAGCCGGGCAGGCTTCAGCGGTAATGCGCTTGCCGCTTACCGGCCCGCGTTCAAACAGCGACAGCTCGCGGGCTGTGCTGATATGGAGTATGTGCAGCCTGACATCGGTCCCGGCGGCTATATCGATAGCTTTCGATGTAGATGCATAGCAGGCCTCTTCGCTCCGTATCAGCGGATGAAAGGTGACCGGCGGTTCGTTGCCGCCGCATTGCAGCCTATAACGCTCAATGTTGGCATTGATTATGGCTGTCTCTTCACAGTGTACCGCTACGGGTACTCCGGCGGCACGGAACAGTGTCTTGAGCGAATCCTCGTCGTTAAGCAGCATTCCCCCCGTGCTGGACCCCATGAAAACCTTTATGCCGCATATCCGTCGCGGGTCAACAGCCTCAATTGCATCCGGATTTCCTTTGGTGGCTCCCAGATAGAACGAGTAGTTGACAAGGCATTTGCCCGCTGCAATTTCGAACTTCTCCTGCAGCGCCTCAACCGAAACGGTCTGAGGTATGCAGTTGGGCATGTCAAAGATTGTGGTAACCCCGCCGGCCGCTGCTGCACGGCTCTCGCTCTTAATATCGGCCTTGTGAGTCAGACCCGGTTCGCGAAAATGGACATGGTCATCAATTATGCCCGGCAGGAGCCATCGGCCTTCAGCGTCTATAACCTCATCGGCCTTAACCTCAGGAACATCGTCTGTATAGATTCCGGCAATATCTTCACCGTCAATGAGCAGCGAAGCTTTACGTACCTCTCCTTCATTGACGATTGCGGCATTTTTGATGAGGGTCTTACTCATGAATCTTTTCAGGCGGTTATTTCAGATGGAATTATTTCGAATGGATTTATTCAAATATAATCATTCAGGTAAATCCTCAGGCAGTCTCTTCAATGGTTTTTTTCTGCGGATATTTCCTGAACCAACTGGAAATCTTGAGCCGTATCACACCGAAGAAGGCTTCACTGAATATTCCGCCGCTCATTTTTGATGTTCCGTGTTCACGGTTCACGAACACAATAGGCACCTCCTTGATATTGAATCCGCACTTGTATGCTGTGAATTTCATCTCAATCTGAAATGCGTAACCCTTGAAATGGATCTTGTCCAGCTCCATGGTCTCAAGGACCTCGCGGCGGTAACAGATGAATCCGGCGGTAGTGTCATGTATGGGCAGCCGGGTCACAAAATTGACATATTTTGATGCAAAATATGACATCATCACACGTCCTATAGGCCAGTTGACAACATTTACACCGCTCACATAACGGGAGCCGATGGCCAGATCGTATCCCTCATCACGGCAGGCACTTAGCAGGCGCGGCAGGTCGGCCGGAGCATGCGAGAAATCGGCGTCCATCTCAAAAATGTAGTCATAGCTGCGTTCGATACACCATTTAAAACCCGTTATATAGGCAGACTTCAGACCCATCTTTCCGGCTCTTTCTATAATATGCAGACGGTCTTTGAAGTCGTTTTCCATGAGCCGTTTAACTATTCCGCCCGTACCGTCCGGTGAACCGTCGTCAATGACCAGTATGCTGAAGTTGTCCTCCAGGGCCATCACTGCGCGGATGATGTTCTCTATGTTCTCTTTCTCATTGTAAGTGGGAATGATTACAATGCTGTCACTTGTCTTCATCAGAATACAATTTTAAACTGCAAACTTAATCAAAAACGTCGGTTATCAAAAAGATAGATAATCTTTTTATTGCTTGAAATCAAGGGTACTCCTTAAAAGTTTGTAATTTTGCAGGGTATTGAAATGTGATGCGGATTTTTTAATGACATTATCTGATATAAGTGCCAAATACGGCAGGTTGGCACAGTTCAAAGCTCTGAAGAAAGAGTTATCGGGAAAAGGCGGGAAAAGCATTTTTCTGAAGGGTCTTCATGCCTCATCGGCTCCTCTTGTCTTCTGCCGGTATGCCCTTGAAAACAGTGTGAGTTGTATGCTTGTGGTGCTCCGTGACCGTGAGGAGTCGGCCTATTTTTATCACGATATGGTCCAGACCATGGGCGATAAGAATGTCCTCTATTTCCCGTCGGCTTACCGTCGCGCCGCCAAGTACGGACAGAAGGATGATGCCAACGAAATATTGCGTACCGAGGTGCTGAGCCGTCTCACTGCGCTTAATCCCGTCTCTTCCATACCTGTGTCCGATGCTTCCGCTTTCGCATCCGATGCTTCTGCACCTGCGTCCGATGCTTCCGCGCTTGCGTCCGACTCTTCCACGCTTGTCATAGTGACGTCGCCCGATGCTTTAGCCGAGATGGTAATCTCTAAAAGCAGTCTGGAGGACTGTTCCATACGGATGACGACAGGCGATTCCATAGATCGCGATGAACTTCAGAAGAGACTCCATTTGCAGGGTTTCGAGTATGTGGACTATGTCTATAAACCCGGTCAGTTTGCGCTCAGGGGCAGCCTTTTGGATGTCTTTTCATACTCGTCGGAGAATCCTTTCAGAATAGATTTCTTTGGCGACGATATAGACAGCATCAGGAGCTTCTCGGTTGAGACGCAGCTCTCTGTCGGGAAACGTGATACGGTTGTAATAATACCCAATATGGCCGACATATCGGGCGCTTATGTGTCGCTTATGGATTTTCTGCCGGCTGATACAGTGCTTGCCGTTAAGGATTTGCTCTTCACTGCCGACCGCATAACATCGGTGGGACGGGAGATTGCCGACGGCGAGAGTCTGGCGGCGCGTATGCGTAATCTGGATGCATCGAAAGACAGCATTAAGGGCGGGGAACAAAATCGTTCCAAAGGCCGGACCCGGGAATCCGAAAATGGCACTCAGGATCTCAAAGACGGTAATATGGATTTTAAAATTCAGAACCGGACAGATGAGTTTCCTGAACTTCTGACAGCCGAGGAGTTTTTAAAGAAAACTACCTGTTTTAGTGTGGTGGAGTTCGGCAGCAAACCAACCGGAGTTCCGGGCGCTGCCATATCATTTGACACCGTTCCGCAGCCGCTTTTCCATAAGAATTTCGATCTTGTATCAAAGAGCCTTACCGAATATCTTGACCGGGGTTACAAGATTTACATACTTACCGACAATCCCAAACAGGGCGATCGTCTGAGAGATATTTTCAAAGAGCGGAAAGAAAACATAGAGTTTGAGACCGTATCCAAAACTCTGCACGAGGGCTATGCCGACGGACTGCTCAAATGTTGTCTCTTCACAGACCATCAGATATTCGACCGTTTCCACAAATATAACCTTAGGAGTGAGCGTATCCGTAACGGCAGGATGGCACTCACCCTGAAGGAACTGCAGGAGTTCCGCATCGGAGATTATGTGGTGCATATGGATCACGGTATCGGACGGTTCGGCGGGCTGGTCCGTGTCCCGGAGGCAAACGGTTATCAGGAGAAGATCAAGATATTTTACAAGAACGACGATATGGTACTCGTCTCTATCCATTCCCTGCATAAGGTCTCCAAATATAAGGGGAAGGAGGGTGAGGAGCCGGCTATAAATAAGTTGGGCACAGGCGCCTGGGAGAGACTCAAGGAGCGCACAAAGGGTAAGATCAAGGATATTGCGCGCGACCTGATCAAACTCTATGCCAAGCGTCTTGAGGAGAAAGGTTTCGCATACAGCCCCGACACCTACATACAGAATGAGCTGGAGGCCAGCTTTATGTATGAAGATACCCCCGACCAGCTCAAAGCCACTCTCGATGTCAAGGCCGATATGGAGAGCAGCCGTCCTATGGACCGTTTGATATGCGGCGATGTCGGATTCGGCAAGACCGAAGTTGCCATACGCGCCGCCCTAAAAGCCGTGGCCGACAACAAACAGGTGGCGGTGCTGGTACCCACCACCATACTCGCTTTCCAGCACTATCAGACATTCTCCGAGCGCCTGAAAGATTTCCCCTGCCGCGTGGAGTATCTGTCCCGTGCACGCAAAGCCTCGCAGGTATCGGCCATAATAGAAGATCTGAAGAACGGCAGGATAGATATAATTATAGGTACCCACAAGCTTATAGGCAAGCAGGTCAAATTCAAAGACCTGGGACTGCTCATAGTTGATGAGGAACAGAAGTTCGGCGTATCGGTAAAGGAAAAACTCAAACATCTGCGCACCAATATCGATGTGCTCACAATGACCGCAACACCCATTCCGCGCACCCTGCAGTTCTCGCTTATGGGCGCCCGTGACCTGTCGGTCATTCATACCCCTCCGCCAAACCGTTACCCTATCCATACCGAACTGCATCTGTTCAGTGCCGATATCATACGCGAGGCCGTCAACTTTGAGATGAGCCGTAACGGACAGTTGTTCATAGTGAGCAACCGAATATCATCGCTTCCCGATTTGGCTGCTCTGGTAGAACGTGAGGTTCCCGATGCCCGTGTGGCCATAGTACACGGCCAAATGAAACCCGATGAAACGGAGAGAGTCCTTACCGGATTCATAGATTACGACTACGATGTGCTTGTGGCCACATCAATCATTGAGAATGGCATAGACATACCTAACGCCAACACCATCATAGTGAATCAGGCGCAAAACTTCGGACTGAGCGACCTGCATCAGATGCGCGGACGGGTGGGGCGAAGCAACCGCAAAGCCTTCTGCTACCTGCTGGCACCGCCTTTGACTGCCCTCTCTGACGAGTCACGCCGCCGTTTGCAGGCCATCGAGAGTTTCACCGAACTGGGCAGCGGCATACAACTGGCCCTGCAGGACCTTGACATACGCGGCGCCGGCAACTTGCTTGGAGCCGAACAGAGCGGATTTATAGCCGATTTGGGTTATGAGACTTATCAGAAGATACTTAGGGAAGCCGTACATGAACTAAAGCATGACGAATTTCAGGAACTGTTAAAGGAGCAGGAGAGGGCAGAGGGAGATACCGATGCCTCGGTATATGTTGCCGAATGTACTGTGGAGACCGATCTGGAGATATTCTTTCCGGAAGACTTTGTGCCTGACGGAAATGAGCGGATCCTGCTCTACCGCGAACTGGACAGCATGGAGCGGGAAACAGACATACAGCGTTTCAGAGAACGCTTGCAGGACCGTTTCGGCCGAATCCCCCAACAAGCTATGGAGCTTATCCGGCTGGTAACCCTGCGCCGTATCGGACGCAGCCTCGGCCTGGAAAAGATATTCCTCAAAGCAGGCCGTATGAGCATGTTCTTCGTATCGAATTTGGACAGCAGCTATTACAGCAGCGATACCTTCGGTTCAATTTTGGCATATGCGGCACAAAACCCCATGTCTTGTCGCCTGCGCGAAGATAACGATAAACGCAGCCTTCAGGTGAACAACGTACCCGATGTGGAGAACGCCATTGCCGTTCTGAATGCCATGCTCAACAGCGGCACTATCCCAACAAGTGTCTGATTTTTGTTTCTTAATGACAGTATGTAGTTATTTACCAATAAAAGACTGTTAGTACAACTTGTGTCATGACCGGCATAAAATTCCGTTTTGATTTGGATGAAGCTAATCTATTAAAAGATTAATTAAAGTACACAAATTTAGAGTATTAGACTTGTTTTTAACAGGTAAATAACTATATTTGTAAGTAAATGTAATTATTCAAATTTCAACTTCAATTTTATGAAAAAGTTCAGATACCTATCGCTTGCTATTCTGGCA
>FZPS01000100.1_pt579 | contig 10033 bp, 9 predicted proteins | sample 1817821 | NCBI WGS metagenome assembly FZPS01 (sample SAMEA104158645, study PRJEB21678) | metagenome | place: Germany | collected 2015-04-21
ACGCGCCTGTAGGAATCCGGGGATCTTCATGGCATAGACGGCCCCTACCTCCAGGAACTCAGGCTCTTTTTGCTGGCGCATGGGCCTTTCTTGCTTGCTGTGTCCCACAGGCACGGCCCCTTGCGCCGTCATCTTCCACAAGAAGTGGTACCAAGAAGTGGCCGTAAAAGCCGAATCGGCATGCTCAAGAGCAGCCACGGTGGAGTCTATGTCCTCGGGAAGCATGAGCGGTGCGGTGCACTGCAGGAAGACAAGCACACCTTGATCGATCTTCAGTTGGCCGAGAGCATGCAGCAGAGCCTCTTCCGAAGGTGAGGTATCATCGCTGATCCGTTTCGGACGCCGGACCACCTGCGCTCCGTAGCGACGGCTCACTTCGGCGATCTCGGCATCATCGGTGGACACGACAACCCGCTCCACACTCTTGGCTCGGGTGGCTGCTTCTATGGTCCAGGCGAGCAAAGGTTTGCCGCAGAGGAGACGGACGTTTTTTCGCGGCAATCCTTTCGATCCGCCGCGGGCCGGGATCACCGCAAGTGCACTCACGAGTTCAATCCCTCCTCCATGACCCAAGATCGGGATCATCCTACGTCGGTCACAGAGAGGGAGGACCAGGAAGGCAAGGCTATTTCCGCGGATTGAGCGCCTGCCACTTCAGGCCGCGGGCCGGGTTGGCACGAACTCCAGGTTGCCGCATACCATGTATGGCTCTGAAATCCTGAGGCAAAAGACACAGCGGAGGATCGATCATGAGCGAACAGACACAACCGCCCCGACCCCCTCGGAAGATCGCTATCGTCGGCGGAGCACGCTCGCGTCTTCTTGCTCCTTATGATGATCCTTCATGGGAGATCTGGGCGTTTTCGAGTCTGCGTCTGCCCACGCCGCGCATCACCCGCTGGTTTGAAATGCATGCTCTAGAGGATCTGAGAAGTCAATTGACAGGCGACACCAAGCGCAGGCTATCGTACCGCAGTTACATGAAGTTCCTCAAACAACTCGACTGCCCCGTCTACATGCAGAAGGCCCATGAGTCCATACCGATGAGTCTTGAGTATCCGCTGCAGAAGGCTGTGGATGCCTTTGGCAAATGCTTCACCAGCACCGCTTCTTATATGATCGCCCTGGCGGTACTGGAGGAGTGTGACACCATCGGTGTCTGGGGGATCCATCTCACCGAAAAAACGGTGTACGCCCGGCAGCGCCCCGGGGTGGAGTATCTGCTCGGTGTGGCCAGACAGAGAGGAATAGAGATCTATCTGCCTCCCGGCTGTCCGCTGCACATCCCGGCAGTGCCTTCGGTGCCGCTCTCCGACGTGCTCTATGGCTATGACTGGCAATCTCCGATGGCCTGGTGGCGCAAAAAGCGACGGCGCAAGAAGCGCCGCTCTTCCCGAACCACAATCTAAGGATGTGTATTCGTATGTCCGCCGATAAAAGACGGGTCGCTCGCAAGAAGAAGGTGGCCATAGTCGGCGGCGGCCCTTCTCGCCGCCTGGCGCCCTACAACGATTCCTCGTGGGAGATCTGGGCCTTTTCCAGTCGACTCTACCGTTACCCGAGAGTGACGCGATGGTTCGAGTTGCATGCCATCACTGATCTGAGACAGCAACTGGCGACCAAAAGGCCGGGGCGCAGATCTTTTCCGGGCTATATGCGCTACATGCGCCGGCTGAACTGCCCGGTATATATGCAAAAAAGACACCCCGGGATTCCAAAGAGCGTACCCTTTCCCGCCAAAAGGCTGCGACGTGAGTTCGGACGGTGTTTCACGAGCACGGCCTCCTATCTCATTGCCTTGGCCATCGTGGAAGGCTACGACACCATCGGTCTGTGGGGAATCGATGTCAGACGCAAAGAGTATCTCCGTCAGAAGCCGGCCATCAGATACCTGCTTTCGGTAGCCAGACAAAGAGGAATCGAGGTGCAGTTTGCGCCCGGATGCGCCATCAGACTGCAAAAGACTCCGCGCCGGGTCACCACACGGGTCCTATACGCCTATGACTGGCGTTCCAGACATGCTTGGTGGAGAGACAGAGTGCGAAGAAGACAGAGACGCTTCCGCGTGTCCAAGGGACGGATTCGCAGACGCTGAACCCCCGTACGCCTCTCAAGGAGAAGCATGCCATGTCCAATCGAGTGGGCATTCTGGTCAATCAATTTGTCCTTCACAAGGCCATGCGCGGCCGACCGACCAACGAGCAGTTCTCGCTCTACAGAGAGATCGCTCTGGAACAGGGGATTGACATCGTCATATTCTCCATCGAAGGCATCATGGTCGGCCGTCGCAGAGTGCGAGGATACGCGCCCTCGGAAGAAGGTTGGCGGAGACTGACGACCGGCATCCCCAGGGTGATTCACAAACGGACTCTCTACCGCTCAGGCGCTCCGCTGGTGATTCTTGACAAGCTGAGCCGCCGCGGCGTGACGTTCGTCAACCCTCATCGCATCCAGAACAAACAGAAGATGCACGACATCCTGGCCGGCAATGAATCGGCGAGCATCCACATCCCGGCCACCTGGCCCGGCTCGTGGCAATCCATCAAACAGCAGCTTGATATCGGCCAAAGTGTGATCATCAAGCCCAGGATAGGATCGGTCGGCGAGGGCATCGTAAGAATCGCTCCGCTTCCGAGACGGCGCGTCTTGATCACAAGTCGCTCGATGAAAGTGCTCACTCACTCCGCTCTGCGTGAGTTTCTCAGACGCCGTATACACCTGCGCCACTACTTGGTGCAACAATGTATCACCCTGGCTAAGTACCAAGAACGCCCCTTCGATCTGCGCGTTCCGGTGCAGTGCGACGGCCGGGGAGAATGGAAGGTTGCCGGTACGGTGGCCAAAGTGGCCGCCACCCATCCTTTTCTTACCAACATCGGTCAAGGAGGCTATGCCATCCGGGGTGAGACAGCCATCAAAGCCGCCTTTCCGCCGGAGACGGCGGATGCAGTGTCCGGGAAGATCCTCTGCCTGGCCTTTGACGTGGCGCAAGCCGTCTCAGGCCGCTACCGTCATGCAGTGGATCTCGGACTTGACGTCGGAGTGGACAGCGAAGGCAGACCGTGGCTGTTTGAGGTCAATACTCGGGATCAGAGAATAACCTTTCTTCAGGCCGGCATGCATCATGAACTCCGCGAGATCTATACCAATCCCCTCCTCTATTGCGCCTCGCTCACCCAAGCAAGCGCCCCGCAGTAGAATGAACACCGTTCATAGAGTCTGATCGCAGGATTCCGGGTTCTTGCAATTGAACTTTGTTGCGTAATCAGGAGGAGGACAAGCATGCACCTGAGCCGATTGCTGTTTAAGACGCAAAAACACAACCCGGCGGAAGCTGAGGTGGCAAGTCATCGACTGTTATTGCGCGCCGGGTTCATCCGTCGGATGGGCGCAGGAGCCTACGGTCTCACCCCTCTGGCCTGCCGGGCCTTGCGTCGCCTGGAGGATCTTGTACGCCAAAGGATGGAGGGCATCGGAGGACAAGAACTTCTGTTTCCCGTCGCTCTTTCCATGAGCCATGATGAGGCGGCCACCGATCTGGCGGGCACGATGATCGATTCCTATCGCCAACTGCCTGTTGTCGCCTACCGCATTCAGACCGCCCTGCATGAGGAGGGCCGACCGCGCGGAGGTCTACTCTATCCTCGCGAGTCTCTCGTCAAGACGGCCCACAGCTTCCACGCCGCCAAGGATGATCTGCAGGACCTTTTCCTGACCGTCCGTGACACCTATGAGCGGATCTTCACCGAGCTTTCGCTGCCCGTGCTCACGGGGCGGTCGGATTCAGAAAACTCGGATGATCCGGATGCCTACGGGTTCTTCTTTCTCACGCCGCACGGCGACGATTCGGCGGTCACTTGCCCGGCCTGCCGCTACGCGGCCGATCAGAAGGTGGCCCGGGCGGTCAAGGGCAGTGCCGACTGCGCCGATGAGGAGAACAAGCTTGAGGAAAGGCATACGCCAGGTTGTGAGACCATCGCCGATCTGTGCCGCTATCTGGATTGCACGCCGAGCCAGACTCTCAAGTCCGTCTTCTTCGTAGCCGATGAGCGACTGGTCTTGGCCCTGATCCGCGGCGATCTCGATGTCAACCCGCACAAACTCAGCAAGACTCTAGGCACTGAGGTGCAGACTCTCTCTGCCGAGGAGGCCGAGCGGGCTGGTCTTTCCGTAGGATTCACGGGTCCGGTGGACTTGCGCACCGCCGCCCCATTGCTTTTGGTGGCCGATGATTCGGTGCCCGAATGCGGCCCTCTGGTCACCGGGGCCAATCGCCCCGACTACCATCTAACGGGGGTCCGCTACGGCCGGGATTTCACCGCCGATATAGTCGGCGACATCGCCTTGTCCGAGGCGGGTCAGCCCTGTATCAACTGCGGGGCACCGCTGGAGACCCACCGAGGTGTGGAAATTGCCGGCGTTTCCCGGCTTGGCAGCAAGTATTCGGCGGCCATGAACGCCATGTTCACGGATGAAGGGGGTAATTCACACCCCCTGCTGATGGGCAGCTACAGCATGGATCTCACCCGATTGCTGGCCTGTATCGTCGAACACAGCCACGACGAGCAAGGTATAATCTGGCCGCCGGCTATCGCCCCCTACCCCTGTCATCTGATCACCGTGGGCAAGAAGGACAATGTGCGCGCCGCGGCCGATGAGCTGTATCAGGCCTTGGGCGAAGATAGCGTACTCTTTGATGACCGTCCGGTCAGCGCCGGTATCAAGTTCATGGATGCCGATCTTTTGGGCATGCCCGTACGGATCACCGTCGGTGACCGGTCTTTGGCCGCCGGAGGTGCCGAGCTGGTCTGCAGACGCACCGGAGCGACCAAGACCGTTCCTTTGGCTGAGGTGCCGGAAGCCGTAGCTCAAATGCTGAATTCATCAACAACTGACAGGAGAGATTGATCAATGTCAAGCGACGTGATTTCAGGCGCCTGGCGCGCCGAATACGATGTAATGTACTCATCCTCCCGGGATGCCGACTGCGCGCTGTGCATGGATGTCTATCTGCCGGCCCGCCCGGCACCGGTGCTGCTGCTGTTTCACGGTTGGCACGGAACCCGCAAGAGCACCAGACCCACGGCCGAGATTCTGGCTCCTTATTTCGTCGTAGTCAACGTAGACATGCGCGGCCGGGACAAGAGCGGCGGCGCGCCGGATGCCAACGGTTGGGAGCTGCTCGACGGTGTCGATGCCGTCAACCACGTCCGAGGCCACTATGCCGAGTTCATCCGTGACCCCGAGACCGTCTACGTCCTGGGCTCCAGCGGCGGAGGAGGCAATACATACGCTATCATGGCGAAATTCCCCTACCTCTTTGCCGCCGGTGTCGCCCTCTGCGGGATATCGGACTACGCCGTCTGGTACAACAACGACCGAGTCGGTGAGTTTCGGGATGAAATGGATGTCTGGGTAGGAGTGGCTCCGGATCAAGATCCCGACGCCTATCGGGCCCGTAGCGGGCTACACCTGTTGCCCAATCTCAAAGCGCCTCTGCTCATGTTCCATGGTACGGAAGACCCGCGGGTGCCCATAGTCCACGCCAGGCTTTACAGTGAGCGGGCGGATAAGTTGGATAAGCCGGTGACCTATGTGGAGCTGCCCGGTCTCGCCCACAACCTGCGCCTTCCGGACTATCTGAGCATCGTGCTCAATTTCTTTGAAGAGAACGGGCATGCCCCGGCGCCCGACAGACAAACGCGGTGGCTCGTAGGCGGCTACATCCAGTTGGGAGAGCAACGCCTGGAACTCGATTCGATCAACGATTTCGCTGAAGTTGAATGCGTGTTGGATGAACAAGGGCGCGTGGTCAGTGCCGCCGCGGTGGATGGATACACGGGAGACATAAGGATCGTGCCGCTTTGAGCTTCGATCCCGGACAGGACAGGACACTGAAGGAGGAGGCGACCCGAACGCCTCCTTCAGTGTCAAGGCAACGATCTCTCGGGCCTGCCTGTCCGCATGGTCGTCACTGAACAGTCCGTCACAGCCGGTCTGCGGAAGCACCCCAAAAGACCAAGGCCGTTCCGTTAGCCCAGGTACGGGAAGCGCCGGCCCAAACGACAGCTGTATCAATAACTGACAGGAGCGAATGGTCCATGGCAAGTGATGTGAAGGCGAGCGTTTGGCGCGCTGAATACGATGTGATGTACTCATCCTCCCGGGATGCCGACTGCGCGCTGTGCATGGATGTCTATCTGCCGGCCCGCCCGGCGCCGGTATTGTTGCTGTTTCACGGTTGGCACGTGTCGCGCACGAGCACCAGGGGCATGGCGCAGGCTATGGCCCCCCATTTCGTCGTAGTCAACGTCGACATGCGGGGTCGGGGAGAAAGCGGCGGCGCACCGGATGCCAACGGCTGGGAACTCCTCGACGGCATCGATGCCGTCAACCACGTCCGACGTCATTTCGCGGAGTCTATCAGTGATCCTGAGACAGCCTATGTGATGGGAATCAGCGGCGGAGGTGGCAATACATACGCCATCATGGCCAAGTTCCCCTACTTCTTCTCCGCCGGTGTCTCCCTCTGTGGGGTGTCAGATTACGGTGTGTGGTACGAAAACGACCAAGTGGGTGAGTTCCGCGATGAGATGGATGTCTGGATCGGAGTGACTCCACGGCAGAACCCGAGTGCCTATCGGGCTCGCAGCGGGCTGCACCTGTTGCCCAATCTCAAGGCTCCGATTCTTCTGTTCCACGGCACTGAGGATCCGCGTGTGCCCGTCAATCACGCCAGGCTCTATAAGGAGCGGGCAGATGAGTTGAACAAACCGGTGAGCTACGTGGAGCTGCCCGGTCTCGGTCACGGCCTGCGCCTGAGGGATTATCTGAGTGATGTACTCGATTTCTTCGCCAAAAACCGCAAGGCTCCCGTGCCTGACGGGCAAGACCGCTGGCTCGTAGGCGGCTACATCCAATTGGACGGGCAACGCCTGGAGCTGGATTCGATCCACGATTTCACTGAAATTGAATGTGTGTTGGATGAACAGGGGCGCATTCGGAGTGCCACCGCACGTGATGACTACACGGGAGACATACGGATCGTGTCGCTTTGAACGATTCGCCAACTGAAGGCCGTTGCGTCCCGCCCCCGTCCCGGACTTGAGCATCGGAGAGGGGGCGGGCTCTTCAATCAGGTATTCCGCCAGCCCGATCTTATTAAAGACTCGACACACTAAGGAGCAGAAGGGAAAGTGGGCCGCCCTGCGGCGCGCCTTCTTGCCGGACCGAGCCCGCCTCGCATCTCTTGCGGGCTTGCAGACACCGTCTTACCGGCCTCAAGACTCGTTTGGCACCCACTGATCGAGCAATCCGCGACATCCAAATGTCATGGCTCACCCACCGGTACTTACGCCCCGAGTTTTATGCGCCGTGCCGGGCGCCAGCTTCATGACCGTCCGGATCGCATTCGAGCGGTCATCACTTGCGCGATGGGGGCATTCACAAGCCTCGCGTTGCGAAATCCGTTGCGACGCGTGAAATCTGGCCACCTCCGTCGCGTGATTCATGAAGTTGCCTTCCAGCGTTTTTCCCTCACCGTATTGCAGTAGCCCGTCTGCATCCACTGTGCCCACTGCGGGCATCCTCGCCTTGCTCCGTTCGATCGTGTCGACCGCCACAGACCGTTTGAGGCGCCAAGGATCATCAGCAACACACCTTTGGCGTTGGTCACTCGCTTCTCCGGCCTTTGTGGGCTCGTCGGCATACTCGCCGGGTCGGGTCATACTCACCCCACCTCTTCTTGCGAACAGGCTGGGTTCGTGCGATGGACCCATCCCTGGCCTTGTGCCGCTCAACTGACCACCACTGTCAGGTGAGCTATACGCTCACCGCTGTCCGACTCAGGCCTCTCAACGACCCAGACTCTCTGATCCTGTTCACTCAGGATCAGATCGATCACTTAGCTTACCCCTGTCAACGGCGTTCTTAGATTGACCCACCCCGGTTATCCGGTGCTGAGTCCGATGCTTCCGCTTCAGACGGCTTGCTACCGGAACGACTTGATCCACGAAACACCTTCCCACCGGTTAGACAATGTGGGCTTTTTTGGCTCCTAAGCTCGGCAGACGTGCCGGGCACATACGTCAGACACCGCTCCTGATGGTCCCCTTATAACACAACAGGTTTTTTGCAAATATCATAGGTTAGTGCCAAAGAGAGGCAGGTGTGGACCCACTCATGCAGAATAACTGCCTGCTCCATTATATGATCATAGTATGATTAGTCTATCAGAAGGCTGGGATGATTTCCGCGGGGGGTATATCTTGTGTTGATACGACGCTGTAACACTCTGTGCGTTCTCTGGCTCATGTTGCTGTTGGTCTCGCCAACTGTCATCGCGGCATCAACGAAACCGGTGACGATCACTATGAGTGTAGTGGACAAGGTAACGTCAATCCCATGGCAGGAGGAAGTCGTTCGACGCTTTCACGAGGCCCAGGATGCCATCCGTATCGAATTAGTGCATCTCAGCGGCTCGGGGAGACGCGAGAAGATGCTCACCATGGCGGCAGCAGGAACCCCGCTGAACATCGGCTACGATGATCCGCCCCCTATTGTATCTTGGGCCAAGCAGGGCCTGGTTAAGGAGCTCAACCATTACCTGGAACGCGATCAGGACTTGTACCAGCCTTTCTGGCCTGTCTTGAAGCAGCTGGCACTGGTTGACGGCAAGCAATATGCCGTACCTTTGGATTTGCAGGTCACAGGGCTTTACTACAATGCTACGATGTTCCATGAAGCCGGTGTGACGGTCCCGTGGGACGGTATGAGCTGGGAAGATATCATGAGGTTCGGCCCAAAGCTGGTGAAGCGCAATCACGACGGCACCGTCCAGCGTTGGGCCGTTCAGTTTCCCCGCTGGATTATCTGGTGGTATGTAGCGTGGGCGTTCGGAGCTGATTTCTTTGATGATCCGACAACCCCTACCAAATTCATCGGAGACTCGCCGGAGATGATAGCCACCCTCAACTTCTTCTACGATGCCATTCACGGTTCAGGAATCATGGCCCCCAGAACGGTAAGCCAGGGCCCCCAGGAAGTGCTCTTGACACGAAAGAACGTCACCATGTCGATGAACACGACTATCAGTATCGGTCAATTCCTTCAGCTTGGATCACCGGATGCTTGGGATGTGGCTCGTCATCCCTACGGCCCGGCGGGCAATTCGGCCGAAACCCATGGGCTGATGTGGTTCCTGTTCAAGGATGCCAACCACCCCGACGAAGCGTGGGAGGTCCTCAAGTTCTTCAGTTCCGAGGAGTCAATGCGCTTATCTGTTGAGATGCAAGGAATATTGGTACCACATCGTAAAGCCGCACAGTTGTGGATGCAGCTGGATTCCACACCAACGAATCGATTGTCATTCATCCAAGCTCTCGACAGCGCCAGGACCATCCCGGCTGTGGCAGGAGGCGAAATAAGAACAGCGATCGAAAAAAGCCTTTTCCCGTTCGTGGAGGGAAAAATCCCGTTGTCGCAGGTGCTGGAGGACTGGCGAACAACGCTTCCGGAGTTGGCCGAGAACTTCTAGCCATCAGCAAGACCGATTGTTGTTCATAGTCATTGACGGGAACCGGGACCAAGGATACTCTGTCCCGGTTCCATCCCAGGTGCCACTGATATCGGATCTTCGACATGTTATCGGAAACGGCCGTATGTCTTGATCGATTACTCCGTACCGGTCTCCCGGCGGCTCCATGGGGTGTCCCCGATCCCCTGAAGATGACAAAGCGGGGATCAGGTGTGCATGTATGGGCCTCCATGTAAACGTGGCAACTGGGTATACCGGGCTCCTCAAAAAGCTGCACAACCTCCAGACCGCCGCTGCTCTCAGGAAGCAAGTCGTGACCCTTCACCGGTGCATACCCCCCCTTGGAGACAGCTTGCGAGACAACCTCAGCTGACGTTGCGATTGACCGGACGTCCTTTGGAAAACATGAACCCCGGCAGTCCTTGACGCCAACGGTGTCCGGACGGAGACGGCAGGCACCCATCCTGATCTGATCATTTCTACGGGGCAACTCCACGC
>FZPS01000051.1_pt195 | contig 10030 bp, 10 predicted proteins | sample 1817821 | NCBI WGS metagenome assembly FZPS01 (sample SAMEA104158645, study PRJEB21678) | metagenome | place: Germany | collected 2015-04-21
CCTTCAGATTCCACCTCACGATGGACACCCTTGCCTTTGGCTAGTGGTTCCCACTGCCAAGCCCACAGCGGACTTTCACCGCCAAGCTGTCGCCCATGCCGGGCACACCATAAAAAAAGCAGCATCGGCCGGATGCTGCTCTAACCATTGGGTTTCCTTGGTATTAAGATTTTTTGCCCTGGGAAAATTTTATCGGGATCTGTTATCTCAGGATTGGCAGCAATCAAAGCATCCAGGGACACGCCGAAACGCTGGGCTATCTTAAAAAGTGTGTCTCCTTTCTGCACAATATAAACGGTAACAGACGGTTTCGGCCCAACTTCACAGCTGACCACAACCTCCAATTGGATAAAGGCAGTTACTTTTACAAATACTTCAATAACTGTTATCTGCCGGATACGCGTATGGTCACGCGGGTCAATCTCAAAGTCGGTAAACTCGACCCGTGGGTAAACCTGTGCCACATGTCCCGGCATCGCCCCGGGAATATCAACAAAAACGGTAAAATGTTCCCTGGTCTCAAATGCATGTACTTCCGGGTGTTTACCCTCTTTGACAACAAAAATGTTTTTTACCAGGTCGCCTTCAATAATTACTTTATCCTCAATTACCCGTATCTCCAGATTTTCAAAACGGGTATCCGGGGGACCCGCTATTTTACGTACCGGGACAGGAGCTGTAAGGTTTGCCACAATTTTGTCCTGCTTGGTATTTTCCCCGATCACCTGTGATACTTTAAGCAGCTCCTTAACTGTGGGGACACCGGCAATGTCGGTTACAACGTCTACCTGGACAGTTTCCGTTACCTTGGCAAAAATATCTATAATCGCCGTCTGCTTCCCTCGGCTTGGATCATTGGGGTCAATATCGACATCTACAAATTCCACCCGCGGGAATACATGTACATTGGCACCGGGAAAAGCACCGGGAACGTCAACAAAATGAGTAAACCTTTCGTCTACTGAAACTTCAAATACAGTATCACTTTTCTCGCCGACAAAAAAGATCTGTTTGTGCAGGACACCTTCGACAATGACTTTATCTTCAATGGCACGGGCAACAATATCTTGTACCTGAGAATCAATATTTTTAATCTTCTTGGCAGGGCGGCCCAAATCTATATCACTGCGAACAGCAACCTGTGAAGCGTTTTCGCCAATCACACTGTCAACTTTTAACAGTTCCGTGGTTACATGCCGGGGATCAACCCCTTGCACATCCACAACCACATCAAGCTGGATACTCTCTGTTACCTTGGCGAATATCTCCAAAATGACCGTCTGCCGGAAAAGAGACCTGACTTTATCCCAGTGGTAAAGCGTTTCCGCATCTTCCGCCACGTCTTCGTCACTGTCACGAAAATCTTTGATTTCGCGGATGAAATCATGCCCGACAAATTCTACGCGGGCGTGAACCTGGACATTCATTCCGGGCATTGCCCCGGGAACATCAATAAAATGCACAAACCTTTCATCTTCAACGGTAAACTCTTTTAACTTCCCTGAGTCATCGACAAAAAAGATTTGCTTATGAATTACTCCTTCAACAACTACTTTATTTTCAATTACACGTCCTCTGACATCAAGAAGTCTTGTATCCACTTCCGTAATCTTCTGCACCCTTCCGGGCAGGGCAACTTCCCGGATTACCGAAGTTTGGGAAGCATTCTCGCCAACTACCTGCTCTACCTTAAGCAAATCCGTAATGCACCTCACGGGAAGAAATTCATCTTTTCCCATTGTTCAGCCTCCTTTCTGTTAAATTAATTAATGTATGGCAAAGGATAAAGTGTCGCTAAATTATATGCCCTGACCACGGAAAGTGTGCCTTTACAAATCTATGCAGCTTTGCAGCAAATATGTCCACTGAGCGGTTAAAGGCAAAAAAAAACAGCCTTTCCGGCTGTAATCACGAACTTATGCCAATTTTATTCTTTTGCCGTTCATATCTTTATGCACCAGTGTTAATTCCACTGTTTCTGTCAGCACATCTGCATAAGAAAAGGATAAACGCTGGTAATAATTTTGTTCATCAACCCTGATCACAAAAATTGAGGGATAAGTATTTTCAAGGACACCAACTTTTTCAAGGGTTTTACGCCGCCCGCGATGTGCACGCAGACGTATTTTCTGGCCGACATGTGATTCCAGATTCCGCCTGATTTGTGCAATTGCATTTGTTGCTGCCACTCTATCACCCCAGACAAGATTTGCTTATATATTATAACACATGTCCGGCTGACTGTCAAATTGTGAATAAAATATTATATAGTGTATTTGAATAAGTGTCAAGATATAATTTGAGGCGGTGGAGGTTGATTTTGCAACTTACCTGTCGGGTGCGGCAAATAATTTATTTAATAAGGTGATTTCGGCAGTCCCAGTCTGAATTGGCCCCTTGTTTCCACTCCCCCGACCCCTTCCAAACCGGTTATGGTATGTTTTATAACCTCGAATATATTGACCGACTCATTAATAGAGGTAAAAGCAACTTTTTCCACAACAAAAACCGGATCCAGTGCATGAATTAAGACACGCTGAGGTGAACTGGCAAAGTTTGCTCCGGCCGCCAGCAGCTGTTCATAATGAGACTGGCAGGCCCCGGCAAAAATCACCAGGTCATCTTTGTTTGGTTCATACTGGCGGGCTTTGCGGACGCCCTCCACAAAATAGCGCGAATTACGGTAGTGTCTTAAATCCTGGAAATCTTGCTCGGGATTTTTAAGGTAAGCGTCATGTCCGGTCATAATTAAAATGTTGGGGTGATGCTGGTGGAGCAGATTCCAGACATGCTCCGGCTGGTTTCTCTCGGGTACATATTTGCCGACTGCCTCCAGCTGCAGTGACTGGTATACTTTCATACATTCAGCCAGGTAATCCCTGTCGCCATCCAGATGCAATATTTTCCCGGGCATCTCAAAAAAATCTTCGGAGCCTTTGCCGCTTAGCCCACGCAGCCGTTCCCGCTCCAGGCCGCGGCGCCTGTAAATTTTCCGAATACAATCCTTCTGCGCCTCCTCCGAGCGCTGACGGTATTTTTTTATTTGCAGCGGGTCAGGGTAGTGAAGGTCGTCAAGATGTGCATCGGCCAGCAGGCGCATATCGATGCCTTTGAGAACGGCTATCTTTTTTTTGTGATCTATTTCCACAATCTTAAATAAAATATCCATGTTGTACGATTTGCGTCCTACCGTATCTCCCACAGAGAACACCATAAAAACACCAGCTTTCATCTTAAAAAAACATTTCTGTTTTATAATATGAAAACCCGTTTTTTTTGTGCTTGCTCTCTCACTCCCCGCTGCCTTCCCAACATATAATGAGGACAGGAGGGGGAAGGATGATTACCGCAGTCGTACCTGCACAAAGTGAAGAGTATCGCGTAGGGCGCGTCCTTGAGTCGCTGCTGGCTATCGATTCCATCGCAGAAATATTCATTATTCTCAACGGCTCCGACAAAACGACAAGAAACGTGGCCGAATCATACCTGCAATTATACCCATGTAAAATATCCCTGGTCTCTTTTGCTGCACCTCTGGGGATTGATGTCCCGCGCGCAGTGGGGGCTAAGCTGGCCTATGCCAGGGGTGCCGACTATGCTTTATTTATCGACGGTGATATGGTAGGAGAAATATACCGGCAACTGAAATCATTTCTGCAGAAAGCAGTAAGAAAACAGCTGGATTTGGCGCTGCTGGACTGTTATCCGGATGAAAAGCACCTGATAAAACTGCAGGAGCCGGTGTTTTTTTGGCGTTACAGGCTTAACAGGGAACTTGGCCTTGTGGAAAGCCTCAACATCGCAACACCGTCGCACGGTCTCCATATTGTCTCCCGGCGTATGCTTGCCAGTGTGCCTTGGCAGGATTTTGCCGTCCCGCCGACTTTGCTGGTTCACAGTGTCCTGTCCGGCTACCGCGTAGAAATTGCCGGCCAAATTGCCCATATTGAGCTTGGTTCATCAGTTAAGAACCCGGCCCATAACAGGCTGATAATTGATACCATAATCGGCGACTGCCTGGAAGCTCTCTGCCTTTGGCAGCACCGGCCACGCTCAAGATATTACGACGGTAAACTTTACACCGGCTACCACGACAGGCGCCGCTTTGATCTCTTGGAACAGTTTCTGGCCGGTCACATGATGTAGTTTGCCGCTTTCATGCCGGCGGTGCAAAATCCCTGTCTAAGAAAGGCAGGCGGCGCATTAAGCGGCGTCTGCCTTTATAAGTTTATCTTTATTGCCTGCCTTTCCCCGGGCATGCTTTACTTTGTATATTTATCGGCCACTTTAGTTGCTCCGTAAGAGTCCGGTTTGATAAAAGCCTGAAAACCGCTGCCGATCACCATGCCCACCACTTCGCGGATCATTTCCTTGGTTTCCCCGTTTTTCCCCACATCCAAATGAATTTCGACATTTAAATTAATATCTTCATCATCTGCCAGTTTGGCTGCCACCATAGTAGCTACCTCAAGGCTCAAATAAGTTTCATAATAAATGCGCTGCCGCAGGTTTTCCATAAACTTCTGATGCCGGCGGCTGAAAAAATAACGGGCTCCTTTACCTACACGGTGGATAATTATAGCAGTGACAAAACAAACATCATTCGGGAAATGGAACTGCGAATCGGTCCCGATTATTAACTTGTATTTCTCTTCCGGCTTCTCATTAAAATAAGAAACGATCTCACTGTAAGTTTCCTGAAAGGACAGCTTGCCTTTTGTAGGGCTTATAAATTCCATCTGCTTAACACCCTTCTGTTAAATCACCTTCTATTATAAAGAAACCGGGCCAGTGTTGCAAATTCTTCAATGCTCATTGTTTCACCGCGGCGCTGCAGATTGATCCCCGTCTCCCTGCCGAGTGCGGCCAGTTCTTCCTTACTGACTTGCAGTGCCGCCTGCAGCGCATTGAGAGTTGTTTTACGTCTTTGAGCAAAAACTCCCTCAACCACCCGGTAAAAAAGCTTTTCCTCATCTCTTTGCAACAAAGTTTCCTGATAAGGATAAAGACCGACAACGGCGGAAGTTACTTCCGGCCTCGGGTAAAACACATTTCCGGAAACCGTAAAGATAATTTCCGCCCTGGCATTATACTGGCAAATCACCGACAGAACACCATAATCCTTCCCTCCGGGAACGGCAGTTATGCGCTCTGCTACTTCCTTCTGCACCATGCAGACCAGAAGCTTAAAGCACTGCCTCCATTCTTTTAACAGGCGGTACAGCAGGGGCGTTGCTATATTATACGGGAGATTGGCAACCAGCTTCAAAGGGCCTTTGGAGCACAATCGGCCGTAATCGGCATGTAAAGCATCCTGGTGCAGGACGTTTATGTTCTCATACCGTTCCAGTGTTTCCTGCAGCAAAGGCAGAAGACGGCTGTCGATTTCAAGGGCGGTTACATGACCTGCCTTTTGTGCCAGTTTTTCTGTCAATGCCCCTATACCGGGACCCACTTCCAGGACATGGTCACCTGCCTGCAGGTCGGCCGCTGCTGTAATCTTTTGCAGGATATTTTCATCAACAAGAAAGTTTTGCCCCAACTTTTTATACGGCTGCAAACCGTGACGCTCCAGTATTTCACGGACATATGCCCGGCTTGTCAGTTTTGGCACGCTTATTTCTCCTTTTTAACAAAATAAAAACCGGGTTTCCCCGGTTTTACTGTTCAGGCAAAAGGTAAATTTTCATCTGCCTGCGGCCAAATTGGACAGCCTCCTTGTGGGTAGGGAACAAAATGTCAATGCAGTATCCCTTAATAGCACTGCCCGTGTCGGCAGCAATGGCAAAACCGTATCCATCCAGGTACAGACGGCTTCCCAGCGGGAAAACCCGGGGATCTACGGCAATTATATAGGGATTCTCCGGGCTGCCGTCACCGGCGACCGCCGGGAGGCCCGTTGCCGTGTAACCGTCATTGTAGAATCCTGTACAAACACTGCAGCCCCTTTTGTCCCTGGGGCAGCCGCTTGCTTCAGTACCGTTGCAGTAGGCTGTGGCCGTTACCGCATGCTCACTGGTAAATCCAATATTTCGCCTGCTCCGGGACAGTGTATTGTTTTCTCCGAATTCAATAATGAAGTCCTGTTTGGCGCGCAGCAGGTCTGTCTGTAAAACCGTGGCAGAAACCTGAGAGCCGTTTTCAGAAGTTATTTCTACAGTTTCTTCCTGTATTCCTTTTATTCCTTCCTGCAGAACCCGTAAAACGCCACGGCTTAGCCTGCCGTTGCCCCGGATGATTTCCTGAAAGGGTATTTCCCTGCGCCGGGTAACGAAATGTTTTTCCACCCGGATAACCTTTACACTGTCACCCGGTTTCAGGGAATGCTGCAGCGCAGGTTCTACCCGGTCAAGTTCTCTCAATTCTATTCCCAGCCTGTCCAGCAAATCTGCAACCGTTTCAGCCCCTACTTCTGCTTCACATATCTGCCCGTCTGCTTCCACCTTTACTGAAAAAGCCCCGGGCAGCAAAAAATACCCCGCTATTGCCACAGCTGCTATTATAAATACCGCTGATGCCGTAAAGATGTAATACCGCAGGACGGATGTCCGCCTGCGGGAAGTTTCAAGCGTGTTTTGTTTTGTAAACACCGGCATTGCTTCCTCCCAGGTTTTTCAGATTAAAACGGGCTTTCATCCGCCGGCCGCGTTCTGCTGCGAAAAACCAACTATTAGGATTGCCGGAACCGGCAATAATTATGCATGGGCAACAATGCCGGTCCGGCCATAAAAAAAGCCTGCCTCAGGCAGGCGATTTTTTTCCCGTTTTATATACTCCCAGAAAACCGGCAAATCCGATGACCGCAAGAATTAAAAAGGAACTAAGCACAATGTGCCAGGCAATGGCCACAAAAAAGGGCTCGGGCACCATATTCACAAGAATGCTGCTTTCAGGGGCCAATATCCATAAATCATTATTAAATAAAACTTCATGAAATACAACAAAACAGCGGTTAAAATCCAGGTATAGCAATACAGCAAGGGCAAGGAAAACAGCGGCCGAAAATAAAAAACTTGCCAGCATGGCCTTAAAAAGCAGCTTTTTTTCGGTCAGCCATAAATACAACACCAATAAAAGCAGCAAAACCGCCGACAAATTGCGCAGAATAAAGCCTGCCTTAAACAGGCTCTGCACATCTTTCATATGCATTATTTCCCGCTCGTTGAAAACCTGCCGGTATTTGCCGTCCACTGTGCCATAGATTATAAAATCTTTCCTTTGTCCGGACAGATAAGCCTGAATCTCATCGGTAATCCGCATTAAATCTTCGCTCTTTATTTTTGTGTTCTCCGCAACCCAGTTTGCCTCATACTGGCCGGCAAAGAAAGTATCGCAATAAACAAAAATTTGCACAGAGCAGAGCACGGTTACCAGCGGTATTAACAGCATCACCAGGCAAAAGGCTGCCCTTTTCATTTTTACAATCTCCGGCATTTTAATCAAGCACTTCAATTCTTACCCGGCCGATGCCGGAGTTTATAAGCCCAATGGCTTCCGCTGCCGCTCTCGATAAATCTATAATGCGGCCTTTAATGTGGGGGCCGTAATCATTAACCCTCACATCAACGCTGCGCCCGATTTTCAGGTAAGTAACCCGCAGTGTTTTCCCGCGCAATTCCTTGTCGGGGAAAGCACAGGTAAAAGCATCTTTGTTATAAATGTCGCCATAAGCTGTTTTCCTGCCATGCAGACGGTCGCTTATCCAGGAAGCTGTACCCTCGTATACTGCTCTTTCCTTGTCGCCGCGGGAAACAACTGCAACCGGTGCCGGTTTTGTACCGATAACGATTATTCTGTCTTTCGGCTCTTGCAGGCATTCTTCCGCTACGAGCTCCCGGCTCTCTTCCTGACCGTCCGCATAAACAACGGAATATGTGCGCAGTGCTTTTCCCGGTTCTCCTTCTTCTGCCACGCTGCGGTACCCTTCAGGTTTTGTCGCATCCTTTCTGTTTACAGTATTAAAAGGAATCGGACACTTCTCCTGCAGGAATTTCGTACTGACACGCACTATCCGCACCCTATCTCCCCGGGACAGCGGAGCGGTCAACCCGGGATAGACCCTGTCATTTTCATCCTTCTTAATTCCCCGCTCCGCAAGCAATTCGGCAATTGTAGCGGCAGTTGTATACACCAGTTTCAACTGCCCGTCAGCCTGCACGTACACCGGAAAGCTTTTTTGCAGATAAATATCCATTCCGGATACAAGTTCTGTGTCCGCATCCGGTGTAAGCAAATCGCTGCTGCGAATATGAAGACCTCTTTCAGCCAGCATTTCGGCAACTGTCTCTGCCTTGGTCGTCACTCTGTCAAACTGTTCGTCAAGGTAAAAATTCACAGTTTTTTCTGTCTTTCGACTCTCCTCATCGACAACAGAAACATGCACAAGCGCTGCCGCAAACAACAGTACAAAAAGCATGGCTCCCTTTGCCACAATTTGCTTGCAGCGGCAAGCGCCGTTTTTTTCATAAAGGGACATAACCTTCCCCCCTTTTTTCGGCATTAGCCGGCTTTGCGGGGTTTTTTCGGGCAGTTGTCTTCATCTCTCCAGAGAAAAGAGTTTTCGGGCGTTATTACTGGTGGCAGCCGCCAGTTCCTCCGGTTCCATGCCGCGGGTTTCGGCCACTTTTTTTGCCGTCTCCACGATGAAAGCCGATTCGTTGCGCTTCCCCCGGTAAGGGACAGGGGCCAGGTACGGGGCATCCGTTTCCACAAGCAGCCGTTCGAGAGGTATTTCACAAGCCACCCGGGGCAGCTCGCCTGCCTTTTTAAAGGTAACCGGACCCGCCAGGGAAATATAAAACCCCAAATCAAGGCATTTTCCGGCAAAATCAAGCCCGCCGGAAAAACAATGAAATACACCGCCTGCATCACCTGCTTTTTCTTCACATAGAATCCGGTAAACCTCTTCATGGGCATCCCTGTCATGAATTATAATGGGGAGGCCAAGTTCCCTGGCCAGGCGAATCTGCTGCCGGAAAACGGCAATTTGTATCTCAGGAGGAGAATTATAATAGTAAAAATCCAGGCCAATCTCTCCCAAGGCAACCACCTTGGGCCGGCCTGCCAGCAGGCGTATTGCCTTCCATGTTTGTTCGTCCGCGCTTTTGGCTTCATGCGGATGCACCCCCACGGCCGCATAAATACCTTCCCTTTGTGCCGCCAGTTCCACTGCCTCCGCAGACGTTTTAAGGTCACTGCCAACACAGATAATGGTCCGAACTCCGGCAGTCCTGGCGCGGTCCAGCACTTCGTTTAAATCATGCTGAAAAGCGGGGTCGTTAAGATGGGCATGTGTATCCGTCAGCTGCAGCATCTTACTTAACCCTGCTGCCCGGGGCAACAGGCTCCTCCGTTGTTACAAGAACCACCCTGCCGTCCTCCGCAGTTGCGGCAAGCAGCATGCCTTCGGAAACAATGCCCCGCAGTTTTGCCGGTTTTAAGTTTGCCACAAACAATACCCTCTTCCCGGGCAGTTCCTGTGTTGTGTAATGCCGGGCTATACCGGCAACAACCTGGCGTTTTTCGCCGCCTATATCTACAATTAACTTTAAAAGCCTGTCTGCACCCGCAATTTTTTCAGCTTCCAGAATTTCAGCCACCCGCAAATCCATCCGGGAAAATTCATCTATGGTAATAATGCCGTCTCCGAGCTGCTTTTCATCTTTTTTCTGCTTTGCCGGAGCAGGCTTGTCTTTTTTTGTTGCCTGGCGCCTGGGCGCACCGCCGTCGGAGGGCAATTCCAGGCGCGGGAAAAGCACTTCTCCTTTCCGCGTCTGAATACCGGCGGGCAGCCGGCCGAATTCAAGCACACTCTCCCAGGTGTACAGGGTAGGGCTATCGTCCATTCCCAGCTGCTTCCAGATTTTCTGCGGAGTCCTCGGCATAAACGGCAGCAGCAGTACGGAAATAATGCGGATGCTCTCCAGCAAATTATACATTACTGTTTGCAGACGCTCCGTATTGCCCTCCCTGAAAAGGGCCCAGGGAGCCGTTTCATCAATATACTTATTCACCCGGGCAAGAAATTTCC
>FZPS01000099.1_pt297 | contig 10027 bp, 10 predicted proteins | sample 1817821 | NCBI WGS metagenome assembly FZPS01 (sample SAMEA104158645, study PRJEB21678) | metagenome | place: Germany | collected 2015-04-21
GGATAAGACCAGGCAAAATTACCGCTAAAGTAAAAGCCAAAAAATTATTTCCTTTTTGTCCATGTATGACCATATTTGTCACACCAGTGTTGCTATAATAATTATTGACCCATGTTATCACTTTTCTATATGAGGGGCTTTAAGAAATGTTTGAATTTTTCCGGCTTGCTCGCTACCGTTTAACCATCTCTGCCGGGCTGCGGGGGCTCTCCCTGCCGCCCTACAAGGGCGCTGTCTTCCGCGGCGGCTTTGGATCGGTATTCCGCCGCGTTGCCTGTGCCCTGCGCGAGCATGATTGCCATGGCTGCCGGCTCCGGGAGCAATGTCCCTATGCTTATATCTTTGAAACATCGCCGCCGGCTGACGCCGAAGCTCTTAGAAACTACGCCAGCATACCCCGCCCTTTTGTCATTGAACCACCTGCAGACACGAAAACAGAATTCGCGCCCGATGAAAAGCTGGTTTTTCACCTGCTGCTCATCGGCCGCGCCATCGAGTTTCTGCCCTATTTTATCGTGGTTTTCCGGGAGATGGGCCAGGCGGGACTGGGCCGCGGGCGCCGTCCTTTCGTCTTGGAGGAAGTAACCGCTCTGGGTCTGGAGCGAGAAGAACAGCTTTACACTCGCTCGACCGACACTGTTCGCTCAGTGGATCTTCATTACACGGGGGCGGAAGTGGTTGCCAGGCTCCCTTATCAGGCGGACACGATTCGTGTTCTTTTCGAAACGCCGGTAAATTTGAAGGACAGGGGTAAAACAGCAAGCCGGCCGGATTTCCATATATTTTTTCGTCAGGCCATGCGCCGCATCTCCTCCCTGGCCTATTTCCACCATGGCCGCCCGCTGGAAGCCGATTATGTCGGCCTTGTCGAGCGCTCCCGGCAAATTAAACTTGTTGAAAACCACACTGTGGCTATGAGCATTGAACGCTTCTCACGGCGGCAGGGTCGGCGCATACCCATGGGAGGGCTACTTGGCAGCGTCGCCTATCGGGGCCGACTCGAGGAGTTTCTTCCCTGGCTGGCCCTGGGCGAAGAGGTCCACGTGGGGAAAAACACCGTCTTCGGGCTGGGGAAGTACAGGATGCATGCTCTACCTGTTTCGGAAGAAAGTGGCCAGCCTTAAAGCTGCCCATTTGAAGCTGGAGAAGGGGATTTCTGCAACATGCACAAAGGGCTTGACTTCAACAAGTTAAACCTTTTATTTAGAAACCTCCTTGGCGAGGAGAAAGCATCGCTTTATCCTTACCAGGAAAAGGTGGCCGGGCACCTGCTAGGCTCGAACAAAAACATCATACTACGCGCGCCTACGGGGGCGGGAAAAACCTGGGCTGCCCTGCTGCCCTACCTCTATGCTCGCCTAAATGAAATTCCCTTTGTCGACAGGGTTCTCTATGCCCTGCCGCTGCGTTCGCTAGCCACGCAGCTATACAACTCCACGATTGAGGGGTGGCGCCGTGTGGCACAACTGCTTGATAACTCCAATGAAAACCGCTGTCAAGGGGATATCTCCATAACCATTCAAACGGGCGAGCAGCAAGACGATCCTTTTTCCCAGGGGAACATCGTTTTTATGACTATCGACCAGCTTCTTTCTGGATACCTGCTCTCCCCAGTATCGCTGCCCAGGCGCCTGGGGAACATTAACGCCGGCGCAATTATTGGCAGTCTGGTTGTCTTCGATGAATTCCACCTGCTTGACCCCCGGCGCTCCATGGGCACGGCGTTGGAGATGCTGGATCGGTTAAGCGGTGTCTGCCGCTATATCCTGATGACGGCAACATTGTCCGACGAGGCGGTTTCCTGGCTTAGCAAGCGCCTGGGCAATGGTGTGGTTGTTGACCTGGACCAAGAAGAAATCGACGCTATTGAAAAGAAAAAGGAGCAACCGACAAGCCGGGTATGGTCGTACCGCGAGCAGCCCATGGATGCCCGTGATATCTTCGAGCGGCACAAGTCCTCCCCGGGGCGCACCCTGGTTTTAGCGAACACGGTCAGGCGTGCACAGAAGATATATGCGCAACTCAAAGAGCTGATCGAGCAGAGCAAGGCGAAAACTGAGCTGGTCCTGCTTCACTCGCGCTTTTTCCCGCGTGACCGCGGCAGCAAGGAAGCGCTTGTTGAGCAAATGCTGGGGAAAAGGGCGCAGCGCCGGGAGACCGACTTTATCCTGGTCAGCACCCAGGTCGTGGAGGCGGGAATGGACTTTTCCGCAGATGTTTTGCACAGCGAACTTGCGCCGATAAACAGCTTAATCCAGCGTGCGGGGCGCTGCGCGCGTTATGGGGGCGAGGGGCTCGTCTATATTTACCCGGTTGAAAGCGAATACCCTTATACAATGGCAATAAAGGAAACAGAGGGCTATCTCGCTTCCGGGGGAGAAAGAGTATATGACTATGAGGCGGAAAGGGAAGCGGTCAATGGCATTCTCGGCGCTCTTGAAAAAGAGGCGCTTATGCAATACGAAAACCTTCTGCCGCGCCGCTCCAGGGTAAATCTGGCCATGGACGGCATGCTGCCCGGTGCGAGGGACGAGTTAATCCGGGATATAAACAGCGTAAATGTTTTACTCACCTCTTCACCCGAAGCGGTTCGCTTTGACCGGTCCGGGGAACTGCCGGAAATGCTTTCAGTGCCCCTGGAATCTCTCCGCGGCTTCATTTACAAGGCCGCTAATGCTCCCGGAGATCAGTGGGTCGCTAAGATGCCCGTTGCCGACGACTCCGGCAACGCTGAGAGCCGGGTGCTTCGCTTCCAATGGCAGGAATTAGACCCCAAGATGCTGCCCATGAGCTGGCTGGTAGCCCTAAATCCGGCTTTTACCCATTACTCCGCCGAAATGGGGCTCATCCTCGGCGAAGCCGGCCCAGATGTACCCGTTTCCTATCGCCAGAAAAAGAGCTATGTGCGATATAGCTTGCAAAGGGAAACCTATGCCGAGCATATTCGACGGGTTGTGCAGCAGTATATGCTGAATAAAAAGAAGAATGAATGCGCCGTGGCCATGCTGGCCGAAAAGCTGCCAATCAAAATAGATGAAATAGAGAAAGCCGTCCTTCTTGCCATCCTGCTTCATGATCTCGGGAAACTGTCAGTTGACTGGCAGAGCGCGGCCGGAGAATGGCAGAAATACAAGGCGCCCGGGTATGACTTGAAAGAACCCTTGGCCCATACCGATTACAACCCGGAAGAGGATTGGGAAAAGCAGCGCTCTTTCCCCAGGCGGCCAAACCATGCCGTGGAAGGGGCCTACGCCGCCTGCAATTATCTCTACCGTCTCTTTGATGGCAAGGCGGCCGTCGCCGCCTGCATCTGCACGGCCATAGCACGCCACCATGCAGGGCATGCGGCAAAGCTGGACTACTTCAGGCTAATCCATGTTGCTGCAGAGGTAATAAATTACTTGCTGCGGGAAGTAGGCTTGCCGCCGGCCGACGATTTGCTGGACAATCCGGACCCGCTAACTTGCGGCGCCCAAGGAGAGTTTGCCGAGGTTTTGCTTAGTGCGGCCAGGATAGAAGACGAGATTTGGCTGCCGCTGTACTTTTTTATCGTCAGGCAGCTGCGGCTGGCCGACCAGGCCGGCAGCGCGGAAGGAGGGAAACAATGAAAGAATACCTGGTTCCAAGGGGCACTTTAACCTATGCCGACACCTTGGAGGCAATAGGCCTGGCAAGCCTGCTCAAAGAATTAACCGTTGCCGAAGTAAGGCTGCGGCATACAAATGAGGGCTACCTGGTAACGGGAGAGGATTTGCCCGAGACGCATCTCTGGCCTCCTATAGAACCCGGCTATCCATTTATCTACGAACCCATTGATGGCCAAGTGCCTCCAGGTTGGGTAGTAGATTATGCGCAGGAGAGGGCAAAAGATCAGCGGCTGCGGGAATTCCGCAGAGCCACGGGGAAAAAGCGGGAGCAAATGCTCCAGGCGCTACGCGAAAAGGGATTGGAAGAACTCCCCTCCCCGGTGCCGGAGTACAAGATTGCCCTGTTCCTGGCCTCCATGCGCATGGGGTGGAAATCGGACAAGCAGCTTTACCGCTGGCTGCAGCAAGATAAACACCGGGCCGCTGCATGGGTAGCTGGCAACATGCTGGCAACTGGCGAGCAAGTTAAGGATGCACCCAAGGTTACCAATAGCCAAGTCTTTAATCCCATTTCCGGCAAGGGAGTGCACCGTCCCAAGCCCGATTCCACATTTCCACAAAGCATTTCCGGGGAATTGATCAATCCCTTCAGGGAATGGCTTAAATTTCGTGGTGCTTACCGCGCCATGCTGTCCTACCGGGTCGATGACGACTTCAAGGTTTTTGTCATTGAGCCGGCGGACATATCGCTGGGAGGCTTGACCGAAGTCTACAATGATTTGCTGGGCCTTAGTTTATGGGGTCGGATATACCTCGACATTGAGACGACTCTGCGCTTGGTAGAGCTGCTAATCCACCGTTCCGACGTGATGGGGAACAAGATTTTGCTGGCCGGCAGAAGGCCGCGCGACGTTATCCGGGGCTTGCATCAGGCGTTCTTTAAAAGCATGGGGAACGCGGCGGCCTTGATGAATTACTCTTTTACCGAATTGCCTTCCTGGTTCAGCATCGACAGTCGGGAAGATGCCAACAGCTATCTTGCCTTAATCCATTCATTCGTCGGTCGCAAGCAGCGGGACGGAGTCGTGGGGTCCCTGCTTTCCCTGGATGAAAACCGCTCCAGTGACATTCCTGCTTTGCTCCAGTTCCGCAAGTGGCTGATGACCGGCGCGCTGAAAGATTTCCTGGAATTTAGCTGCCTTTTTGCTCTTCACGTGATGGAAAAACGGGGCGCCAACGAGTGGGTGAGAGAAATGTCCACCGTTAACCTTAATACTTTAATGATAAGGGGGTACGGCATGCAAGACATAATTGAATCGAAGGGGTTTCAGAGTTTGGCCAGGGCGATCCGCAATGCCACCATCTACGCGCTTGCTGACCAAAAGCAGGGAAAGAGGTCGCGGGAGGTGCATTACGGCTTGGCCCAAAAGTGGAAGCAAAAGATAAAAGGAGGCGAAGGAGAATTTATTGCTGCGCTGTCTGAGTTCGTGCAGCAGTATAACTGGGAAAGCGAAAAGTTCGATGCGGAGAGAGAGAAAGGAACCGAGAAGTGGAAATACCACAAGGTTAACGCGGCGGACCTGGACGAGGTCATCGGGCTGGTTCAGGCCAAGGGCGCGGAGCTGGTCGGGATGCTTCTGCTGGCCTACGGCTATTCCAGGATGCCTAAGGCGGGGCAGTCCGATAGCGAGCCGGAGCCCGCAACAAGTATGGAGGAGGTCCAATAATCATGAAGATGCATTCTTTGGCCATATCGGGATTAATAACGATGAACCTGCACGCCTTGAACAACGAGGGTGCTGAGGGCAACACCTTGATGACCCGGATGGTGGAAATAATTGACGAGCAAGGGCGGCTGCAAACGGTTAACGCTGTTTCCGGGGACATGTTCAAGCACATCCAGGCTGAGCATCTCTACCGTGAAGCGAAGCAATCGGGGCTGCCTCTCTGCAGCAGTTGCGCCCAGTTTGATGCCAACCGCATTGCTGCCGACTTGGAACTGGCCGCAGCAGTTGAAAAAAGCGAAGAGTATGCGCAAGCAAAGAATGAGGGCAAGATCGACTCGTACAATCTCAAAAGAGTGCTGCAGGCTTGCGTAATCGACGATTGTGAAGGCATCCTGCTAACGGGATGGGCCGGTTCAAAGGCGCTGGCCAGAAAGTCGTGCATTGAATTCGGCTGGGTTGTGGGCCGTCCTGAAAACACCCGGACTGAAGTGTACATGCACGCCAAGTATGTTCCCGAAGGGCGCGGCGCAGGCTCCGGCTCGGAGCAGAACCTCGGCCAAAACATATTTCACCGCCCTGCCTCCAGCGGGCTGTATGCGGTGGTGCTGAACGTTGACCTTTATCGCATCGGCTACAACGACATTACCATGCAGTACGACCTTGACCACGAGGAGCGGCAGAAAAGGGTCCGCGCCATGCTGAAAAGCGTTCTTTACACTTTTGTCAAGGTTGCCGGTGCGCACCGCAACACGCAGCATCCGCACATTCTTGATTTCAGTGGAGTGATCACCACTTCATTGAGTTCCATCCCGGCGCCAACGGTCAGCTCATTAAACAGTAATTATCTCGATGAAATAGCGGTTATTACAGAAAGCCTTAATGCCATAGCCGGTAGCAAAGACATAGAGACCATGTCTTTCAAGGGCTTGGGCGAATTTAGCTCACAGATGGAGAAATTGATTGCTGCTGTTGAACCCTGGGGTGAGTAAAATGACGGCAGAAAAAGCAGTCTCTAAGTGTTGGCTGATAGCAAGCTATCGCCCGACAGCCATGTTCTCGCTGCGCATGACCCATGCCACCAGCAAGGGAGGCAAGACGCTCCTTGTGCCGACGCCTTACGCTGTGAAGTTGGCCTTAATAGATGCTTGCTTTCGCTTGCATGCAGGCGATAAAACATACACAAATGCCGCCAGGGTCTTCGAAATGATCAAGAATAGGAAAATTCGATTTTTCCCGCCGGAGCATTGCATAGTCCAGCAAACTTTTATCAAGATTAAGCAGCAAGAAAGAAACGCTCCCAGGGGAATTTACACTTCCAATATTGCCTATCGCGAGTTTTGCTACTTTTCCGGCGACTTGGCGGTAGCGCTTGACATTAACGGGTTAGAAGAAGTAGACAGGCTCTATTTAACAGAGCTGTTCCCGCGGATAAACTACCTGGGCAAGCGGGGTTCGTTTATGCAGTTTATTACTTGTCAAACCTGGGAAGGGCCGCTTCCCCGGGGGTTTAGCTGCCCGGAAAACGAGGCAGACATTGCCAATGGCGGATATGCTTCAACCAATTACCTGGACGACTTTAGCGAAGCGCTCATACAAAGCAATGATGGCTTTGAAAGAATCAACTCATATAGCAGCAAGCCTTCCAACTTGAAATACAGGGCGCTTATCAGAACGCTGCTTCCTTATCGTCAGGAAAGTAGCGGCAAGCATTTTACTTATTACAAGAGGCTTTCGGGTTAGTCCACAGGACTATGAGCAGTAAAAGCCGGCACCTATTTAACGACGGCGTAAAAAAACTACCGGCAGCCATACCAATATTTTTAAGGTCATGGGTGATGGAACTAAAAGAGTGAGATCTTCAGTAGCTTACGCGGGCGTTCTCCCGGTCGGTACGCTCTTAGCTTGATGGCCCACCATTCTTGCTTTTACAGGTGATTAGCATGAACCTTATTGTCAGCAACTACGGCAGCTTCATTGGTAAAACAAGCGAGCGGCTGGTAGTTAAGGAAAAGGGCAAGGTGGTGCAGGAGGTTCCCTTTTTTGACCTGAAGCAGGTTACCATAACTACTGCAGGGGCCGCCTTGTCCAGCGACGCTATCCGCATGTGCATGGAGTACGGTGTACAAATTAATTTTCTTTCCAGCACCGGCCAGCCTTATGCCAAGATAAGCTCTCCCCAGCTGACTGCTACCGTGCAGACCCGGCGGGAGCAGTTGAAGGCTTACTTGGACCAGCGGGGTGTCATCCTGGCCAGGGCTTTTGTCACGGGCAAGATTAAAAACCAGGTCAGTACGCTCAAATATTTTGCCAAGTACCGCAAGGAAGCGCGAACAGAAACGTATGCGCAAGTCATTACTGCGACTAAAAAAATGGAGGAGATCCTGCAAGAACTGGAGCGGTACCAGGGAGAAAATATTGATCAGCTGCGCGGTCAATTTCTTTCCGTTGAGGGGAGAGCTTCCGCTATCTACTGGCAGCAGGTAGGGGCCATTTTGGAAGGAAAAGTAGAGTTTACCGCTCGGGAACACCGCGGAGCAACCGATCCGTTCAACTCAATGCTTAATTATGGCTACGGCATCCTTTACTCCCAGATCTGGAGCGCCGTTCTCCTGGCCGGCCTTGAGCCCTTTGCTGGGTTCATGCACGTGGATCGGCCGGGCAAGCCATCGCTGGTGCTTGATTTAATCGAGGAATTTCGCCAGCCGGTGGTTGACCGGATGGTAATCGCCATGTTTGGCAAGGGCTACAAGGTTGAGCTGGAAGAGGGCAAGCTTCCCGATCAGACAAGAAAATACCTGGCTCAAAGAATAATGACCCGTCTCGAAGCCTCCGAGAACTACGCGGGTAAAAAGTATAAGCTTTCTAACATAATTCAGCGTCAGGCACGGAGCATTGCCACCTTTGTGCGCGGTGAGGGGAAGTACAGGCCCTTTGTGGGGGGATGGTAGGTGCAAACGCTGGTAATTTACGATATTCCCGATGACAAGATTAGGAACAAGGTTGGCGTAGCCTGCAAAGACTACGGGTTGACGCGCATTCAGTATAGCGCTTTCCTCGGAGACATCAACCACAATCGGCGTGACGAGCTTTATCAGCGCCTGCGACGTACTCTCGGTAAAAATGAGGGGAACATCCAAATTTACCCTTTATGTGATAAAGATTTGCGGCTGAAGCGCGAAATCATCAATTGTGATAGAGGTGAGCGTTGATGTTCCCCCTGCGGGTTTCCGATCTAAAACAATATATTTACTGCCCCCGGATCATTTATTATTACTATGTCCTGCCCATACCCCGCCGGGTTACTAGAAAGATGGAGTATGGGAAGCTGGAACATGTTGAAATCAGCCGGCTGGAGAAGCGAAGGCGGTTGAAAGCTTACGGCCTTCTCGAAGGTGACAGGAAATTCCAGGTTCATCTTCAATCATCCCGCTTGGGTCTGCACGGCCTTCTGGACATGATAATTACTACTGCCTGTGGCCAGGTATACCCAGTTGAATTTAAGTACAGCATTGGTAAAATTGGATTACATGTAAAATACCAGCTTGCCGCCTATGCCATGCTGTTGGAAGAGTCGTTACGCAAACCTGTCCGCTTCGGCTTTTTATACCTGATCCCATCGAAATCTGTTGTTCCCATAGAAATAACAACCGGTATGAGAGATTATGTCAAAAAAACTTTATCCGCTATGCGCAACGTTATTTCGGGAGAAAAAATTCCCGGTTATGTACGTTCAAAACGCCGCTGTGTAAACTGTGAATTTAAAAATTACTGTGCCGATTCGGGGTGAAAGGATGTATTTTCTCACTGATGATGAGAGAAAAAAACTGCTAAAAGGCTATCTTCCTAAGTCAAGAGAACTAGGTGTAGCCGATGAATTACGCGGTTGGAACTGGCATCAGCCTCCTCTTGAACCTATTTATGATGTCCGCCTTCCGCTCTATCAAGTAGCCGGCAAGTATTGCAGCAGTGGGCGCGATCTCTATCTAAACCGGGTGGAGAAGAAGAAAGGGAAACCAAATGTCGCTATGCAGACGGGCTTGTTCTTCCATGAAATGATTGTCAAAACTCTTGTCCAAACAAAGAGGCTCATCTATCAGCTAGGTATTGATGCCGAGGCCATTTTACACAAATTGAGCACTTTGATGTCCTGTTTTTCTGAACAGCTTAACGAGTTGAGTGTGCGGGCCCCCAATATTCATGATCAGGCATTGCAAATTTTTAACTATAATTATAGCTATATATCGTGTCGTTTCCGGGAAGTACTGTCCCGCCAACCTTATATCGGCGAAGATTCTCTTGCGGCCCAGGTTGTTCCCTTTGTTCTTGAGCAGAGACTGGACGGCACCTTTCTTGGATTAAGCCCCAACCTTAGCAGTGACGCCTTTGTTTTTTCCGAACCGATGATCATGGACTTAAAATTTGGCCAGCGAGAGCCGTTCCATCGCTTAACAACAACCGGTTATGCCCTTGTAATGGAAGCCATTTTCGAGTATCCTATCAATATAGGCTGTACGGTCTATGGCCAGTTTAAAAATAACCGCCTGTACATTGAAAAAGATTTTCACATTATCAGTGATGAACTGCGCCAGTGGTTTATTGAGGAACGAGATGAAAAAATGAGGATGGTTTATGATGAAATCGATCCCGGCAAAGCAGACAACTGCGTTGAAACATGTCCTTACTATGAATATTGCTTCTAGTTTTCGCAAATAC
>FZPS01000048.1_pt659 | contig 10026 bp, 8 predicted proteins | sample 1817821 | NCBI WGS metagenome assembly FZPS01 (sample SAMEA104158645, study PRJEB21678) | metagenome | place: Germany | collected 2015-04-21
TTTCCGTTTTATCCTCCCCCTTACATTGAGCCCAAACATTAACAGTGCAAACGATAACATACGCCTTATGGCTTAATATTGACAACCTTTTTTTAATAATGTAAGATGGAATCAGTGGATAGTAAGATGCCATTTATATGGACGGAGCTAATGCAATGAAAACACAAAAATCCTGGCGAAAGAGAGTCAACGGTCTACTATTCGCCGTTATGATAATTGTACTGCTTTTTCTCATGTGGTCAAACGTTTTTTATAACTCACAGACCAGAGAGAGTATAAAGAATGAGAACGCAACAACAGTCAAGGTTTGGGAGAGCTATGTACAAAAGCGGCTTGACTCAATGTATGAGCACGTATTTGAGTTATTGCTGACTGTTTATAACAACGCAGAGCTTGCATCAGGAACCCCTCAAATGGAGTATATGACTAGGAAAAAGTGCCTAGACCAGATGACAAATAAGCTCCACATAAACTCCGATGCCGATTGTTTTTTTCTGATAGACACAGAGAGCGATATGAGTCTCTTCTCTGCAAACCCGGCGATATCGGTCTCTAGCACAGCTGCCCTAAAGAAATCCTTTAGGGATGTGGGGATGAACCGGACGACGAAGCTTTATAACAGGCTATGGGACATAGAGTCGGTCGAAGGTGAGGCGTATTTCGTCAAATCGATTGCTCTGGGTAAATATGTTGCGGGAGCCATGAGCAAAGTACAGAGATATGACCTGGCAGAAAACTTCAGAGTCCAGGGCAAGGATAGTTCTTGTCTCCTCGTTTCCTGGGATGAAAGAAAGGTCCTATATCACGGCGAAACCCCTGATTGGGAAGAGTGGTTGAGCTTTGATGACCGCGGAAGGGCAACAAGTCGTAGCCACACAACGTATATAATGGAGTTAAGTTTCACAAACGATAACATATCCATCGTTTTGGCAACCCAGCAAAATTCACTTTTGAGCAACGGCGTAAACACAACTACAGCAGTAATTATTTTGATAGTGAGCCTGACGTGTGCTGCCCTCTTGATCATACTTGCTTACAACCTGAATCATATGGTTGTAGCGCCTACAAGGGAGCTTTTAGTAGCAAACCATGAGATTATATCTGGTAACATGAACTACCAAATCACTACCGAAGCAGGCAGTGAAGAGTTCGGTGTATTATATGAAAGCTTTAATAAGATGGCGTCGCAGATAGTAAATCTCCGTATTGAGTCTTATGACAGACTCTTGAGGGAGCAGGAGAACAGGCTATTGCTACTACGCGCACAGATAAAACCTCACTTCTTCTTGAATGCTATCACCACCGTAAGCAATATGACATACCAAAACCGGCTTGAAGACATACGCTCTTATCTTAAATATCTGTCAAAGTTTGTCCGCTACATGCTCAACTCACAGAGGAACTGGGTTTCATTGAAAGAGGAGATATCACATATCGAAAACTATATTGAGATGCAGACATTGAGGTTCCCCGGCAGTATAATTTCGCATATTTACTGCGACGATGATGTTAGCGAGACGCAAATTCCAGTCCTAATTCTGTTCACACTTGTGGAAAATACATTCAAGCATGCAATGAGCCTGTACGAGCCCCTTGAACTCACAATATCCTGTCATCGTTTTGAAACAGAAGGTTTTGTTGGCTGCCGCCTTACTGTAGATGACAATGGAGAGGGGTTTAGTGAAGAATTTCTTAAAGATGTTTACAAAAAGGCAGAAGAGCCAACACCTAAAGACCATTTCGGTTTAAGCAATGTTCGATATACACTTCAGCTTACATATGCACGAAACGATCTTCTACACCTGTCAAACAATCCCGACGGTGGAGCGCATGCTGAAGTGTGGATACCTGATTGGGAGGTAGATAAGCAATGAAACTTCTTTTATGTGATGACGATATATCAACGATTGATGTAATACAGAGCCAACTAGATTGCAGAGACATGGGTATAAGCAAGATGCTGCGCGCCTATAATGGTGATGTTGCCAAGGAGATAATCATGGCAGAAAAGCCAGAACTTATTATCTGCGATATTGGGATGCCCAAAAGTAGTGGGATAGACGTATTAAAGTTCGTACATGACAACAACATTGAGACCGAGTTTTCGTTCCTGACGTGCTATGAGAGCTTTGAGTACGCCCAGACCGCCATGAGGTATGGAGCGGTCAACTACATGACAAAGCCAATCGATATGGATGAACTGACTTCAGTGATTACCAAGATGATCAGGGACTCAAAAGAGCGGAAAGCTAATGCAAGCAAACTTGAGGATGCAAACTTGATAAACGCCCTTACAAACAATCTGTTACGCCAGGTCAGGGACGGCCATTTCGGCATCAACCGGGAGCGACTTGACAGGGCACTTCAAAAAGTCAACGTTGGTTTCTCTGCCGATAGCCAATGGCGACTAGTGTATGTAACTGCTGATTCATCTATGGCAATAAGCAATGGATGGGAGAATGAGCTTCTTACGGAGGGCTTTCAAAGGCTAACCGAAGAAGTGCTGGTCAATAACGTCGGCACTGCCTACACTGTTACAGATTTGGGCGAGAAGTTCATAAACTTGACTTGTTTTGTACCTGCCGAGCAGGTCAGCGAGAATGAGCTTCTACTTAGGTGCCGAAAGCTCATTGAGTTGTGTGAAACAACCTTCTCACTTATACCTGTCTGTTTGGTAAGTGACCCGATAGAGCTGTACAAGGCGTTTGAGGATACACCTGCACTTAACAGACGCATAACACGGTTGAGGCATCATGCCGGCAGGGTTTATCTCTTCCGTGAGCCCGGAAATGCATCGGATGAAGACTACTATCTGGATCACGAGCTGTTATTGCGATGCATCAGGCAGGGGCGGAAAGCTGATTATATTGAGGCTATAACTGGTGCCCTGAACAAGATAGTCCGTGGCCGGGACAGCAACATAAACATCATCCTGCGTCTGCAACAGGAGCTTCTGCAGATTTTCTACGGGTGTCTTCGTGATAACGGTATCTCAACGCAGATCCTTCTGGGCGACGATATCATTAATAAGTTCGATATACTGTCCCAGTGGTCCCTTTCCGATTTCATGGAGTTTGCACAGTCGATTTACGACTACGTTATCTCGATCCTGCATGAAGCAAACGGTAAAGAGGACGTGATTGCTAACGCCATTCAGTATCTGGCGGAGCATTTCCGTGAGGATGTCGACCGCGACGATGTTGCCGCTGTGAGCTTTATTTCACCGAACTATCTTTCCAAGAAATTTAGGGACGAGACGGGCATGAACCTGAGAGAATATATAAATCATCTCCGCATCAACGAAGCAAAGCGTCTGCTGCTGAGTACAAATATGACAATCAGTGAGGTTGCTGGAGAACTGGGGTATGATAACTCCTCATATTTCTCCACAGTATTTAAGAAGATTTGCGGAGTAAGCCCTGTAAAATGGCGTGAAGCGGCAGAAATCGAGGAAGAAGCTATATGAGAATCAGAGATCGGATCAAGTCCGATGCAGCAACATTCAAACGTCTGGATAAGAGAGAAAAAATGCTCTTTGTGTGGGACTACTACAGAGTTCCTATAATTGCAGCAACAATAGTTATTGTGCTAGTATCAATCATCATGTTACGCCTTGGACGCAACGACACTTCCCTCTATGTGGTGATGGTGAACGCTAACAATGAGGTTGAAAGCACCATCATCTACGATCTTTTGGAAAGCGGCGGGGTGGAAACAGAGAACAACTATATAGATGTAGAGACGAGCTATACTCTTAGATATGACGACGTAACCAAAACAGATGTGGATACAGTGGAGGTTCTAGCAGTTCGCTTCGGAATTGGTGATTTGGATGTCTTTGCGGCAGACGAAGCTGTGTTTGAGTCGTATGCAACCAAGGGCGCATTTGTTGATCTGAGCCTGTTTATCCCTGCTGAAATCCTACAGCAGAATGAAGCAGACCTGTACAGGTACAAAAATGAGGACGGCCATGAAATCGTAGGTGGGATATGGATACGAGAGGGCTCACCGCTGTACGAGGCAGGATTCTACCGTGGCGATGCGCTGATAGGCGTGGCTGCACTCGCTCAAAATCTAGATAATGCAATCGTTTTAGTTAAGCAGATACTAGTGCATTAAAACTGTGTTTATAACGTAGTCCGCTGCTAACGGCTTTTTCCCTTGTTGGCAGCGGATTTTTGTTTCGTTGTGACTATATGATAAATGGAAGCAATGTCTCCAGAATGCAGCTATATGGGGGAATATGATACTTTTTCAAAACATCTAGGAATGAAATCGATTGACAGCATTTCTGATGAATTCTATAATTATCTGTAGCAGGATTTAACTATTATGAGAAAATGGAGAGTGCTATTATGAAGAGAACTGAGTTTGAACGCACAACGCCCGAATCTGTCGGGATTCCTAGCAAAGCAATCGAGAATCTTCTAGACAAGCTGGAGAGCGGCGTAACCGAACCGCACGGGCTTATGATCATGCGTCATGGTAAGGTTTGCGCAGAGGGATGGTGGAGTCCCTATGCTCCCGGAATCCGTCACGGACTTCAATCGCATACAAAGACATACGCTGCGACGGCAGTCGGTATCGCCTATACAGAGGGTATTGTAGATCTTGATGAGCGCATCATTGACATTTTCCCTGATGAAGCTCCCGAGAACCCTTCCGAAAACCTTAAAAAACTTACTGTCCACCACGTTCTATGCATGGCGTGCGGTATGGATGAGATGCCAAGGCCTTCTGAGGACTGGATCCGCGAGTTTCTAGCAACTCCTGTAGTTCATGAGCCGGGAACGACATACATGTACAACAGTACAGGCTCAACTTTGCTTGGCGCCATTGTCAGAAAGAAGACGGGACTTGGACTGCACGACTACCTCAAGCCTAGACTATTTGACAAAATCGGAATTGATTCCGACAATCTGCGCTGGATGTACATGCCGGACGGCATGGAGATAGGTGGCGGCGGACTTCTGGCAACCACCGAAGACAACCTGCGCCTAATGAAGCTTTACGCTGACGGCGGCGTTTGGGAGGGTGAGAGGATTCTTGCGGAAGATTACGTCAAGAGGGCGACAACACTGCAGAACGAATCGGCCTCCGAGGAGAAAGTAAATCCTCCCGCTAAAGACAACTTTGTCGGCTACGGATATCAAATATGGATGTGCCGCCCCGAAGGCGTATACCGCGCAGATGGAGCAATGGGACAGTTTACAATCGTTGTGCCCGATAGAGATCTGATTATTGCCATCACTGAGAATGCAGCCGGATCTACCGGTGGTGTTGCTCCGCAGAAGGTTCTAGATATCATGTGGGAGTTCCTTGATGAGGTCCCTTATGAAGATGTCTTACCTGAAGACCCTGAGGCATCGGCACGCCTGAAAAGACGTATGGAGTGCCTGGCACTAAAAAATCCCGTGTTTGCACCTTTCTCTCCAACGAGACCACTAATTGACGGCAAGAAGTTCAAGGTAACAGAGGGGACCTTCCTACTGACCGACTTCATGGGCGCATTTATGAGCGGTAGAAAGCTTCCTGGAACCATTGAGGAGTTCACATTCAACTTCAACAGCTACCAGGCAAGGATGGACTACACTCAGGAGGGTGTCAACAAGAGCATCGATATCTCACTCGACGGCTCAAGAAGCTATAACATTATTGGTAGCGGAGCTACAACTATCGCTCTTGTCAGCGGTGCGTGGGTATCTGACGACACATTCCGCCTTACTTCAAGATGGATCGAAACCTGCAACGAGCGTGTATTCGATTTCAAGTTCAGCGGTAACGAGGCTGTAATCACTCAGGTTGGTGCCTTCTTCTTTGGTAGAAAGCCCGAGGACATAAAGGCAATATCCGAATAATAATTTGAGGTAGGGGGAACAACTCAATGTCAAAACTTAAAATTGGTATAATTGGGTGCGGGGGCATAGCAAACGACAAACACATGCCCTCCATGGCTAAGCAATCGGAAGTTTCGCTTGTAGCATTCTGCGATATCATTCCGGAACGTGCAGAAAAGGCTGCAGCAGAATATGGTGCTCCAGACGCAAAGGTATACACTGATTACCGCAAGCTGCTGGAAGACAAGGACATTTATGCAGTACATGTATTGACACCAAATGTATCTCACTGTGAGATCACTTGTGCGGCCCTCGAGGCAGGAAAGCATGTAATGTGTGAAAAGCCGATGGCAGCGAATGTAGCCGATGCACAAAAAATGATGGATACAGCAAAGCGCACAGGAAAGCTTTTCACCGTGGGCTACCAGTATCGTTTCATAGACAGCCACTACACTATGAAGAGGTTTTGCGATGCAGGTTATCTCGGTGACATCTACTACGCCGAGGCAAAGGCTCTTCGCCGTCGCGGTGTGCCCACTTGGGGAGTGTTTACCGACAAGGAAAAGCAGGGCGGCGGTCCGTTGATAGACATAGCTACACATGCACTGGACCTCACACTATGGATGATGGATAATTATGAGCCCAAGAGTGTTACTGGAGTGACGTTCGAGAAGCTGGGAAAATATTTAGGTCCGGACGAGCAGGGAAACACAATGGGTGTTTGGGATCCTGAAAGCTTTGAAGTGGAGGATTCCGCATTTGGGTTTGTAACTATGAAAAACGGTGCACTTATAAATGTAAAGGCTTCCTGGGCACTAAACATTCTGGATAGCGGCGGTATGGTCACCCTCTGCGGAACAAAGGGTGGACTTGACTCGGGCAGAGAAGGCGTACGACTAAACAGGGTAGACCTCGGCAAACAGACTGTGACAAATATTGAGACTATTTCAATGTTTGGAAATGTACATCCGAGAAATAATTACCTCAATCCCAATGATGCTGAAGCTACACATTGGGTAAACGCCCTGATGGGCCGCGGGGAGCTCTTCGTCAATCCTGAGCACGCATTTGTCGTAACAAAGATACTTGATGCAATATATCAGTCTGCTGCGACCGGAAAGACGATATACTTTGATTAATTTTAGTGGGAAGGGGGCTCTCCAATGACGGCAAAAGAAAAGCTGAACGATCTTAAGGTGAGAGCGGAGAAGAATGCACTTGAATCGATCTTCCCGTTTTGGACAAGCGAGTTTATAGTTGACAAAGAAAACGGCGGTTTCTACGGGCGAGTAACTAAGGATATGGAAATTATCAAGGAGGAGCCGCGAGCACTTGTGCTGACCGGACGCCTAGTATATGCATTTTCCAATGCCTATATGATGTTTGGCGACGACATCTATCTCGACCGTGCAAAACGCGCCTTTGACTATCTGATGCGCTACTTTTACGACAAGGAGTATGGACTGGCATTCAGTACCGTAAGCCATAAGGGAGAAGTCATTGACGACAATAAACCTACCTATTCCGAATCGTTTTTTATAATGGCAGCTGCATCCTATTACCACGCAACGAAAGACCCAGAAGCATACCGCGTCGCCATGGAGTCCTTCAGGGTAATGGAGGAGAAGGTAAAGATTTCACCAGCGGTCTATCGTAACGGGTTTACTCGTGATTGGAGCGGACCCGCTGAGATGAGATTTGGCGGCAAGCCCATGAGAATGCCGGAAGGTATCATGTTCCAGCACCACCTGTGCCAGGCGTACGAACAGCTTTATCGTGCAACTGGTGATCCCGAAGTAGGCAAAGCAGTCCGTGAGTTTGCAGAGTATATGGTTGATACGCTCTTCGATCCGGAATACGACTGTTTCAAAGGTTTTATGGACATGGACGGTAACCGCATCGGGACGAGGCAGAGCTTTGGCCATGATTGTGAAATAAGCTATCTGGCATTGGATATGGCCGAACTTACGGGAGACGAGGACCTAATATCGAGGACCAAGGAAGTATGTACCAAGGTACTCCGCAAGGTACTCGAAAATGACTTTGACAGCTACGGCAGCCTCATAAACGGCGGGGATTTGCTGACGGGTGAGAATGAGAAGAGCCATGTCTGGTGGGCACAGGCCGAGGCAGTGACTGCTATGTTATGTGGCTATCAAATTACCGGTGATGATGCATTTCTAGATGCCTGCATTAGACAGCTCGACTACATAGAGACCTATTTTGTAGACAGAGTAAACGGTGATTGGCACAACAACATTGTTGTAGATGAGACAGGGTGTCATATCGTTGACGGGAGCCACGGTTTCGACAAGCTCAATTCGGGTAAGTGTCCCTTCCACAACTCACACATGTGCTTTGAAGTTATAAAACGTGTAGGTCTTCTGCTCTCCAAACAACAGTAGAATAAAGCAGGATGGGGCTACCCCGGTAGCCCCATCATTTACAGGGAGGTATGGACTTGGAAAAAGTCTATGTTCAGACAGCATCTTTCTCAAGAGAACTTACCGAAGACTTTCATGGCAGTCTGGAGAAAATTGCTGAGGCGGGTTATGCAGGCCTGGAATTGTTCAATGAGATTTACGGCGGGTACTCTGCCACAGAGCTGAGGAAGTATCTCGAATCGTTAGGTATGACTGTAATTGCCGCTCATGTACATATCGACAAAACTGATGAGCAATTGGCCTATCTGCCCGAGACAGGTTGCCAGTATCTAGTTTGTCCCGGATTAAGGGTCGAAACAAGGGATGAGGCATACAGAGCAGCAGAAAAACTAAATGTTATAGGAAAGAAATCGCTGTCTTATGGGATGAAGTATGGGTATCACAATCATAACAGCGATTTTAACGAATACGATGGTCAGACAGTCATCGACATTCTAATTAATAATACAGACCCTGAGTACGTTACCTTTGAGCTTGACTCCGGTTGGGCATGGCGCGCAGGGATTGACGCAGCGGAATTTGTCTCTCGTTATCCAGGACGGTTTGAGCTGATCCATGTAAAGGAGACCTCCAGGGTCTTAGGGCCGGAAGATTCCTTTGAAAAGCTGTTTGCAGGGGTGAAGAGGGACGAAGATGGTAGACCGATCTTTACACCGGAGGTAATGGCAAGGCTGGAAGAGCACCGGAAGATCAACTGTAAGCTCGGTGAGGGGATCATCAATGTGGAAGCGCTCAAAAAGGTAGCTGATGCCCAAGGAACGAAAGCATATATCGTCGAGCGGGAGTACGGATATACAGGAGATATTTTCACTTCTTTGGCAGAAGATCTTGAGTATCTTCGGAAACTATAACTGGAAGGAGACTTAACTACATGAAGATGTTTATTGGCGGAGAGTGGGTTGACGCGTCGGACGGAGGCGTCCAAGAAGTAATCAATCCTGCTACAGGAACAGTAGTGGATACAGTCCCTGCTGCAACAGAGGAAGATGTACAGCTCGCCATAGAGAACGCAGTAAAAGGTCAGGTTGAGTGGAATGCATATCCCCTCCACCGGAAGCTTGAGATCTTAGAGAGATACGCTGTCCTTTTGACAGAGAACACCGAACGGATAGCTGCAGTTATGTGTGCTGAGGGCGGAAAACCGATTGAGCAATGCCGTGTAGAGGTAGCTGCCAACGCTGCGATATTTAGAATATACATATCTGCAGCCAATACGTTCTATGGCAAAACCTTACCTTATAACGCTGAACCACGTTCACAAGGCGATGTGGCGTTTACAATACATGAGCCCCTTGGCGTGTTTGCGTGCATTGTGCCATTCAACTACCCGGTGGAGCTTGCGGCACATAAGACCGCACCTATGCTGGTTACCGGAAACAGTGTTATTCTTAAGCCCTCATCCGATACACCTATGGGAGCTCTGATTTTATGTGAGCTTCTCGTGGAAGCAGGTGTACCTGCAAATGCTATCCAGTGTCTCACAGGCAGTGGGAGCAAAATAGGCACATGGCTTACAGCTGACCCACGTATAAGCGCAGTCAGCTTTACGGGAAGCACAGAGGTCGGGGTTGAGTTATCAAAAATGTGTGCCCCATCGCTAAAACACGTGTCGCTTGAGCTGGGCGGAAATGATCCGCTGATTATTTTCGATGACTGTGACTTTGAACTTGCGGTTAGAGAGGCAATTGACGGGCGCATCGGAAATGCAGGACAGACATGCTGTGCTACAAAGAGATATATAGTTC
>FZPS01000094.1_pt731 | contig 10022 bp, 7 predicted proteins | sample 1817821 | NCBI WGS metagenome assembly FZPS01 (sample SAMEA104158645, study PRJEB21678) | metagenome | place: Germany | collected 2015-04-21
ATACAGGGCACGCCAAAGCACACCACGGTTGAGATGATCAAGCGTTCTTTCCTGGTTGTGGCGGTTCTGGAACCGATGATCGCCGGTACGGCACAGCCATAGCCCATCATGATGGTAATCACACTTCCGCCCTGTACACCCAGCTTGCGCATGATCCCGTCAAATAGGACGCTGAGGCGCGGCAGGAAGCCCGAGTCTTCTAAGAACGAGAAGACGACATAGAACATGAAGACATAGGGTAAAATCAGGGCAACAATCCACTCGAAACTGATCACAAAGATGCCATATTCCCCGATGAGTACATTGAGCAAAACGCCTTCCGGTATAAATGAAGAAAACAGAGTAGCAAAGAAAGGCACCAGCGCGTTCTCTACCAAGATCAGCAGAATCCCCTCTAGGGTTTTACCACCTTGAACGATTACCCCCAGCGAGGCCAGAGTAACCGCCAGGGCGATGGGTATACCAGGCCAAGGCTGCAGCACCGCGCTTCCGAGCCGGTCGAAGAAGCTCAGCTCCCCGGAAACGCTATTTCTCACCCGGGCCGCGATCTGCTTCGCCAGCTGCCACTGATCGCCAATCTGGGCAGGGAAGTTCGGCTTGAATCCCGGCTGGCTGACGACCTTTTCGAGCTCCTGCCGGAGCCTATCAAAGCCCTCACCTTTCACCGCTACCGTTGGCACGACCGGTGCCCCGAGTTCTTGTGCAAGCTGAACGGCATCAATCTGCACCCCATGGCGCTGAGCAACATCCACCAAGTTCAACGCGTAGATAATGGGCACATTGAAGCGCTGCAGCTCCAACCCCAGCTTGATATTCCTCTCCAGATTGGTGGAATCGAGGACGCACACTACCGCCAGGGGACTGCTCTCCATGAACCGGACGGCCACCGCTTCAGCTTCAGATACCGCGTCCAGAGAATATGTGCCGGGCACATCAATTAAGGTGTACCGCCTGCCCCCCAGTTCCATGGTGCCTTCGGTGTATGTGACTGTTGTCCCCGCGTAGTTTGAGCTCATCACCTGCAGGCCGGTGAGCTGCGAGAAAAACACGCTTTTACCCACGTTGGGGTTGCCCATCAACAGAATCTTGTTTGTCTTATGATATACAGCTGCATCTTCATGCACATCATGACAGCTGGCCATGTGTTATCCCCTTACCTCGATCTTTTCTGCAAAGTCCTTGCCGATAGCAATCTCACTGGAGTCGACCTTGAGGAGCACAGGTCCACCCATGCGGTAGGTCAGCTTTTTCTGAATGACGGCATTTTCCACGATCCCTAAGCTCTTCAGAATTCCAACCTCAGGTGCACTTGCCACAACGTACTGCCGCCCATCTTGGGCATAGTACAAGCAGCAGCTGTTTCCACCCAGCTTTTGACCATGCCGATTGCGGTGGCGGTGGCGCATTCTTCTTCCTGCCATCACTGTGCATCTCTCCTGCTCACTGCGATTTTTAGCTTATTCGCGATGATTATCATTTTCAAAACCTGTTCATAATATCGCATCACGGATATTGTTGCACAACCCTAAATGAATGTCAATGACTCTGAAACTCATTCTCGTACGCTTTTTGGGCAGATTCCCACCAAAATGTGTTTTTTCTCAAGACACCCTGTGCAACCGGGAACCGGCCGCGCTTACGCCACCCCGTCTCCCTCTGGCCATTCCCCAAAAAGATGTAAAAGTTAACACACAAAGAAGGAACTTTGATTTTGTTGTCGTACTACGATAAACATAAAGGCTCAAACGTTCTAGATTTTCTATGTATGGTTTTGCCAACATGTAATTAACGATTTTTATTTTACTCTAAATATCAAACGTTGTAGATCAACGTTTGAGGTCGTCCATTGAATGCAGGAGGTTAACGTCCGCATGGCCACACTTAAAGACATCGCCGAAGCGACAGGACTTTCCATTACGACTGTTTCCCGCGTTATGAACAACACCGCTTCTGAGGTCGGTATCTCGCTCAAGACTCAGAAGCTGGTGAGAGAGGCTGCGCGCCGTCTGAATTACTCACCTAACCTAGAGGCTCGTAACCTGAGGCTGGGGAGAAGACCACGGGCTGTGCTGTTTCTGTCTCTGTTTGAGAGCACAACTTATCAGGAAGGCTTCTTCTCTCACCCGTTCTTCGGAGAGTTGATGCATGCGATCCAATCCGAAGTTGCCGCGACCGGCAGCTACCTGGCCTATAAGGCCATCGACGGCAATGAGCCCGATGAAGTGGAGTCGCTGTTGGACGACACGGTCAGTGCCGTGATCAGCTGGGGACATGTTCCCCCACCCCTTGAGGAGCTCTTGTTGAGCAAGCAAATTCCTGTGGCTGCGATTGAGCCCTACACCAAGGGCGAAACGCTGCACTCCATCTACGTTGACAATCAACTGGCGGTGACACAGGCTCTCACTCATCTCTACGAACTCGGACATCGCAGAATCAGCATGGCGGCCCTTGACTTTGGCAACAGTGATTCAAACCTCGCGTTTTTTGAACGCTGCCAGGCATTTGAGACCGGGACTGCGCGACTCTCACCGGAAGTAGTGGGCCGGGTTGAGCATATTGCCCGTACAGCCGAGACAACAGACATTGAGGCGGGCCGCAGACTGGGAAGGCGAATACTGGAGGCACCTGATAGACCAACAGCCATCATTTCGGTAAACGATCTTTGTGCCATGGGCATCATCAAGGCGGCCAAAGAGCTAGGGCTCAATGTTCCGCGTGACCTCAGTGTTGTGGGCATTGATGATATTGAATGGTCAACCCATCACGAACCAGCCCTCACAACGGTCCGCATCCCACGGCAGGCTTTGGCAGAGACAGCCGTCAGTATCATTCAGAAGCTCTTCCGCAAAAACACCTTAGAGCGAAAGGAGGTTAGGATTCCCACAGAGTTAATCGTTAGAGAATCCACATCTGCTGCACGAACCTAATTCCAAGTCAAGTTGTCGATGGTTTCACGCGTAAGCAAGTCAGCAACGGCGAGGAGGAGAAAAGTGAGAAAGGTAAGCAACCGTTTATTAATACTGGTAAGCTGTATCCTGTTGGTTTTAGTCACGATCACTCCTGCTTTAGCACAGAATCCCATAACGATCACCTTTATGGGCCATGGGCACCCCGAAGAACATGAGATTTTCACTCGTCTGATCGAAAAATACGAGGAACGCTACCCACATGTAACGGTCAACTACATCAACGTTCCCCCTGCTGAGTACATGATCAGGCTGCAGGCCATGGTAGCTGGTAACCAGACACCAGATGTGTTCTACTTACCAGCAGGCGACCTGATGCCTTGGGCAGATTCGGGGCTGCTCGCTGACCTGACCGAACTAGTAGCAAATACAGATCTGTTTGATGAGGCCAATATCTGGCCCGAAGCTTTAGCTCGCTACAGATATGATGGCAATATGGTAGGCCAAGGTCCCCTTTGGGCACTGCCAAAAGATGTGGGCCCATGGGCACTCGCATATAATGCAGACCTGTTTAAAGAAGCGGGCGTTCCCTTACCTGATCCCGATGTTCCTTGGACATGGGATGAGTTCCTGGAAAATGCTCGTAAACTGACAAGAGGAAGCGGCAACGACCGCAAGTGGGGCGCAGCGTTCTACACACTAGAAGCTGCCGTATGGGCTAATGGAGCCGACTGGCTGGACGAGACTAAAACACGGGTCACGGTTGACGATTCGAAGTTTATCGAAGCACTGCAGTGGGTTGCTGACCTGCGGCTTGTCCACCAGGTAACCCCAACCAGAGAAGAAGAACAGTCCATGGGCGGTTACAGCCGCTTTATCAATGGCCAGATTGCCATGTTCCCCATGGGTCCGTGGGACCAACCCGCATTCTGGAGACTGCCGTTTGAGTGGGATCTGATGCCATGGCCAGTAAGCCCCAACACCGGCAAGAATGCAACCTGGATTGGCTCAATGGGCTTTGCCGTATCCAGCCGCACCAAGAATCTCCAAGAAGCGTTTAACCTTGCTGCTTTCCTCGCTCTGGACCGGGAAGGCCAGCAGCTCAACTACGAGCTGGGTATGGCAGTGCCGAACCTGATCGATATGGCCGAAACCGGATTCTTGAACATGGATAAACCACCAGCAAACCGCAAAGAGTTCCTGAGAATCATCACCGACTACGGCCGCCGTCCAATTAACGAGTATACCTATGACAACGAGTGGATTGATGCATTCTGGCAGGGTGTAGACGCTGTTTACGCTGGCAGAAAGACCGCAGCGGAATTCTGTAAAGAAATTCAACCGGAAATGCAGTCCCTGCTCGACCGTGCCATCGCCCGCCAAGAGCAGCAGAGACAGCGGAACAGATAAGCGACTGATCGCCACGAGGGTCTTGTCCTCTGGACAAGACCCCGTTCCGCATTCACACATGAGGAGAGGTACCATGCAGACGAAAGTTTCTATATACAAACAAGAAAAGCGCTGGGCCTACCTTTTTGTGCTTCCGGCAGTGCTGCAGTTCTTCCTCTTTGGCGCTGGTCCCCTAATCTACTCACTCTATGCTAGTTTTACAGACTGGAATGTACTGTTCGGAGTGCGATTTGTTGGTCTGGCGAATTATAGGGAGATCTTGGTTACAGAGAGATTCTGGAAAGCCGTTTATAACACGTTTTTCCTGATGCTGGGGACGCCGATCGGGATCGCGTGCGCCCTGATGCTGGCCTTAGCGCTGAACCGCAGAACGATTGGCAGCAAGTTGTTTCGCGTTATCTATTATCTACCGTCCGTGTCATCAGTGGTGGCCATTTCCATTCTCTGGACGTGGATATACAACTACGACTACGGCATTCTGAACACGCTGCTGCGCATGGTCTTCGGCGTTGATGGACCTAACTGGCTCTATGATCCCACCTGGATAAAACCATCATTGATTCTCATGGGTGTATGGCGTTCATTTGGAGCGACGGCCATCTTCTATCTTGCAGCCTTGCAGAACATCCCCCAGGTTTACTATGAAGCAGCCAAGATCGATGGTGCTGGGCCGTGGCAGTCATTCTGGCGTGTCACCCTGCCGCTGATTACCCCAATTACGTTCTACCTTCTTGTCATGGGTGTAATCGGAAACATGCAGTCTTTTGCGGAGATTCATGTGATGCTCAGCAACGGAGGCACCGAGTACAGCGGGGCCACAATTGTGTATTTCTTGTGGCAGAAAGCATTCCAAAACTATGAGATGGGCTTTGCCTGTGCAGTTGCTTGGATTCTGGGCTCAATCATCTTTATCTTGACTTTACTACAGTTCAAGACGATGCGCCATTGGGTATATGACGGCAGTTAGGAGGGAGGAACAGCATGCTCACTAACCCGAAAGCTCAACAGAGAATTGGAGATATACTCGTCACCATACTACTGTCGTTAGGTGCTGTTACAATGCTGTTCCCATTTGCTTGGATGATATCCACATCCCTGAAGGAACAGCGCTACATCTTCACCCTTCCTCCTCAGTGGATACCTGACCCGATTCTGTGGCACAAGTACATCGAAGTCTGGGAAAAGGTTCCTCTCCTGTATGGATTTATGAACAGCACCATCGTTGCACTGTCAGTGATCATCGTGGGCACATTTACCTCATCACTTGCCGCTTTCGCCTTCTCGAAGATGCGGTTCCCGCATAAAGAAAAGTTGTTCATGTTCTTGCTGGGTACCATGATGATCCCCTATGCGGCGGTCATGATCCCGCAGTTTGTCATGTTCTCCAACATCGGTTGGGTAGATACGCTCTGGCCACTAATCCTTCCGGGCCTGTTTGGCAATGTGGCGATGATCTTTTTCCTCAGGCAGTATCTAACAGGAGTGCCAACAGCGATAATTGATGCAGCGAAGATCGATGGCTGCAGCTTCTTTGGGATCTACTGGCGGATAGTCCTTCCATCAATCAAGCCCGCGATCGCCGCCCATGTGGTCATGTGGTTCATGGGTATCTGGAACGACTACCTCGGCCCTGTCATCTACCTGACTTCACCGAGGAAAATGACAATCCAGCCGGTGATCGCGCTGTTTAACTCGTATTACGCGTCCCAAAACGACTACGCTTTGATTATGGCTGCCTCGGTAATATCCATGATGCCTGTCATATTTATCTTCGTCTTTTTCCAGAGGTACTTCATCGAATCCCTGGTCATCTCCGGCATGAAAGAATAAGCGAAAGGAGAACCTCATGCAGCACCTCCAGTTTCTCGGAACTCTCACACTTCTGATTCTCGTTTTGTCTAGCGGGTGGGCACTCCAAGGGAAGGGAGCTGAACTTATGGCTGAGGAGTTCTACACCAACAATTTCGAGTTGGAAGAGCAGTGGTCTGATTACGGCATCGGTGACCCGTATGTACTGCGGTACAACGGCCGCTACTATCTTTACCCCAGTACCAAGGATGGCTTTCCAGGAGTTCGGGTATGGGTATCTGAAGATCTTGTCAACTGGTCATACGCAGGATATGCCACCGAGGAGCCTGTTACAACCACTGCATACGCTCCAGAAGTAGTCTACTCCAACGGTAAGTTCTACATGTATACATCCCCTGCGGGGAATGGGCACTACGTACTCACAAGTAACAGCCCGCTGGGGCCTTTCGAACTGCAGACTGACAATTTTGGCATGACCATCGATGGCTCGGTGTTCATCGATGATGATGGGCAGTGGTACTTCACCCACGCGGGTACCCAGGGGATCATCGGCCATGCGATGCACGATCCTCTCAATGTGAGCCCTGCAGGCCGGACACTCAATGCCTACCTTGGTCACTGGACGGAAGGTTCCACGATTTTCAAACGTGAAGGTACTTATTATATGACCTACACAGGCAACCACGTCTTCAGCCCGGGGTACCGCATCAACTACTCCTTTGCCACCGATGAACCGCTTGGTTCATACATAACGCCGCGCAACAACCCGATTATAATCAACACAACGGATAACTTCTTCGGTTTAGGTCATAACTCTATCGTTCTCGGTCCTAACCTCGATGCCTACTATATTGTCTACCACAATCTAGTTGGCCGCTCTATGGCTGGGCCTCCAGTGCGCAAGATGAACATTGATCGAATGGCGTTTAACGGCAAGAAGCTGGTTGTGTTGGGTCCCACTTATTTCCCCCAACCCGTTCCCGAACTGCCAGATTACTTCACATGGATTGATGAGGAAGGTTGGAATGAATGGCTCATTTATGAGCGGGATCAGCAGATTCTTGCCCTCTCCCCCGCCGTAAGCGAACCGAGATTTACCACTGAGTACAACCTCTGTCTCCATCCTGAGGCAGCCACTGGGCAGGTTGGGGTAGTGTTTTCCTGCGTCGATCCTGACAATTACTGGTCGGCCACTATTGACCTCAGCAGTAGAGAACTACAGGTGTGCAGAACAGCGGACGGAATCCAAACTGTCATCGCGACGACAGAGCTACTGCCAAGCATCGATCTCACTGCTCTCCAGGCTTTCCGTGTCATCAGCAATGAACAGGGAATTTCCGTCTTCATCAGCGACCTACTTACGCTGGAGGTACCGGTCCAATCTGGAGCCGGTAGGTTCGGGTACATTTACAGTAAGAACCTCAATCCGTTGTTTTCATTTACGGCTATGTCAAATCATGCGAGACAGAGCAGTGATAAGACAGCAGTAAAACCTATTCCTGGTCAGATAGAGGCGATGCACTACGCGGATGCCCACTTACCCGCGGACACCACTCTCAGAACAAGACCAACCGATGAGTACAGTGAGGCTCTGGAGTTTACGGCGGGTATCAGTGTGGAATATCCCGTCAATGTCCGAGCAAGCGGCCTTTACGCAGTTGATGCAGTAGTTGATCCGAGCACATCAGGAACCCTCACCCTATACCTCGATGATAAACCGCAGGCCACGTTCACTATTGCAGGCGGCAAGCGGGAATATGACTGGGTGAAAGCGAGACTAGGAGTTGTCCACCTTGATGCCGGTATCCACAAGATGACTGTTAAGTCCTTGGCTGGAAATGTCGTTGTCTCTTACCTGGACATTTACCCCACCCAAGTCCAACAGTTTGCCTACACGAACGATCTGACCAGTGGCGTTACGGAAGAATGGAATAGCTACGGTGTGTGGAACTGGATGTCCACCTCACAGGGTTTTTCCGTCCCGGAGACAGATGACAACTTCATCTTGACTGGCAGCACCGCTTGGAGGGACTATGCCGTCGAAGTGGATGTGGTCTTCACAGCAGCAGAGCGGCTGAACGATGCCGGCATCATGCTGCGCATCACCAATCCCTCATACCACCATGCCCAGGTAGCCGATGCGGCCATGGGTTATTATGTGTCAGTAAACTCGCGCCAGCTCACACTCAGCAAGCTCAACTATGGCGTTGAGATCCTCGGGATCAAGCGGATCTCAATCGAGCCAGGAAGGCCATACCGCCTGCGTGTTGAGGCCCAAGGCAGCGACATTCGTGTTTTCTTCGACGGTTCCTCTGAGCCGATCCTAGAATACTACGACCCCGATGCCTTCATGTTTGGTCAAGTTGGACTGCGTTCCAAGAAAACTAATGCTTTTTTCCGGAACTTCTCCGTAAAGACGCTAAGTGATGAGATAGAATAGGAGGAAACATTTTGTGTACGCTTCGCAATGAGTATCCGCGGCCTGACTTGGTACGCAGTGAATGGTTGTCGCTCAATGGTCAGTGGGATTTTGCTCTGGCAGAGGATAACTCTCGTGCCTACCTTACTGATCCAGAGCTGTTTGACCGGAAGATCCAAGTACCGTTTGCTTACCAGAGCCAGTTGAGCGGTGTTCATGAGGACAAACCCTATCCTGTTGTGTGGTACAAGCGGGAGTTCCTAGTCCCGCCAAAATGGCAGGGCCGCAGAATAGTGCTGCATTTCGGCGCCGTGGATTATGCTTGTGTCATCTGGATCAACTCGCAGTATGCCGGATCCCATCAGGGAGGGTACTCTGCGTTCAGTCTGGATATAACGGGCCTGGTCTATGATGGCGTGAACACAATAATTGTGCAGGTGAGAGATGAAGACAGTACCAGCCAACCGCGGGGCAAGCAGACAGCAAATCCAGGCAACTGGGGCTGCTGGTATACACGTGTCACCGGAATCTGGCAGTCTGTGTGGCTAGAGCCGCTGCCAGATCACCACCTAGTGCATCTAAACATCAACAGTCATATTGCTGATGAGACGCTAGACATTGAGTATGAGCTGAGCAGTGTGGCGCCTGGGATGAAGATCGAGTTTCTCGTATCCGATCAAGGTCAACTCCAATATGAGCTGACCGAGGAAGTACCCATTGTCTGCACTGAGTATGCTAAAACACAGCCTAGGCGGATACACAAAGCCCAGCTTCACCTGCCTGGCTGCAAGTTGTGGAGTCCCGAAGCGCCCCATCTCTATGACTTGAGAATCAGGCTCTGGCGTGATGGTGCTATAGCGGACGAGGTACAGACCTATTTCGGTATGCGTGAGATAGCAGTGAAAGATGGGCAGATCTATCTCAATAACCAACCTTATTACCTGCGCATGGTACTCGATCAGGGCTACTGGCCGGATGGCATATATACACCAAAATCCGCCGAAGCTTACAGGGAAGATGTCCGCCTGATCAAGGAATCTGGCTTCAACGGTGTAAGGAAGCACCAGAAGATCGAAGATCCCTATTTCTATTACTACTGCGATCAGCTCGGCCTGCTGGTGTGGGCCGAGATGCCGGCCTGTTACACATTTGATGAAGAAGGAGCTTTGAATCTTTCCCGGGAGTGGCAGCAAGTTGTGCGCCGACTGTATAACTTCGCCTCCATCATGGCTTGGGTGCCCATAAATGAAAGCTGGGGCGTTGATCAGCTCAAGGAATCAGGAGTAGATGACCCCCGGCTGGCGCTGTACCTCGACAGCCTCTACTACATCACCAAGGCACTCGATCCGTATCGCTTAGTGATCGGAAATGACGGATGGCAGCATGCACTGACGGACCTTGTGGCGATTCATGAGTACACTCAGGATCCGCAGGATCTTGCGGCGCGCTATCAGCGGTTTCTTGAGGATAATCACAGC
>FZPS01000100.1_pt367 | contig 10022 bp, 9 predicted proteins | sample 1817821 | NCBI WGS metagenome assembly FZPS01 (sample SAMEA104158645, study PRJEB21678) | metagenome | place: Germany | collected 2015-04-21
TAGGTAGCGATCTGCAATTTCCGTCACGATTTGACCCATGGTCTCCAAGGTGGCCGGATTGCTCAGGCAGAAGCCGTAGCCTGTAGGCCATCCCTGTTTATCGCGGGCGGAAATCTCCGGATACAGGCGCGGAAGGAGAGTATTGTGACCCAAGCTGTTGAAGTGCGGGCGCACGATCACATTGCGCCGCTTTCCGTAGGCCACGATCTCTCCGAAGAAGTCTTCTTCGAACATCGTGGGCAGATACGAGACCGTCTTCCAGGAGTCTTCGCGACCGGAGTAGTAGGAGATGGTCTTGGGTGTTTTCAAATCAGGGTGCTTCCTGAGCGGAATAATCATAAATTCGGTGGGTTTTTTGTCATACTGGATGTTCCAGCATCCATAGACCCCCACACCCAGGAAGTTCATCTTAAGCGAAGCCATGTGATCAATCAGATCTTGCCAATCGGAGAGTGTCATTCGATCGGGGCCCCACTTAGACTCCACATACAGACCACGATAGCGATACTGCGGCCAGTCGCGGACGGTGATCACCGGCAACGTCAGTTCAGCACCGTCAAGAGTCAACAACTGCGCCAGAGTCTGGCTGCCGTAGAGGGTGCCTGCACTGCCGAGGCCGCGCACGGCGACACCGTCGGCGGTTACCTGAAGTATGTAACCCTCGCCCGTGGTATCAGTCGGTGCGGGTACCTCTTCGAGGGAGGGGCGAGCGCTCTCTCCGATCCGGATGGGTACCGTTCCCGGCAGAGGTTGATCCGAGACGACGCAGGGCCACAGTCCGCAGTGAGCACCGATGGCCGAGCGGACAACGTCAGCGGCAACGCGCTCCGTGTCTGATGCATCACTCGGTATGACGATGCTGCAGAGCACAGTCTCACCTTGTGCCAACAACAGGTGGCCCGCACCTAATTCGATGTCATGGGGCTGGGGAAACAGTACGGGCAACGAGGCTGCCATGATCATCACTCCTGTACGAGGGTGCTCTTCTCGATCTTAGGCCTCGAAAAGCTGCTTGAGCAATCTCAGTGCCGTGTCTCGCAACACTCCCTCGGAGCCCGGTCCGAGAGGCGACCAGCGGCTGGCGTATGTTTCATATCCGCCTTCATGAAGCAGGGCGTGATCGGTCGGAATATAGCCGCGGTTGTCATTGGCCAATTCGACCGGGAAGGTATACGGCGTGGGCGAACCATCTTTGATGGCAATGCCGATCTCCGTGAATATTTCACCCGGTAGACTTACCCATGCCGAGTCACCGATCCGCAACACCTGTGTCTCGCTGGGCAACTCGGGCGGCATGGCTGCGAGCACAGGGGTATCCTCCGCACTGATCTTAAGCATAGGCCCTGTTATCGGACCGACGAGCCAGCTGAACGGCTTATCGTTGGGGGCCTCGCCGTGTTCAAGAATATGCTCGGCGGCTCTAAGATCTTCATCGGTGATCTTCACGCGAGGCAGCATGATCTGTTCCGATGCTGAAGCCAAAACGCAGGAGTCGACGAGGCGCATGTTGCCGATCACCTTCAAGACTTCGCCGGCCAGGGCGGTAGCGACCTTGCGCGCCTGCTTATGCCCCGAATCCTGAGGTGCGCTGCCTTTAACATCGACGTTATTGATCTGACCTGACGTGCCGTTGAAGAGGAGGGTTGTGCAGTCGGCACCCAGAGCCTGACCCATGATGTCGGCAAAATGGGCGAAGTAGTCCGCCGAGATGGCGTTACCGTTGTCCGTCCCTACGTAGTGCAGGCTGTAGCGGGCGATGACGGCCAAGGGCTTCCCGTTGGCGTCTTCGATGTACAGCACGCCGACAACCGGATCAATAGGACTGGTGGGAGTCAAGGCATTGGGATTACCGCGCCCGGGATTCATCTTTACGCTGCCGTCGCGCATGCGGAAGCGGCGGCAAAACAGCGGCTCAGGCAATTCACCTTCGCCCCAGCCAATGCGAGCGGGTTGCAGGCGGCGATTGGCCATGGTCACTGTATCGGCAACGCGCCTAATCATCCACTGCACATACTCTTCATCGTGCTTACAGTCGTAGATATCCTGAATGGTCGGGCCCGTGTGGGTGTGCGTGCAAGCGATCAGTACGTTTTCTCCGGGAATACCCGTGCTTTCCGTGACCAGCTCACGAATGACTTTGACATATTCACCGGAAATGCCGATCAGATCGAGAATGACCATGGCCAGACGACATTCACCGTTATCGAGAACCACTGCTTTGGCATGCAGCGGATCGCTCACGTCCTCGGCCTTGCGGTCATGAAAAAGCCCTGCAATTGACGCGCCCAGTAGCGGTGTGATATCCATAGTGGCTGCACCAGCCATCAGATCAGCCATTGCTGACACTCCTTTGGAATGGTAACTTGAAAAACAGACACCTGCTTTGAGGTACTACGTGGTAGTTGCGCAACTTCCTTCTATATTGCCATCGGCAAATGGGCCGGGGAGTGATTATGATTGATTCTGTCGATAGATCTCTGCCGCCCGAAGCATGAAATCCGGGACATCCGGATGATATTGCTTAGCGAACATGGCTCGGAAGTCAGGGTCTTCTCCGTAGGTGCGGATGACACCCAGTAGGCGCTCCAGGTCACAGTCGTAGTAATTGTTGAGCCATCGATGCAGACGGGCCACCAGCTTCTGGACTTCGGGAGCCGCGGGATCGCCGTCCATCTTGGCCATCATAGCGCGCACGATCTCTTCGAATTCTGCAAAGAGGGCTTGCTGCTGCTCTTTGGATAGCCGGCCAAGCCGTTGTTCAGATTCTTCCACGGCCTTCTCGCCGTAGCGTCTGACTGCCTCCTGACGATAGTCTTCCGGCTGGAATCCTTTGAAATAATCTCGGTCTGCCATTGAAATGCCTCCTTCAAGGCTGAGTAATGTCTTGTCTACGGTCCGGATGAGCTGTTGAGTTCTTTCGGCTCGCTCTACGAGCAATTTCCTGTGCTCTCGCAGGGCCCGGGCCACGTCGAACGCGGCATCATCCAGGATGCGGGCGATATCGCTAAGCTGAAAATCGAGCTCTTTGAAGAACAGAATCTGTTGTAGTCTGCGCAAAGCTCTTTCGCCGTACAGCCTGTAGCCGCCGTCGCTGTAACCGTCGGGCTCCAGAAGTCCGATCGAATGATAATACCGCAGTGTTCGGGGGCTGACGCCGGCAAGTTCAGCCAACTGCTTGACGGTGTACTTCATGCTCGGAAGCCTCCGCGTCTCAGCATAGATCATTACGTTACGTCAAGGTCAACAGATTCATGACAGCAGGAATCAAATCCTTCGGCCCGAATCTCGGCTTCGAAAGGTAATCCTGGGGGAAGGAGTCAACGCTCATGACAACATCGCGTGCCCGTTTGCTGGCGGCCATGGCCTGCACTGCGGCGGATCGTGTGCCTATATCCACATACGAACTGGTCGGCTGGAAAGAGGAATCATGGGAGAATAAGGAGCCGTCCTATCGTCGGCTCATGGATGTGATTCGGGAGAAGACAGACTGTATCTACATGACAGGCGTGGATTGGAAACCGGTGAAACCAGACGGGCCGACCATACGCGCGGAGGTGAAGACATGGACTGAGGGCTCCAGTCACTATCGGGAGGCGGTGAGATACACTCCCAAAGGCCCCCTGCATTCGTTGTATCGCGTCGATGATGGGGTACATACGACATGGACTCTGGAGCATCCTTTGAAGTCCATTGAAGACATCGACCGGTACCTGTCCATCCCTTGGTATCCGCCACAAGTCGATATGACCCGTTTTTTCGAGGATCAACGCAAACTAGGGGATCGCGGTGTCATGATGATCAGTGTCAGCGATCCGATCTGTGAAGCGGCGGCCCTTTTTGGGATGGAACAGTTCTTGGTCCACGCAATCACCGAGACTGAGCGCATCCGCTACTTCCTCGATGCTCTGCACGAAAGACAGATGCATCAGCTACATCAGATCCTCGCTCATCCCGTGCACGATGTGCAGTTTCGTATTTGTGGGCCGGAGTACGCCACCCCGCCCTACCTTTCGCCTGATCACTTCCGACTCTGTGTGACCTCGTATCTGACTCGCATATGTATGGCGATCCGTGAAGCCAACGGTTTTTGCAGAGTCCATTGCCATGGGAAAGTCGGAGCGGTTCTCGATCAGATCGTCAGTGCCGGGGCGCAAGGTTTGGATCCTATTGAGCCTCCGCCCGACGGTGACATTACCCTGGCTGAGGTGAGGCGCCGCTACGGTCGGGGACTCTGTTTATTCGGGAATATCGAACTGAGAGAGTTGGAAAACAGCGATCCGAAGCGAATCGAGCAGCTCGTGAAGACGGCCATCGATGAGGCGGCGGAAGGCGGAGGTTTTGTGCTGATGCCCACAGCGGCACCTATCAACGTGCCGCTGTCTCCCCGGACGGAACGCAATTACCTCACCTACATTGAGGCGGGCCTGAAATACGGAAGATACTGATCGCCGGGTCAGGAATTCTGTGTGCCGGGGAGCAGGCCAAGAGGTTTGTGATGTGGGTGACGGAGTTGACTGCCGGTCGCATAGACGGTGAGAGAATCAGGCTTTTCCGCCGTCAAGCTTGTGAGTCCCGTGACTGACGAATCCCTCGCTTATCGCCGGTGCTGATGGATTACTTTGCCGCGCTCCGTGCATATGCGGACTAAAGCTTCAACCCCGAGCGTTGGTTCCCACCAACAGAGTATGCTGGCAGGCTATCAGTAACGTTCTACCATGGAAGACACCTCAAAAGCGGAGGTGTCTTCCATTACGGATGGTGAGTCGATGCCGATGTCGCCGTCATGGCCGCACAGGCGGAGGTGCTGTTTCGGACGCAGATGATCGCGCCTTTGGTCAACCCGCTACGCATCGGGTAACCGCTTGATACGGGTGAGTCTTCGGCTTCGGAAACTCAAGGCAAGGGCGAACGCAGATCTATGTTCCGAGAAAGGAATTCGAATACGTTCCCGTCGGTCGCCTGAAAAGCAATCGGTCTTTCAGGCGACTTCTCCTTGCAAGGGATCGAGAAGGTCACCGTTGGATGCTGTGCATAAACCATGACCTGGCAAGGCTGGTTGATGGGACATCGTTTCTTTGATCGGCCACCCCGGAGACATCCAACGGATGATTCAATAGACGGAAGTAGGGGCTGCCCCAAAATGACTTCTGGGACAGCCCCGAGACATCGCTGCAGACTACGAGACTGGACCTTTGTCGCCGACTGGGTGCATGACAAGGGGTCAATCCCCGCGCGTGCGGGGGAGACCGAGTGCGAGGCGTTGCGGGCGGCCGGGTTTAGGGTCAATCCCCGCGCGTGCGGGGGAGACGCACCCCGGTCGCAGTCCTGGCCACCGAATGGTGACCGCCTTTTCCTGCCTATTCACGCCGGATATCGGTACCTCAGCAGTCTGGCGCAAACAGAGCATTTACCGTTCATAGCCGAGGGCGTCCATTCGTGCGGTCATATTCCACGCGATGGATGCGGACATATTTCACGCGTCGTAGCAACGTTATTGCGGTCTGCTAAGTAAACAACGAAGACAAACGGATGGATTAATGACGTTAATCACAGGGGATAGACGCCCGATGCTGAATAAGTCATAAAAGATCCGGCGGTTTGCAGCTAACAGCATTCAATCATAACCAAAAGAATCCCGACATGGATGGAGGTCAACTTGTGTCTCTCACTGAAAAATCGATCATGCTGGCTGTCTTCATCATGGGCCTGTCGGCGTGTCTATTGACGACAGGAGCGTTGGCAAGTTCGGTAACCCTGCAGGTGTTGGTGCACGGTAATGATGATTACCTCCGACGCTCAGCTACTTTTTTTGAGGGCTTCGAGGCGGAGAATCCGGGCATTGAAATCGAGATCTTGCCCAGTTCCTCGGGCAGTCCCCAAGAGCGTCTGGCAGTCCTGGTGGCCGGCGGCGTGTCGCCTGACGTGGCTCGCCTTTGGGGAGTTCCTGAAGTGGCCAGAGCCGGTTTGATACAGGATATTACCGAACGTTTTGAACGCCTTCCCGCTTCGGTGCGTAATGATTTTTGGCCGATTCTCATCAGAGGAACGCTCAGCTGGAACGGCAGGTTGTACGCTCTGCCACTCGGGGCGGCCGTGAGCACCTTTTTCTATAATGTTCGGCAGTTCGAAGAGGCAGGCGTGGGATACCCGTCCGACAATTGGAGATGGGAACGGGAAGGGACCCGTGAGTTACAGAGATTGACGCGGGATTTGAACGGCGATGGCGTTCCGGAGATGTACGGTCTTTTGGGTGTCGGCGGCGGCTCCGGCAGAGAGACGTATCATTTTGGTTATGCTGCCGGTGGCGGTCCGCTGTTCAGTCCTGATGGTACCAAGTTTTTGGGCAATTCGGATGCGGTACGGGCAGCTTTACAGTTCCTACAGGATCTGGGCCACGTCCATCGCGTTATGGCTCCCAAGAGTGGCAACTACTCTGAGTTTGGAACGCAAAAAACAGCCACTATGCTGTGGGGGAGCTTCATGTTCGGCTATATGAAGGCGTATCCGGATCTGGAGTGGAATATCGCCGTGACGCCTTCTTTTGCCGGCAGGCGGGCGACCAACGTCTGGCCTGAGACTCCGTATTCCATACCTGTGGGATGCAAACATCCGGAAGAGGCCTGGCGGGTTCTTGAGTTTATAGCCAGCACTGAGGGGCAGACCCTGGCCATGGAACTGGGCTGGGGGATTCCTCCCGCTCGCAGAAGCGTGGCCCTGTCCGCGTTTATTAACGCTTACAGAGGGGCAGACATCCCGGCTATGATTCAGATGATTGAAGAGCCACTTACCGAGGTGCTGCCGGAGCACGTCCCGGGAGAGATAAGAACCGTGTACTACAATCAAGTGATAACACCCGTAGTCTACTCGGGCATAAAGAGTCCCGCCATCGCTTTGGACGAGGCCACTCCGGTCATTCAAGCCATGCTTGACGATTGGAACAGACAATAGGCCGGTAGCGGCTGTGCAGACATTCAAAGGGGCTGCCCCAAAACGGGGCAGCCCCTTTGTGAGCTTACTCCGATCCTGCGCGGCCGGGACAACTACTTCAAGCTTGCGCAGGTAAAGAACGTCTTCGCGGAGCTCGACGGATGGATTCGCCGGAGACTCCGGTGTATCATCCGGCGTCAATGAAACGCTCCTATACTCGGGCTCGCCAGCTGATGAAACGCAGACTGACGGAGGAACGGGTATGGAAGTCCGCCGGCAACGGACGAGGCCCCCGGTGGAATGCAGGAGCCTCACATATGAACGAAGCCTTCAAGAAGTCCTTCTTCTGTGCACTTGGACTCGTGCCGCCGCTCGATTGGCACCGACGCTTCCGGAACGCTACATGAACCGCCTTGGCACGGAACCGTATGCCCGGTGGTGTGGTGATGTGGTAGGAGGGCGGGAGCGATCCCGCCTCCTACCCGATCTGGTCATAATCTGAGCTCAGTCGGACTGCAGAGCCTGATACATTGGCAAGATCTCGCGCTGCAGATTGGCGAGTACTTCTCTGGGGTTGACCGTTCCGCTGATGACTTGATTCTCTGCCGAGATCAACTTGCGAATGACATTGGCCCAAAGCGGAGGTCGCGGATTGCGCACCTCCATCTGCAGGAACAACGGCAGGCGCAGGTCACTGCGGTCAAGTTGGCGTATGGCCCGATCCGCCAGCTGACGATGAGGCGGGAATTGCTCCAGTTGCTGATAGAGTATCCACATACCTTCGAGAGCGATCCAACGCATGAACTCCTTAGCTTCTTTGGGGTGCTTGGTGCCCTTGGGGATGATGTGGCCCACGCCGCCTCCCCAGCTTCCGTTACGTCCGCCTTCGGCATGCGGGATTTCTCCCGTCCGGAAGACGAGATCAGGAGCTATGGTGGTGTAGGTTTTTACCGAGTTGTCGGCAGCTGTGGTGGCTGCCAGGGAGCCGTCAACGAAGTAGCCGGCGGCACCGGATGTGCGTCGGGCGACCAGGCTGTACTGACCGGTCGGGTAGCGCTGGGCCCAATCCCGGACCCATTCCCAGGCCCGCACGTTGCCCTCATGCTCGAGAGTGGGCAGACCGCTGTCGGGATCATAGATCTCGCCTCCGAAACTCCAGAACCAACCTGCGGGGTAGACGCCTCCCAACCAAGGAGCAAACCCTAGACGGACGATACGACCGTCGGAGTCCGTCTTGAGTGCTTTGCGACCCAGCTCTTCCAGTTCCGCAATGCTTGTCGGGCCTTGCGTACTGTTCATGCCTATCTCGTCCAGGATGTTTACGTTCCAGAAAAGACCGCGGGCATTTGCATATCCGGGGATGGCCCAGACGCGTCCGTTCCAGATTACCTCGGCTGCTTCAGCGGGAAAGTAATCGCGCCGAATCTCTTCCACGGAAAAGACGTCGTCGATAGGCTCAATGAGGCCTCGGGCGACCCACTCGATCACCGAAGAGGATTCGAAATGGACGACATCGGCTTGTACACCGCCGGCGATGGCTGTCAACAGCCTTTGGTCGGTACCCTGGACCACGTAACCGTCGATAAAGATCTCGTCTTGAGAGCGGTTAAAAGTGTCTATCAAGAGTTGGAAAGCTTCGTTATAGCCGGGTGTAGTGACGGCATACCAGTTGTACTGATAAGTGATGGTTGTCTTGGCCTGTAGGGCAGACGAAAAAACTAGGCATAAGAAAAATCCAATCATGAGTACACTGACAGGTTTCCTCATAGTGCATGCACCCCCTATAGATGGTGATAAGTGTGTTATCGTGCGATGGGTTCCGCGAAAAACGGTTAACTCCTTTTAGGTTTTTTCAGGCAGGCGATAAGCTGATCGCTGCGAAACATGTTATGTGAGTTTCCGAGCGGAACATCAACGTTGTCTATGAGTATGAGGAGGCCAATGATGAGTCTTATACGCCTGGGGATTGTCGGGTGTGGGGGTATGTCAAGATCTCACGCCCGAGGATTGGGAAGTCTGGCAGATCAGATCAAGGTGACCGCCACGGTAGACATTGATGAAGAGCGAGCTCAAAAGGCCGCGGAGCTTTTTCCGGGAGCCAAGGCGGCCACCGATTACCGCACTGTCCTTGATGATGTAGATGCCGTGCTGCTAGTTCTGCCTCATCATCTTCACCATCCCATCGCCAAAGATTGTCTGGAAGCCGGTAAGCACGTGCAATTGGAGAAACCGATGGCCAATAGCGAAGAAGAGTGTCTCGACCTGATTGAGACGGCCGAAAAGGCGGATCGGGTCCTGATGATCGCCTATTGCATGCGCTTCCATCCGGTGGTCGTTAGGATGAAACAACTCATCGATGAACGTGCCTTCGGTGATCTGTTTCAGTTCTCGATTTGGACGGAGCAAATGACGATGTACCCGCCCGACCACTGGGCAAGCAAGGCGGCGACCCTGGGCGGAGGACAGTTTTTCAGCCATGGTTGTCACTATGTCGATCTTTTGCTGTGGATTATGGGCAGACCTGTGAGAGGCGCGCATGTAGGCACCAATTTCGGAACGCCGTGGATGGAACGTGAAGGCACCAGCAACGTTTGCATTGAGTTTGAAAACGGCGCATTGGGGTATCATTTCGGCACGTGGGGATCCAGAGGCACCCGCTTGGGCAAGTCCATGCATGCTCATTGTACCGAGGGTATGCTGGAGATGACCTATGATCGGAGGCAGCTCATTCTTCACAAGGGCGGCAAAGAGACCGTGCTGATGGAGGTTCAACCCGGTAAGCACACCCAAAATGAGATGGCGCACTTCGTTGAGTGTATCACCACGGGACGTCGCCCGCTCACTGACGGCCGCGGCAGCCTGCAAGGTCTCAGAGTCATCTGGCGTCTATATGAAGCTGAGCAGCAGAACAAAATGGCGGATCTAAGAGGCTTGGGTCTTGATGAGATCTGAGAAGACCGGGGGCGCTTCCGTTAGGGGGGCGTCCCCTTTTTGTGTGTGCCCGGCATGCTTGCCGAGCCGGAAGGTTGAAAGAAACCTTCGTTACCTGCCAGTGGGAAAACAACCCGTAGGCAAGGGCGTCGCCGGTAACGGCG
>FZPS01000059.1_pt630 | contig 10019 bp, 7 predicted proteins | sample 1817821 | NCBI WGS metagenome assembly FZPS01 (sample SAMEA104158645, study PRJEB21678) | metagenome | place: Germany | collected 2015-04-21
GTTGTGTTTGCGTTATCAAATACTTTTCACAAATATCTGACAGCTCTTTTCCCCCTGATTTTGACAAACTAAAGTCACAATCTAAAATTATTAATAATCCGGAAGGAATGGACAGTGGTGCAATTATAAGCAGCCAGGAGAGAACTGAGAAATCACAAAATGACACACAAGATATTTGTCCAGTAGTTGCTATGCAAGTTAATGATGGTACAATGATAACAGGTAAAGGTTCTGATTTAATGTGTGCTTCAGCTGCTGCAGTATTAAATGCGATTAAATATATGGCTAATATTCCAGATGATATGTTCTTAATATCACCTGCAATATTAAATCCAATAATAAAATTAAAAACAGAAATATGATTTTCCGATACAAGCTGGATGATAAGTTGCCCTCTTTTTCACTGATGATGTATGGCTTACAATGGTTTTTAGTATCTGTTCCCTTAGTTGTTATTTTAGGAGCTGTAATTAGTAATATACAAGGATTGAATACGGCTGAGCATATTTTTTATATTCAAAAACTCCTTCTTATCATAGGTGGAGGATTGATTCTACAAATTTTATGGGGTCATAAAATGCCGGTTGTCATCGGCCCTGCCTCAGTACTACTCATAGGAATCCTATCGGCAAGTTCAGCTAATCTCTCACAAATTTATACGGCGATATTAATTGGTGGCATCATTTTAGGAATACTTTTCCTTAGTAAATTATTGCCCAAGATTCAGTTCATCTTTACACCAAGAATTGTAATTGTGATTATGGCTTTAATTGCATTCACTCTATCTCCTGTAATTCTTCGTTTAATTTTTTCCGATACGGATCACTCCCTTTTTGCTTTGGGCTTTGCCTTAATCTTTGTTCTTTTGATGACTTTAGCAAACCATTTTTTTAGTGGAATATGGAAATCAACCGTAGTGCTACTTGCCTTAATTCTTGGTACTATAGTCTGCTTTACGGTTACCGGCATTCCACAAATGGAAACAGCAGTCGGCACCAATGAATTGTCATCCGGCTGGTTTATCTCGTTGGATTTTGATTTGGGAACCACCCTCTCTTTCCTGTTTTGCTATCTTGCTTTGCTTATTAATGAATTAGGATCGGTACAATCCGTCGGAAAGATAATCAATGCAGATCAGCTGGAAAAACGCACGGAACGTGCCGTAGGCATAACCGGAGTGTTAAACGTAGCAGCAGGCTCCATGGGTGTAATTGGCCCTGTGGATTACACTTTAAGTCCGGGACTTATAATGGCAACCGGATGTGCCTCACGCTATCCACTGATTCCGGCTGGTATTGCCTTGCTGATTTGTGCTTTATTCCCTTCAGTTATTATGTATTTAACCTTGATTCCCGAACTGACCATGGGAACTATCCTGCTCTATTTAATGGCTACTCAATTATCCGCATCATTCCAGATGATTGGGACTGAAAAAAATGTCATTACAAACTTCAATGAGAGTCTGACTATTGGTTTACCTTTAATGGTCGGATTATTTTTATCCTTTGCGCCGGAAACAGCATTAAACCACATCCCCGCTACACTTCGACCTATTCTTGGTAACGGTTTTGTAATGGGAGTTATTATGGTATTATTATTAGAACATATCATTTTCAGAAAAAAGAAAAACAGATAAACACTTAATTTATGAAATCAAAACTTATTTTCCGTTCATTGATTGCTCTTTTCCTTCTTAGTTTTGTAGGATGTAGCAAGAGCAAATACAATTATGAAGAGTTTCCCAATGACCCATTGAACACAAAGATCTACACCCTAAAAAATGGATTGAAAATTTATATGAGTGTCAATAAAGAAACTCCACGCATTCAAACCTATATCGCTGTAAAGGTGGGAGGAAAAAATGATCCTAAAGAAACGACCGGTCTTGCTCATTATTTTGAACATCTTATGTTCAAAGGAACAAAGCAATATGGAACTTTTAATTATGCGGCTGAAGAACCTTTATTAAACGCTATCGAGGAGCATTTTGAAATTTACAGGAATACAGAAGATGAAAGCGAAAGAAATAGAACCTATCAAATCATCGACAGCCTTTCGTATGAAGCCTCCAAATTTGCCATACCAAATGAATACGATAAATTAATGACTGCTATTGGGGCAAAAGGCAGCAATGCATACACCGGATTCGATCAAACGGTATATGTAGAAGATATTCCTTCTAATCAGATAGAGAATTGGGCACGAATTCAAGCCGATCGATTTAAGAACAACATCATTCGCGGATTCCATACGGAGCTGGAAACCGTATATGAAGAAAAGAATATGTCGCTAACTAATGACTTTAGAAAGGTGTATGAAAAAATTCTCGCATCACTTTACCCTCATCATCCTTATGGAACACAAACGGTATTAGGAACTCAGGAGCACTTAAAGAATCCTTCTATCGTAAATATAAAAGAGTATTATAAAACTTGGTATGTTCCTAATAATATGGCGATTTGTTTATCTGGAGACTTTGAGCCGGACGAAATGGTAAAAGTCATTGAAAAATATTTTGGAGATCTACAACCAAATCCAAACCTTCCTGATTTGGAAATAGAGACTGAGCCTAATATTGATTCTCCTATCATACACACAGTAGTAGGACTGGATGCTGAAAACATATCTTTAGCCTGGCGTCTACCGGCCTTAAATCATCCGGATTTTATTGGGTTAGAGGCTCTTTCTTATCTATTATATAATAGTGAAGCCGGTTTAATCGACTTGAACTTAAATCAACAACAAAAAGTTTTAGGCGCTTTTGCCGGTACCATTGATATGGCTGATGGTAGTGTATTTCTAATGCAAGCCCATCCTAAAGAAGGTCAATCGCTTGATGATGTAAAAGACCTACTGTTAGGGCAAATAGAGCTGCTTAAAAAGGGCGACTTCAATGAGGAAATGTTAAAGGCAGTCATCAACAATATAAAGCTAGAACAGATGTACAGCTTTGAAGATAACCGTAATAGAGCTGATTATTTTGTTTCTTCTTTTATCAATAATATTGAATGGGAAGAGGCTGTTTCTCGCTTTAATGCAATAGAGAAATTAACAGTGAATGAGTTAAAGAGCTTAGCCAATAAATATTTCAAGAGTAATAATTACGCTGTAATTTATAAACGGACAGGAACTGACCCTAACGAAATAAAAATGCCAAAGCCTGAGATTACACCTATTGTAATGAACAGAGATTCTATCAGTGATTTTCTAAAAGAGATCCAAGCAGTGGAAGTTACACCTATTGAGCCTGTATTTCTAGATTTCAACACAGACTTAGCTCATCTATCTACCTCTCAGAAACTCCCTATCATTTATAGACAAAATGTAACTAATGATTTATTTCAACTCTTATTTGTTTTTGATTTGGGGAAAAATCAGATCAAAGAATTAGCAACCGCTTTTGATTATCTTGATTTCGTAGGAACTTCCGACATGAGCGCGGAAGACATTAAAAAGGCTTTTTATCAATTAGCTTGCAGCTATAGATTTTCCACAGGAAATGAAAGAACTTATTTCTCCATTTCCGGATTACAAGAGAATATGGAAAAAGCTCTTAACCTATTTGAACATTTAATTGCTGATGCACAAGTAGATAATGAAGCCTATACAAAACTGGTAAGCAATGTACTCAAAGGAAGGAGTGATGCTAAGTTAAATCAGTCGCAAAACTTTTCCCGTCTCTATAATTATATTATCTGGGGAGAGGATTCTCCCTCTAAGAATATAATGAGTGCAGGAGAACTAAATACAACTAAACCGGAAACGTTGCTTCAATTAGTTAAAGATATAAGAAATTACGAACACAAAGTATTATATTATGGGCCTCTTCCAACTGAAGAAGTTCTTCAAATTATTGAGAAGCAGCATCCAGTAGGATCCCCTCTACTTCCAACTCCCGAAAGTACACGCTTCAAACAACAAGAGACTAAAGAGAACAAGGTTTTCCTTGCACCCTACGATGCGAAACAGATCTATATGGGTATGTACTCCAACCAAGCTCAATATTATAACCCTGATATTGAATCAGCACGTTCTCTATACAACGAATATTTTGGAGGTGGAATGAACTCCATTGTATTTCAAGAAATGCGTGAAAGCCGTGGATTAGCTTATTCAGCATGGGCTCAGCTGTCCGCTCCCAATAAACTAAAATATTCCTATACGATGATCGCTCAAATTGCGACTCAAAATGATAAAATGATGGATGCCATTAATGCTTTTAATGAAATCATTGAAAATATGCCTCTATCTGAATCTGCATTTAATTTAGCGAAAGAAGGGTTATTAACCCGACTTAGAACGGATAGAATAACAAAAAATGATATTATCTGGAGCTATATCGAAGCACAAGATCTAGGGGAACAAGAGGACAGAAGAAAATCCATTTTCTATGAAGTTCAAAAAATGACACTTCAAGACGTCATCGATTTTCATGATCAATGGATTAAAGATAGAAAATACTCCTACTTTATTCTTGGCAATCAAAAGGATTTAGACATTAAATCCTTAGAGAAAATAGGGCCTGTAAAAGAATTAACGACTACAGAGATTTTTGGATATTAAGAAAATCAACCTTATTAAATAACAAAAACGCTTCTGATCATTATCAGAAGCGTTTTTTCAATACACACAGTATACTCTTATTATTTTCTTTTTTTCTTCCAAAACTCAGTCATATCTTCCAATGATTTTCCTTTAGTTTCAGGAACCAAGCGCCATACAAAGATGGCTGCAATGATACAGATAGAACCATAGATTCCATAGGCAAACATAGGACTAAAATCATACAAAGCAGGGAAGCTGGCTGAAACTATATAGTTGAATACCCATTGGAATGCCACCGCAATAGCGACAGCCTGACCTCTAATCGTATTAGGGAAAATCTCTGAGATTAAAACCCAACATATTGGTCCCCAAGACATCATAAAGAAAGCTGCATAGACTATAACTGACAGCACAGGAACGATACCTGTAATATTAAGACTATCACAAATCGCTACTGAAAAAGCACCAAAAGCCATTCCAATTGATCCAATAATTAATAATGGTTTGCGCCCCACTCTATCTACAGTAAAGATAGCAACAAGCGTAAATATGATATTAACGACTCCCATAATGACCGTTTGCATCATACCTCCACCTTCTGCTCCGGCACCTTCAAAAATTCTAGGAGCATAATAAAGCACAGCATTAATACCGATGGCTTGTTGGAAGACTGAAAGCATAATACCAATTATAATTACAGTAATTCCATAGGTAAATAATTTCTCTGTTTTCTCTTTCGCGGTTTGTTTTATTTCGCTAAGTATTTTATTAGCTTCTATTGTTCCATTAATTTTCTCTAAAACAGAGAAAGCCTTATTCTCATGTCCGGATAGAACCAAATAACGTGGTGTCTTAGGTACAAAAAACAATAAAAAACCAAATAATGCAGCCGGAAAAGCTTCAGAAACAAACATATAACGCCAACCCGTATACACACTCCACATATCGGATTCCTGACTAACAAAAAGCTGGGCGGTTGAATTATCTGTTAATATAATTGGATTTTGATGATCTCCCATAATCAGGTAGTTCACAAAATAAACAACCAACATACCAAATATGATGGCAAATTGATTACAAGAAACTAAAGTTCCCCGTATATTGGATGGAGCTATTTCTGCTATATACATAGGACAGACAGCAGAAGCTAATCCAACTCCTATTCCCCCCAAAACACGATACAAATTAAAAGCCATCAATACATCAAATGAGGGTTTGTTATAATCGAAAAATAGAAATTCCGGATTATATGATCCCAAAGCAGACAAGAAGAATAGAACAGAAGCAAACCGTAATGAATTTCGCCGACCTAATTTACCTGCAAAGAAACCAGATGTAGCCCCACCAATCACACATCCTATCAATGCACTGGAAGAGGTTAATCCATGTAATATTTTATTATAATTAAAATCTGTCGCTGAAAGAAAAAAGGCCTCTAATCCTTTTTCAGCCCCGGAAATAACAGCTGTATCATAACCAAAAAGAAGACCGCCTAATACAGCAACTAAAGTTATGGTGTATAAATAAGTTTTACTACCATCTTTTACTAATGTATTCATTGTTTTGTGTGTTTAACTAGTAGAGGATAAGGCAGCAAAAACTGCCCTACCCTTATCTTTTATAATAATTACAAATTAAGAATACATAGCAACGATTGCTTCATAAAGCTCTTGTTTTCCACTAATTTGTTCTGGCTCACCTACCTCTTTAGCGTATTTAACAAGGTCTTCTAAAGTTAATTTACCTTCTGTGAATTCTTTTCCTTTTCCTTCATTGAATGAAGCATATCTTTCATTCAACATTTTAAGATAAGGAGATTCATTTAAAAGTTGAGCTGCATTTTCCAAAGCACGTGCCATAGCGTCCATACCCGAAATATGAGCAATCAAGATATCCTCTAAATCTGTAGAGTTTCTACGAATCTTAGCATCAAAATTAGTACCTCCATTGCCTAAACCTCCATTACGGATGATGTGTATCATAGCCTGTACTAATTCAAATTGATTAATAGGGAATTGATCCGTATCCCATCCATTTTGATAATCGCCCCGATTAGCATCAATAGAGCCTAGCATTCCATTGTCAACGGCAACTGCTAATTCATGCTCAAAGGTATGTCCGGCTAAAGTTGCGTGATTCACTTCAATATTTACTTTGAAATCTTTATCTAAATTATGAGCACGCAAGAATCCAATCACCGTCTCAGTATCAAAGTCATATTGATGTTTGGTTGGCTCCATGGGTTTCGGTTCAATTAAAAAAGTACCTTCAAATCCGTTCTTACGAGCATAATCACGAGCCATAGTCAATATTTGAGCCAGATTTTCTTTTTCTTTCTTTTGGTCAGTATTCAATAGGGACATATAGCCTTCTCTACCACCCCAGAACACATAATTTGACCCTCCTAGTTCAATCGTTGCATCAATGGCATTTTTTATTTGTACAGCAGCACGGGCAACTACATCAAAATTGGGGTTTGTGGCAGCTCCATTCATGTAGCGTTTATGTGTAAACACATTTGCAGTACCCCACAACAATTTGATGCCTGTTTCTTTTTGCTTCATTTTTGCATAAGCAACAATCTCTTTCAAGTTGGCTTCATATTCGTCAATATCATCTGAAGGATCGATTAAATCCACATCGTGAAAACAATAGTATTCTATGCCTAATTTCTGCATGATTTCAAAACCTGCATCCATCTTATCTTTAGCCGCTTCAATGACATTGGCATTCTTCTTCCATGGAAAGCTTTGTGTATCACCACCAAAAGGATCGGATCCTTCAGCACATAAGGTATGCCACCATGCCATTGAAAACTTCAACCAATCTTTCATTTTTTTCCCATTGATCTCTTTATTTGGATCATAATAACGGAAAGCTAATGGATTTTTACTCTCTTTACCTTCAAACTCAATTTTCTTAACTTCCGGAAAAAATTCTTTCTTACTCATTTTTTTATTTTTTAGTGTTGAATTATATCTCTTATTCACTTAACATTTTATTTAATCTCTCTTTCCATAACTGGTAAGCCTCCTCATAAGCTTCTACCTTTTTCATATCAGGCTCTATGGTTTCCAAACAAGCTAAAGTTGCAAAGGCCTCTTTATTATCTTTGTATATACCAGCTCCTATTCCGGCGCCTTTAGCTGCTCCAACAGACCCATCGGTATCATACAATTCAATGACAGCTTGTGTACTGCAAGCTAGAGCTTCTCTGAATAAGGGACTTAAGAACATATTGGCATTACCGGCATGAATTTTATTGATTTCCATACCCATTTCCTTCATGATATCAATGCCATATCTAAAGGAGAATACAATACCTTCTTGCGCTGCCCTATACAAATAATCCCTACTATGCTGATTGAAATCAAGACCAATAAAATTACAGCCTATCTCTTTGTTTTGTAAAATACGTTCCGCTCCATTGCCAAAAGGGAGTATAGATATCCCTTTACTACCTATTGGAACATTTATTGCTTTTTCATTCATTTGAGGATAATTTATTCCATCAGTAGCCATATTGTTTTTTATCCACGAATTTAAAATACCTGTTCCGTTAATACACAACAACACACCTAAACGAGTTTGAGCTTCATTATGATTTACATGAGCAAAGGTATTTACTCTAGATAACCGATCATAGTTCACTTGCCCATTTACTCCATAAACAACACCCGAGGTGCCTGCAGTTGAAGCAATCTCACCCGGATTGAACACATTTAAAGAAAGTGCATTATTGGGTTGATCTCCTGCTCTATAAGTCACACGAATACCTTCTTTTAACCCTAATTCCTCAGCGACCTCTTTCGTTAGAACCCCTTGTTCTCCAAATGTGGGACAAATATCAGCAAGTAATGAAGAGTCTATTCCATAATAATCCAATAGGAAATCAGCTATTTGATTTTCATTAAAATCCCAAAAGATTCCTTCAGAAAGGCCGGATACCGTTGTAAAAATCTCTCCTGTCAATTTCATAGCGATGAAATCACCCGGCAGCATAATTTTATGAATGCGACTATAGATCTCCGGCTGATTCTCTTTGACCCAAGCTAATTTGGATGCAGTAAAGTTTCCCGGAGAATTCAATAAGTGCGATAAACACTTCTTCTCTCCTATCTCCCGGAAAGCTTTCTCACCATAAGGGACAGCTCTTGAATCGCACCAAATTATAGAAGGGCGAAGCACCTGATGGTCTTTATCAACACAAACCAAACCATGCATTTGATATGAAATACCAATAGATTGAATAGCTGAAGGATCAACTTTTGATTCACTTAATACTCTTTGATTCGCCTTTTTTAGATATTCCCACCACATTTCAGGATCTTGCTCAGCCCACCCTGCTTTGGGGGCATGAATTGGAGCTTCTTTTTCGGGATAAAAAGAAGTAGCTACACATTTTCCCGAATCTACATTTACCAAACTCACTTTTACGGAAGAGCTTCCTATGTCATATCCTAACAAATACATATATTTTTATTTATAATGATTAACGACGTAATTTATTGTATATGGATCGATTAAACCGATAATAATATGCTGCACGATGAGGAACATCTTTTTGTTTCTCATTTAATCGCTCTACATAAGGCATTGAATTCATTTTTTTATGGAAATTCCTCACATCATACTCCGTATTGAAGATTACTTCATGTAATCTTCGCAGTTCGGATGCAATAAACTTTGTTGGCAACAAATCGAATAAAGCAGCGGGACTTTCATTTACATATTTTTGAATGTACTTTAAAGCTTCTTGTATAATAATATTATGATCAAAGGCTAATTCCTTGACATCTTTTATAGGAACCCATAAAGACATTCCTTTATCTAATATCTTGTTAACATCTCTATTAATACGAATTAATGATATGTAGCCAATGGTAACTATTCGTTCTACTTTTGAATTCATGGCTCGCTCCAACCATAAAATATCCCTAGGATCATCTGTTCTGTTTTTAGAACCAAAAGTCTTAAATTGATGGAGCTTGACGGTTTTTAATCCGGTAAGTTCTTTAAGGACACGTGATGCGGCTTCATCTAGATCTTCATCCATATAAATTAAACTCCCCGGAAGCTTCATGTCATTATAAATATTCCCTTCTTCTTCAACGGTGCGTTTAATTAATAAAACATTCAAGTTTTCACCATCAAAACCAATGACAACACAATCAACAGAGATATGATTTACAGCTAATCTTTCTTTTTTATTATTCATGTGTTTTCCATCTTTATTATGACAAATATACATTTATCCATTAAAGATAAAAACAAAATAGCAAATATTAAACACACAGAACATGCTACATATCAGCTATTTATATATTGTAATTAATACAATATGTAATCAAATCCTTATTGTCTTCCATACAATATGTAGTTAAGAGACTGAACCGTAACAGTCAAAATATATTCTATTTCAATAATAACCAGTAACTTATATAAAAAAGACACAGAATACTTATTGTATTTTA
>FZPS01000121.1_pt469 | contig 10018 bp, 8 predicted proteins | sample 1817821 | NCBI WGS metagenome assembly FZPS01 (sample SAMEA104158645, study PRJEB21678) | metagenome | place: Germany | collected 2015-04-21
ACTCGCACCTCATGGCCCGCTACGTCCACTGTGGCGGCCCGGGTGCCCGCCAAACCGCGCACCTCTGTAAAGGCTACCTTCTGCAACTCTTCTCCGGTGAGCAGGAAGTTGGCTGCTCGCAGCACAGCCTCGGCCACGCCGCCGGTTACCCCGAAGATCACGCCGGCACCGGTAGTAAAGCCGAACGGCATATCCAACGAGTCTTCCTCAAGCTCTGCGAAGTTAATGCCGGCCTCTTTGATCATATGCGCGATCTCTTGGGTGGTCAGTACCAAGTCCACATCACGCACGCCGTCGTTGCTGAACTCCGGCCTCGCCGCCTCGAACTTCTTGGCGGTACAAGGCATCACGGAGATCACGTACATATCCTTGGGATCAATATTCAGCTCCTTGGTGTAGTAGCGCTTGGCTACAGAGCCGAACATCTGCTGCGGCGATCTGCAACTCGACAGATTAGAGAGCATGTCCGGATAATACTGCTCCGCATACTTCACCCATGCCGGGCAGCAGGACGTGAACTGCGGCAGCTGCGCGCCCGACCTCAACCGATTGATAAACTCGGTGGTCTCTTCCATGACGGTAAGATCCGCTGCGAAGCTGGTATCGAACACCTTATCGATACCGATCATACGCAAAGCCGCGACCAATTTGCCGAGAGAGATTTCACCAGGTTTAAGACCGAACGCGTCACCTACGGCTACGCGTACAGCCGGCGCTATCTGTACGACAACCGTCTTCGAATCATCGTAGATGGCCGCCCAGGCCTGATCGATCTCGGACTTCACCGTAAGAGCCCCGGTGGGACATACCGCAGCGCATTGGCCACAGTTTACGCATTCCACATCAGCAATGTCTCGACCGAATGCCGGGGTGACCACCATTGAGGCACCGCGGTTGGCGAAGTCCAGAATGCCTAAACCTTGCACTTCCTTACACATCCGGACGCAATCGCCGCAAAGAATGCATCTGTTTGGGTTGCGCACGATGGCCGGGCTCGACAAATCGAGCGGCATCTTCTGGTCGCGCTTGCCGAAACGTACTTCATCGATGCCGTACCGCTGTGCCAGATCCTGCAATTTACATACGCCGCTTTTCTCACACGTGGTGCACTCGCGATCGTGATTGGCCAACAGCAGCTCCAGAGCTACCTTACGAATTCTCTGCACCCGAGGTGAGTGCGTCTTAATCTTCATACCGGGGTCGGCAGGCACGGAGCAACTGGCTAAAATGCGACCGTCCTCCGTTTCCACCAAGCACTGGCGGCAGGCACCGAATGCAGACAACTCGGAATGGTAACAGAAGGTGGGCAGATCAATGCCTGCTTTACGTACCACTTCCAGTAGATTCTTCTCACCGTTGATTTCCACAGGCCGTCCGTTAATGGTCAGTGTGGCCGCTTGAACAGCAGTGTTGTTATTAGCGCTCATTATGCGACCTCCTCAATAGCCTGGAACTTGCAGGCAGCTACGCATGCTCCGCAACGCAGGCAGGTCTCTTGGTCAATCACATAAGGTTCCTTCACTTTACCCGAGATGGCGTTAGCCGGACAGACGCGGGCGCAGCGTGAGCAACCTTTACATTTTTCCGCGATGATGAAGTACGATTTCATGGCCTGACACACATGCGCCGGACAACGATGATCCTCCACGTGGGCCAGGTACTCATCTCTGAAGTACTTCATAGTTGTGAGAATCGGATTGGGAGCGGTTTTACCTAAGCCGCACAATGATCCGTCCTGCACTACGACAGCCAACTCTTCCAACAGTTCCAGATCGCTAAGCGAGCCTTCGCCATCCACTATCTTCTGCTCCAGTTCCAACATGCGGCGCGTCCCCTCGCGACAGGTCACGCACTTACCGCACGACTCGTTCTGGGTGAAGTTCATGAAGTAGCGAGCTACTTCCACCATACACGTACCTTCATGCATTACAACCAGTCCACCAGAACCGATCATGGCGCCTACGCTGCGCAATGAATCGAAGTCCAGCGGAATATCCAAATGGTCTTTAGTGAGACATCCACCGGAAGGTCCACCGATTTGTACTGCTTTGAACTCACGACCGCCGCGAACGCCGCCGCCGATTTCATATACGACCTCTCTCAGCGTCAACCCCATGGGCACTTCAATCAAGCCGGTGTTTGCCACTTCGCCCGTAAGTGCAAAGGTTTTGGTACCGGGGCTGTTGGGCACGCCGTATTTGCGGAATTCATCCGCTCCGCGCAAGATGATATAAGGTACCGCCGCTAAAGTCTCCACGTTGTTGATAACCGTCGGCTTACCCCACAGACCTTTTTGGGCCGGGAAGGGCGGCTTGGGTCGCGGCATGCCGCGCTCACCCTCAATGGATGCGATTAGTGCGCTTTCTTCACCGCACACAAAGGCGCCGGCGCCTTCTTTAATATGAATCTCAAACGAGAACGAACTGCCGAAGATGTTATTACCCAGCAACCCCTCGTCTTTAGCCAGCTTTATCGCCTGACGCAGACGTTTTACCGCGAGAGGATACTCGGCACGTACATAGATGTAACCTTCACTTGCCCCAATGGCATAACCGGCGAGCATCATGCCTTCGATGACGCGATGCGGGTCGCCTTCCATTACCGACCGATCCATAAATGCGCCGGGGTCGCCCTCATCGCCGTTACATACCACATACTTGACGGGATCGGACTCTTGCGCAGCGGCAGCCCACTTGCGACTGGTGGGGAACCCAGCGCCGCCCCGACCGCGCAGCCCCGATGCATCCATCTCATTGATTACATCGGCCGGTGTCATGTCAGTCAACGCTTTGGCGATCGCCTGATATCCGTCCTGAGCCAGGTACTCGCCTAAATCATCAGGATCGATGTGACCGAGGTTAGCCAGGGACAAACGCGTTTGCTTGGCATAGAACGGAATCTCGCCCTGATAGGTGTAGGTCTCCCCGGTAACCGGGTGTTTGTAGAGCAACCGGTCCACTACTTCACCTTTCTGCAAGGTGCGCTCGACGATCTCAGCCACATCTTCCGGCCGTACCTTACAGTAAAGAATACCGTCTCCGGCATGCCGTTCGCTGTTGGGATCCTCAATACGTACCAGTGGTCCCATTTCGCAGAAACCATGGCAGCCGCTGTGCTTTACGGCTATCGCGGTTTTTTGGCATGAATCCTCATGGTCGAATACGACTTCTACGTTTTCATTCAATGCCGCAACCGTATCACGCAGTAGTTCATATACTTCCAGCGACCCATTGGCCAAACAGCCCGTACCGGCGCAAACAAGAATGCGCAACCGTACCTGATTCAACACTTTGCGCGCGAGGTCGGCGCGGTTATTTAGCTCCTGTACTGTTGTAATCACGCTTAGTCGACCTCCTTCATTAGTTCGTCTAATACGATGCTGACGGCCTCCGGCGTCATCTGGCCATAGATGCGATCATCAATGACGACAGCCGGGGCTAATCCGCAAGCGCCCAAACACGACACCGTTTCTACGGTGAATTGACGGTCACCGGTCGTCTTCATACCCGCGGTCAAACCTACCTTCTTGCGAATGGCATTGAGGACCGGCGTAGAACCGCGCACGTGACAAGCTGTACCGTCACACACACGCACGACGTGCTTGCCTTTAGCCTCTAGTGAGAACTGAGCGTAAAAGGTGGCTACCCCGTACACCGTGGCCGGTGATAGGTTCAAGGCAGTCGCCACATAGGTGAGAATCTCTTCCGGCAGGTAGTGGTAAACCTCTTGCACCTGCTGCAACACCGGTATTAATGCAGACTGATTGTTGCCGTACTCCGCGATCACCTGATTGATCCGCTCGAGTTCACTGGTTTCTCCTATGGGAGGCAAACCGATTGTTCCGACTTTCTGGGACACTTGTATATACCCCTTTCAGAGCTCAAGTAGCTTGTGTGTGAATAAAGCCTAAGGATGCTGCGATTCGCACACACGCCTTTTGAAAACTACAAATGTTTAATAACAGGTTACGGTAACGTTTTTTCCTTGCTTTTTCAGCTCTCGCTGCAGGTCCTCAATGACCTGGAACTTCAGAGCGAGACGACCTCCCAAGCTGGGGTTTTGATGCGCAGGGTTTATTGCCCGCCCTACAATAAAGTGCACAGCATCGGCGGCCAACAGAATTTTAGCCAGTTTGGCCGAAGTGCCCTGATCGCCGCGAATGGGTTTGTTGCTCTTGATGTGATCAAGCGCCTGACTTACCGTGATTATGCCTTCCGTGGTCAGATTCACGCCGGGCAAATGAGCGCTGGGCGGCGTATCCGGGCTGAGTGAGCTCAAATCCACGCTTAAAGGCGCTTGCCATTCACGCGCGATGATGCTTGCCGTGGTACCCCCGCACACCACTTTATTCCCCGCTGCTTGTTTGAAAAGATGAGCCACCTTGGCGTCATCTCTAGGATTCTCAGGCGGTCCCACCAGCACGGTCAACTGGTTGGGCACGCGCATCCGCAACACCAGCACGGTTGAGTCGTCTCCTAATTTGCCTTCATAAAGATGTCGTACAGTCTTTTCCACTCGATGGGCCATAGTGTAAGCCGTCTCTCCAGCCTCTGCGTTCCTGCACAAGTAATCCGCGAGATTCCGCCATTGCCAGCCTAAAGGGACCAAGCCCCCAATTCCCGCATGAATGACGCCGTCGCTCACCAACACCAGGTAGTCGCCTTCTTCTAGTTGAAACGAAGCTTCGATTACGGTATGAGTGCCGACACGTCGCTTCCGACGTACCAAATTCACAAGCTCTCCGTTGCGAATTAAGAGCGCCGGTGGGTTGTCAAACTCAACTAAACGAGCATATCCAGCCGCATCGATGTGGACTATGGTGAAGGTGGAGTATGCCAGATTGCGTGTTTTGCAGACAGGAAGCGTCCGGCTTATCGTATCGACGATATCTTCCACCGGTAGGCCGCGTTCGGCCAAGGTAGCTGCGATGCGGACCGTCATAGTAGAAAGTATGTTCGCCTTTACACCGCTGCCGAGCCCGTCCGCCAGCACGACGATCGTCGCTTGGTCATGCTTTACGATGCGTACGCTGTCTCCACACAACTCCTCGCCCGCTTTAGGTAAGGAGACTACTGCATGATCCAAGACCAGCGGGCTATCCGTCGTCATGCGCACGGCTTCAACTGCGCCCATGTTTCTGCCCCTCGCTCTCACTAAAGAGATGCATCAGTTCAGTCAAGATCGCCTTTGTCTCCGCTGTGGTTTCACCTAGTAAACCCGCAATTTCCTGGGCTACCCGCATCTGTTTGTTAATGACCTCTTGAGCTCGCTCCAGGGAGGCTTCGCGCAAAGCGGCGTATTCCTCCTGTTTCTTCACATCACTGGTTATGTCGGTCGATAAGACGATCACCAGATCGCTATGGGCGTCATAGGCCAGATACTCTTGAATAACTAAGCCCTGTTTCTCGTAGCGCACCACGCCGCTAATGGGCTGCTTGGTCTGAAAGACCTTTTCAACACGCACCGGATCAAACAAGCGCCACAAGGGACGTCCCACCAAATCGGCCGCTTGGCATTTAAACATCCGTTCGGCGGCCGGGTTTACCGACAAAACATACAAGTTGCGATTGACTACCACCACGCCGGTAGGCGTGGCCGCGATCGTCACTTCAGCCAACGACTCCGCCTTGTTGCGCATGTGCGGTATGCACATTTCGCGTTCAGCCATCCCTTGGTACACGGCTACCGCCTTATCGCGGCACGATTTGTAACCACAGGCGCCGCAGTTGAGTTCGTCTGCCGGTTTGTGCTTGCCGATGCTGTCCAGAATAGCCTTGATCTCTTCTTCACCGGGCTCCGGTAGTCTCAAACGCATATCTCGGTAACTGCAATCCAGCGGTATGTCGCCATAACGCAAGGCCTTGGGATGCCATCGCGGTTCAGGCTGGTCTACAAGCTCCTGAGCAAAGCGCTCTAAGCGATGTTGTCGTCTATAGACAGGTTCATGCCTACTCATCACCGGACCGGCAATGCAACCGCCGTCGCAAGCCATCATCTCCACAATTTGCGCCGGCATGCCGTTGACCGGTATATCCGCAAAAAACTCCTTGCAGTGCTCAATGCCGGTGATAACCAGCGTCGTCAGCTGCAAGCTCTCTTCCGGAACACCCAGCAGTTTCATCATGCCGCCCGGCAAGGGGAAGTGGCGTATATCCGCAATTGCATCTTCCGTAACAATAAAGCGATCAAAAGGTTCCGGTTCCAAGGTGGTCCAATCCGGCACGTGCTTGTCCAACAAGGCGTGCAATTCATCAAAGGTAAGTACCGCATCAATGTCTCCTGCGACCGCCGGATGAGCTATTTCACCTTTTTTTGCAATGCAGGGGCCGCAAAATACTACATGTGTTTTCTCGCCCAGCACCTGCTTGATCACCCTGCCGTGGGCAATCATTGGAGAAACCGTGGCGGCCAAGTAAGGCAGCGCTCCTACGTAGTAACGGGTAGCTAGGTTAACTACGGCCGGACAACTACTGGAAACAACGGCTCCCTTTTCTTCGGCTTGTTCCCGGTGGTGCCGGCTGATCCATCCTGAAGTTTCCGCCGTCTCTCCCACCGCAACAGCGCCCAGGCGACGCAAAGCGGCGGCTATTACGCCCGGATGCACCGCAAAACCTGCTGCGATGCTAGGCGCTACGGTAAAGACCGTCGCCCCTGAGGCTAACAACGCTTCCGTACGCGACAGATGCTCCTCAATCTGTTTAGCCCCTTGTGGACACGCTTCTACGCAGGCTCCATCTAAAATACATAAATCCGGTACAATCTCGGCGTGTCCGGTATTGACGCGGATAGCCTTCACCGGACAGGCGCGCACGCAGGCGTAGCAATCGCGGCAGTTAGCTTCGTTCGTTTTTAATACGGCCACGGCTACACCTCCGCAACAGGCTTGATCTGCTGGTTAAACAGCACGTCAATACCCTCGGGAACTGCATGAAACAGCTGTTGATTAATCTTGATCGTGACCCCTTGGCCACACGACGCCAGGCAGAAGCTACCCGACAACAACACTTGCTCTTCCAGATGGTTGCTGCTGATGAGTTCTTGCAAACGTTGGATTATCTCATAGGAACCTTTTAAGTGACAGGAACTACCTACGCACACTGACACCTCAATCAACCGGGTCGCCTCCTATGCGGTACCTCATAGGGATGTCGAATACGGTTTTGCTCAGAAAACAATCGCGATTAACAACCAGCTAGGACTATGGAGTTCAGCCGTCGTCATTATGGATTCAAGCAAAAAGAGCTCTTTTTGTCAGGGTTTGGGATCCGGAAATGTTAATTACTTGACAATCAAACACTTAAAATAAACCGCCATCTGACCGAAAGCGGGTTGTAGCCGCACTTTTAGGTTCGAGACTCAACGATAGACTTCGTGATTTCCTTCACCATTAAAGTAACATACTTCGCTCAGAAGCGCAACCGTATGCGCTGTGACATTTTCGCGACACCGCACTACTGTATGAAAATACTGGCACGTATACCGGGTACAATGTCCGGACTTGATTAGGACACCACTCCTGTACCGTCTCCCAGGATTGCGCATAACCTGATAGTACTAGTACGGTTGGGAGGATTTCCTATGCGTATCCGCCGTGTAATCCGACTAAATCCTGGTGAATGCGCGGTGATTTGTTGCAGATCGCGGAGACCGCGTCCGTCGCGCTACCGCCGTCCGACCTACACCACAGTGACAGTCAGCAGAACCTATCGCCGCCGCGATCGACCGGATTACTAAAGACTGCGCCTTGCCGCCCGCAACATGCATACTGCGGCCCCGACCGTCTGTCGACGCGCTCTTAGTGTTATAGCATAACCGCTCATAGACGGCAATGGACACTTGTCCCGGCCGAGCTTTGACGATGAAAAAGGAACACACCATGGGTACCGTACCGTAGCCATGGTGTGTCGTTTTTCCAGTTTACAAGGCCGGACGTATGCCTCGGCGATTACTGCTGCGCCATTTTCTCAGCAACTATGGAGTCAATGAGCGATTGCGCCTGTTCCAACGCTGCTTCCACAGACTTCAAGCCCAATATCGCTTCCTTGAAATGAGCTCCTGCCTGCGTACGGAAGTCGGTAGCATAGAAGTGACGGTTGCCATATGCGAGAATAGGCGGTTGCAATACGGTCATCAACTCGGTATTCCAGGGCAGAGCGCGCAAATCTCTATCGGTATGCAGCGAGCGACGAGCCGGCAAAGCTGCGCCGTGCGCCAGTAGATAGCCCTTCAGGTTTTGCGGCGCTAAAAAGGCTTCTATTACACGCCAGGCCGCGTCGGGGTTGTTACTGGTGCGCGGAATAAACAGCATTCCGCCGTTGCCGTGAATGGCATCGGTGTTCCGCGTAGGTCCTACAAAACGATGGTACTCCAGGTTGTGACCGCCGGAGGTGATGGCGTCGGCAATCGTGGTCAGGTTATATCCATAGAATGAGTGGTAAATTCCCATAGCGCCCCGCAGCATCATCGTGATATCCGTAGTACCTCCCGTGGTACCGGGGTAACCAGCTTGCGTCACTTCACGGATATAGCTGAGCGCCTGATGGGCTGCGTCACTATTCAAATTAGCCGTAGCCGCGCCTACCTCTATCACGGTGCTGCCCAACTGCTCCATCGCCGCCTGAACCTCGATAAAGGAACCGAGATCGACGACGCGACTGTTGTAACCAATTACTTCTACCCGCCCGTCGGCTCCCACCTTGGTCAGCCTCTTGGCTGCCGCAATCATGTCGGCCCATGTTTGCGGCCGATCAATAGCCACTGCGGCAAATAGGTCCATGTTATAAACATCGCCTATCGACCAAATGCTGTAAGGCAGGCCGTAGAGTTGGTCGTCAAAGCGTACCCAGTTGAGCACATCAGGGATCATATCGTTACGCCCGGACCAGGAGTTGAAATATTTGTCCAACGGCAGAGCCACATTGTTGCTCACCCATTGCGACATCACGTTCGCGCTGTCATACACAATATCCGGAGCGATACCTGCCGCCATTGCCACGTAGAGTTTTTCCCGCTGCAGGCTGACGCTGGGATAGATTTCTATGCTGAGTTGAAGATCCGGATTCTGTTTGTTAAAATCCTCTTCGAACACCGCCGCCCATTCATTGATGGTGGCGGGTTGAGACGATAGCCACATTGTAATAGGTGTTTTGGCCATGCCGCAACCAATGCCGAGTACCAAGGCTCCCACAAGAAACAGGCCGATCAATAGCAACCGACGATACATACGCTACCACCCTCCATCATCATGGCTTTGGATTAAACTACAGTTTGAGCACACTCCCAAGGTGCCGGCAGGTGTTCTGCCGATGGGGTTAAAGTCGCTTTCAGAAGAGCGCTGTTACTAGTTGCCTCAACCACGCTTCATCAGGAGTCTCCGTGCTCAACAGGTAGATAGTATTGGGTTCTGCGTACCACACCCCCACACCTGCGTCGCTGAAAGGCATAGGAACGATTTCCGGCATTTCCTCCGTCAAGTCGGTAGTAGGTAACGCTTTATACAGCCGCCACTCTTCTGCGACCAGAGAATCAGCCGGTTGTAGCCGTATCTCCCGTGTACCACCGCCGCTGTAAACCAGCGTCACGTTCGCCCGACCGTCATACTCCAGAGCGATATCCGCCGGTGCATCCAAGCTGACGGTTAAACCTGTCATACCGGCATAGGTGCCGTTTTGCAGCAACAAACCGGCAGCTTGATCCGAAATCGCTGGTCGGAAAAAAGCCCAGTCCGCCTGAAACTGTTCGCCACTCTCGAACACGACGGGTTCTGTCAACGATGCCGCACCGCCATCGACCCATGCGAATCGATCGATTACTACGCCGGCGGCGCCTGTATCGCGATGAATTGCCATACCGCTGACGCCCGGCGCCGAAAGCGGTTCGATGTGACGTACGACCGGCTCTTCCATATAGGTTTCCAGTACGGCCAAAAAGACGGTATCGGCAACTTGGCGGCGTACCAACAGCATGGGTTGGGCACTTAAGTTAGGCCCCAAACCTGTGGCGCTGATCACCTGAGTGT
>FZPS01000063.1_pt482 | contig 10017 bp, 10 predicted proteins | sample 1817821 | NCBI WGS metagenome assembly FZPS01 (sample SAMEA104158645, study PRJEB21678) | metagenome | place: Germany | collected 2015-04-21
GCTTTGCACTTATTTTAATTTTTGTAAAAATAATTTATTATATATGGCTTTATGTTAATAATTTATGGTCTTTTTCAGAGGACTTACCTCTACATCTATGTGAAGCTGCGGTTATATTATCTATTATCTTATTATTGAGTAAGTCTTATTTCTTATATGAGTTTTTATATTTTTGGACGATTTGCGGAGTTTTGTCAGCAATAATTACACCAGAACTTAATGGCTATAATTCACATCATTTTATATTTTATCATTTTTTTATCAGTCATGGACTTGTTGTCATGGCAATTATGTTTATGACTTTTGTTAATGGATATCAGCCTAGGGCATTTTCTATATTAAAAAGTATGTTAATAAGTAATGTGTATATGTTTTTTGTTGCTATAGTCAATATTTTGACGGGAGGGAATTATCTTTTTATTTGCAAGAAGCCTAAGGTTCCTAGTATTATGGATTTTTTAGGCCCTTGGCCTTGGTATATATTTTCTTTAGAGTTAGTGGCTTTAGTTGGATTTAGCATTGCTTATTTACCATTTAAAATTAGATTAAAATTAAAAAAGTCACATGCCAAAAAGGACATGTGATTTTTCATATTTTTTTCTGAAATTAATTGGACAAGATATTATTCTTTTTTATCGTTAGATATTGATTTTCTATGTCAAACAGTAATCTTATAATAATGGCTAAAATAATACAATAATCTTAATTATTTATAAAAAATTTGTTATAATGGTAAAGTACATTAAAATTTGACATGGAGTGATGAGTTTTGGCAGCTTTTAAAGACATGACATTTAAAGAAAAAATTGAACACATTATATACTATTATAAATGGCATATTATTTTTGGGATTGTGATTTTAGTTTTTTCAATCAATATCTTTCAAAGTATTCTAGAAGCAGATAAAAACATCCCTTTAATGACTTTTTCTTTACAGGGTGGGGAATTTGTAGATTATCAGAAAAAAGAGGATTGGGAAAAGAAGTTTTCTGAAAAAATAGTTAAGGAAGAAGATATAGGAAGAACAGTTAGAGTTGATTTTTATCCTATTAACACAGAAGAACCTAATGAAGCTACTAATATAAGTATTCAAAAACTTGCAACTTATTCTGCTGTAGGAGAGTTGGATATCATCTGTTTGAATGAAGATTATTATATAGAACAAATGAAAATTGGAGCATTTTTGCCTATAGATACAATAGATAAATTATCGTCTGTGATTGAGGAAAACAAGGACAAGATTGTAACATATGTATTAGAAGATGGCCAAAAAGAAAGTCATATTTATGGAATTAGAGCAGATGACATTAAAATTTTTAAAGAACTTGAATATGATGTGACAGGAAAAATAATAGGAATTTCTTCTGGCACTAAGAGAATTGATTACACTGTTGAAGCTTTTAAGCTTGTATTTGAATAATAATTGTTTAATATTATAAAATAGGTACTAAATATTCATTTTAATATATAGAGGTGGAAATATGACATTTGTATTATTAAATCAAACTATTGGAATTATTGGTGGTGGACAATTAGGAAAGATGATGTTGCTTGAAGCTAAGAAAATGGGCTTTTATGCAGTTATTCTTGATCCAACTTTTAATTGTCCTGCTCATAGTTTAGCAGATGAGCATATTGTAGCAGCTTTTGATGATGAGGTTGCTATTAGGAAACTGGCTGACAGAGTAGACGTTATAACATATGAATTTGAGCATATTGGAGTTCAAGTATTAAAGGATTTAGAAGAAAAGGGACATACAATATATCCTACTCCTAAGAGTCTTGAAATTATTCAAAATAAATATAAACAAAAGGAATTATTAAAGAAAAAGAGAATACCAGTTCCTGATTTTATTTATGTTTCAAATATAAATGACATGAAAGAAGCAGGTGAAAGATTTGGTTATCCCTTTATACTAAAAAGCTGCACAGGGGGATATGACGGAAAAGGAAATATGGTTGTTAATAGCCCTGAGGATATTCAATTTGCTTTTGAAAGTCTTGGCGGAGAAAAAGAAGAATTAATGGCAGAGGAATATATTCACTTCACAAAAGAAATATCCGTTTTGGCTTGTAGGGGAATAGATGGCGAAATTGCAGTTTATCCTGTAGGTGAAAATATACACAAAGATAATATATTAATAAAGACTATGGTTCCTGCACAAATAACAAAAACCCTAACCAATCGGGGTATGACTTTGGCTAATAGGGTTATGAAAGTCTTTGAAGGGGTAGGCATGTTTTGTGTTGAAATGTTTGTAACAGAAGATAAAAAGTTATTAGTTAATGAAGTTGCTCCAAGGCCTCATAATTCAGGACATTATTCTATTGAAGGTTGTGTGACTTCTCAATTTGAACAACATATACGAGCAATTACTGGTATTCCTTTAGGAGATACTTCTCTTATTCATCCAACCGTTATGAGAAACATCTTAGGAGAAGAAGAAGGAATAGGTATAGCTGAAGTTTGTGGAGTAAAGGAAGCATTAAGTATAGATGGAGTTTCTTTGCATATTTACGGAAAGGAAAAAACTAGCCCAAAAAGAAAAATGGGACATATAACAGCTGTTGCAGAAACTTTGGAAGAAGCAATAGAAAAAGCCGATAAAGCAGCAGAGTTCGTAAAAGTATATCCGTCAAACTATAAGTAGAAAGGATTGGAAGCATGATTGAAGTTGGAATAATTATGGGAAGTGATTCTGATCTTCCAGTTATGATTGAAGCAGCTAGAATTTTAGATGAATTTAATATTAAATATGAGCTTACTATTGTATCTGCTCACAGGACACCTCAAAGATTATATGAATATGCAAAAACTGCAAAAGAAAAAGGCTTAAAAGTAATAATTGCAGGAGCAGGAGGAGCAGCACATCTTCCAGGTATGGTTGCTTCTATTACTACTGTTCCAGTTATAGGTGTTCCAGTTAAGACTTCTACATTAAGTGGTGTTGATTCTTTATATTCAATTGTACAAATGCCTCCAGGAATTCCTGTAGCAACTGTTGCCATAAATGGTGCAAAGAATGCAGGAATATTGGCTGCTCAAATTATTGGCTCTTTTGATTTGGAAGTTGGAAAAAAAGTAGAAGAATATAAAGAAAGTCTAAAAAATATGGTTGAAGAAAAAGCTGAGGAGCTAGAAAAAATAGGTGGAGAGGAATATTTATCAAAAATGAAAAAATAAATCCGAACGTTTTTACAATAATTTAAGATAAAATTCGCGATTGATATTGACAGCAATTATTAGCTATGGTACAAATATAGATATCAAATTAATACTCATATATACTCAATAATATGGTTTGAGTGTCTCTACCAGGAAACCGTAAATTTCCTGACTATGGGTGGAAGTGTCTAAAAGAAATGTTCGATGGCAACAATATTTCAAAGGAATAAATTTGGACAGATTTCATGCATATGGAATCTGTTTTTAATTATTTTTACAAAAAATAGACATCATGGATAATTTGAGCATAAGGTAAAAAATCTTATTAAGAAATCTAGCTACTCATTTTTTTGAAAGGAGCTATATTATGCATCAGGAATTTGTAGATGATAAGTTTCATGATGAATGTGGTGTCTTTGGTATCTATAACAGTAATAACTGGAATACAGCAGAAATGACTTATTTCGGATTATATGCATTACAACATCGGGGACAAGAAAGTGCAGGAATTGCTATTAACGATAACGGAACTATTATTTATCACAAAGAAATGGGAATGGTATCGGAAGTATTTGATGATGTGATTCTTAGCCATTTACATGGCAAAATGTCAATTGGACATGTAAGAGCTACTATATCTGGAGAAAGTCAAAGAGAAAATGCCCAACCTTTAGTGCTAAAATATACTAAGGGACATATGGCACTTGCTCATAATGGAAGTTTGATAAATGCAAATAAAATAAGAAATGATTTGGAAGAAAGGGGATTTTTATTTCAATCTTATAGTGATGCAGAGGTTATTGCAGCTCTTCTTTCAAGTGAAAGAATTAAACATCACAGTATAGAAGAGTCATTGGTTGAGGTAATGAAACAAATTAAGGGCTCTTATTCTCTTTTAATTATGACTCCTCACAAATTAATTGCAGCTAGGGATCCATTAGGTATGAGACCTTTATGCATTGGAAAGAAAGATGATTCCTATATCTTTTCTTCTGAAACAGCAGCTCTTGAAACAGTAGGTGCAAAATTTATTAGAGATGTAAAGCCTGGGGAAATTGTAATTGCTAATGAAGAAGGTATGAAATCCATACAAACTGAAGCACCTAAAGAATCTAAAATGTGTATTTTTGAGTTTGTTTATTTTGCAAGACCAGATAGTATTATTGACGGAGCCTATGTATATGAGGCGAGATTAGAAGCTGGTAAAATCCTTGCAAAAGAACAACCTGTAGATGCAGATTTGGTTATAGGGGTACCAGATTCTGGGCTTACTGCTGCGATAGGTTATGCAAGAGAAAGTGGAATTCCCTATGGGGATGGGCTAATGAAAAACAGATATATCGGAAGAACTTTCATACAACCTAGTCAAGAAATGAGAGAGCAAGCCGTAAGATTAAAATTAAATCCTTTTAAAAGTCAAGTTGAAGGTAAAAGAATTATTATGATAGATGATTCTATAGTAAGGGGAACAACTAGTAAGAGAATTGTTAAAATGCTAAAAGATGCAGGAGCCAAAGAAGTTCATATTAGAATAAGTTCTCCACCTGTGTATTACCCATGTTATTTTGGAATTGATACTCCACACAGGAAAAATCTAATTGCAAATCATTATTCCATAGAAGAAATAGCCAAGTTAATAGGTGCTGACAGCCTTGCCTTTTTATCCATTGAAGGTCTTAAGAAAACACCTATTGGAGCTAAATGTGGTTTTTGTACTGCTTGTTTTGACGGAAATTATCCTATAAAAGTTGATAAGGAGGAAGAAAAATGAGTATGGATTATAAAAGTGCTGGTGTTGATGTAGAAGCAGGTTATGAAGCAGTTCGCTTAATGAAGGACTATGTAAAGAGTACTTACAGGCCTGAAGTATTAACGGATATTGGTGGTTTTGGAGGCTTATTTTCTATTGCAAAAAATAAAATGAAGGAGCCTGTTTTAGTTTCTGGTACAGATGGCGTTGGTACTAAGCTTAAGATAGCTTTTGTTACTGACAAACATGATACTATAGGCATAGATTGTGTTGCAATGTGTGCTAATGATGTTGCATGTTCTGGAGCAGAACCCCTGTTTTTCTTAGATTATATTGCGTGTGGCAAAAATATACCTAAGAAAATTGCTGAAATTGTTAAGGGAGTTGCAGAAGGTTGTAAACAAGCAGGAGCAGCATTAATAGGAGGAGAAACTGCAGAAATGCCAGGCTTTTATCCTGAAGATGAATATGATCTGGCAGGCTTTTGTGTAGGTATAGTTGATAAAGAAAAAATTATTGATGGAAGCAGAATTAAAAAAGGTGATATTTTAATTGGTTTAGCTTCAAGTGGAATTCATAGCAATGGATATTCTCTTATCAGGAAAATATTTAATCCCAACAAAGATAATGTTAATGAATATATAGAACTTTTAGGTTGTACTTTAGGTGAAGAACTATTAAAACCTACTAAGATATATGTAAATACTATTAATAAATTAAAAGAAGCTGTTGATATAAAAGGGATTAGTCATATTACAGGTGGAGGCTTTATTGAAAATATCCCTAGAGCATTTCCAAAGGGACTTGGAGCAAAAGTTTATGAAGGAACTTGGGAGATACTTCCCATCTTTAAATTAACTGAAGAACTTGGCAATGTCAGCAGAATGAGCATGTATAATACTTTTAATATGGGAATAGGAATGGTTATAATTATTGATGAAAGTGAAAAAGAAAAAGCCCTTTCTATACTTTCAAGTATTGGAGAAAAAGCTTATCTTATAGGAGAAGTTGTTGAAAGTGAGACAGGGGTGGAGATATGTACAAAATAGGGGTTTTGGTTTCTGGAGGAGGAACAAATCTTCAAGCAATAATAGATGCCATAGAAAATGGCAAAATTAAGAATGGTGAAATTGCAACGGTTGTAAGTAATAAAGCAGATGCATATGCCTTAAAAAGGGCTCAAAATCATCAGATAGAAGGAGTTTGTATCTCTCCAAAGGATTTTAATACAAAAGAGGAATTTACCGACAGCTTAATCAATCATTTTGAAGAAAGAAAAGTAGAACTTATAGTATTAGCAGGATATTTATTAGTATTAGATAAAAAATTTGTGAAGCATTTTGAAAATAGAATTATGAATATTCATCCGTCTTTAATTCCTTCTTTTTGTGGAGATGGATATTATGGACTTAAAGTTCATCAAGCTGCACTTGATAGGGGAGTTAAAATAACAGGGGCAACAGTTCATTTTGTAGATGAAGGAACAGATACTGGTCCAATTATTTTACAAAAAGCAGTTAATGTAAAAGCTGAAGATACTCCTCAAACCCTTCAAAAAAGGGTTATGGAAGAAGCAGAATGGGAAATATATCCTAAAGCAATTCGATTGTTTTGTGAAGATAAATTAATAGTAAAGGATAATAAAGTGATAATACTTAGTGATTAAGTAAATGGAGGTAAAGCTATGAAAGTATTAGTAGTTGGCGGAGGCGGAAGAGAGCATACAATAGTTTGGAAGCTAGCTCAAAGTAAAAAAATAAATAAAATTTTTTGTGCTCCTGGTAATGCAGGAATAGCCGAATTAGCTGAGTGTGTTGATATAAAAGCTACAGATATAGAAGCTTTAGCAGATTTTGCTCAAGATAAGGCAATTGATTTTACAATTGTCGGTATGGATGACCCTTTAATGCTTGGTATTGTTGATGTTTTCCAAGAAAGAGGACTTAAGATTTTTGGTCCTAGAAAAAATGCAGCTATTATTGAAGGCAGTAAGTCTTTTTCAAAGAACCTTATGAAAAAATACAATATCCCAACAGCCAATTATGAAGTATTTGATAATTCAGAGGATGCCATAGAATATCTAAAGACACAATCTTTTCCTATAGTAGTTAAAGCTGATGGCCTTGCTTTAGGTAAGGGTGTTTTAATTTGTAATACATATGAAGAAGCAAAAGAAGCTATTTATGAAATCATGGAAGAGAAAAAGTTTGGTGAAGCAGGAAATAGAGTAGTCATTGAAGAATTCTTAGTTGGACAAGAAGTTTCAGTATTATCTTTTTGTGATGGGGATACTATCGTACCCATGGTTAGTGCCCAAGACCATAAAAGAGCCTTAGACAATGATGAAGGTTTAAATACAGGAGGCATGGGAACTTTTTCTCCAAGTAGGATTTATACTCCCGAAATTCATGAGTATTGTATGGAAAAAGTCTATAAAGCTACTTTAGATGCCATGAAAAAAGAAGGAAGACCTTTTACGGGTATATTATTTTTTGGCCTTATGCTTACAGATGAGGGAGTTAAAGTATTAGAATATAATGCTAGATTTGGAGATCCTGAAGCTCAAGTTGTGCTTCCAAGATTAAAGGGAGATCTTTTAGAAGTACTTGAAGCCTGTGTTGATAAAAGACTTCATGAGTTAAAGGTAGAATGGGAAGATAATGCGGCAGTGTGTGTAGTATTAGCTTCAGGGGGATATCCACTTTCATATAAAAAGGGATATCCAATCTATGGATTAGATAAATTTAAAGATAATAATATAATTGTATTCCATGCGGGGACAGCAAAAGAAGGAGATAATATTGTTACTAACGGAGGAAGAGTGCTTGGAGTTACAGGGATTGCACAAAACCTTGATGAAGCAATTCGTACGGCTTACGAGGGAGTTGAAATGATTAGCTTTGAAAACATGCATTATAGAAAAGATATAGGGATAAAGTAATAATTAGTAATTATTAACTATTGCACTATTTTTATTTAGGAGTTATTATTAAATAGAAGTCTTATTAAAAATTTCTATAAATTTTTAAATTTTAAAACTACATATGGGTTATTGCTTATCTTGTGCTTGCTAGGAATAACATTAGGCTTATTTAGTTATACTATAAGAATTTAAAAGTGGGGAATTTAAATGTCATATAGTAGAAGGCTAGAGACACTAAAGGCAAGAATTGAGCAGACTAGGGAACACTTAAATGACTTAATTATTTTGGGAGAGGAAAGCATTTCTAGCAACGACGTAATGATAGTAAGTCAAGTATTAGATGACTTACTAGTAGAGTATCTTAAAGAATTAGATAAAGATGAAGTATGAAAGGGATTTCTACTAACTAATATTATCTGTTGTAGTTAATATTAGTTAGTAGATTTTTTTTGTTAATATAATATTTAAATACACGCAAGGGCTGTTTCTGCTTCTTGGACTAGTTCTTTTATTAATTCTTTAACAGAAACAATTTTATTTAATTTATACGTATTAGTACCTGCAAAGATTAATCCTTTATCAGTATCACCATTAACTGCTTTAATCAATGCTTGCGAAATACAATATGGAGTGGTGGCAGGATTGCAGGGTTTTAAACAATTATAACATCTGACAACTTTTTGATTAGCTTCTTCTAAAGATATTATTAATTCATTTCTAAGGGCACGGCCAGGCATTCCAACCGGGCTTTTTATTATTTGGATATTGTCTTTTGTAGCATTAAGATATGCAGTTTTAAAATTAGTATGAGCATCACATTCATGAGTTGTAACAAATCGTGTTGCCATTTGTACTCCGGATGCACCTTCTTTAATGCATTTTGCTATATCTTTTCCATCAAAAATGCCTCCTGCTGCAATGATTGGTATTTTTTTATTATATTTTTCTTCAAAAGGTTTAATTGCTAATAATACTTCTTTTAAAATATCTATTAAACTAGGAAGGGGTTTACTATTAAGGATTTCTAAAGAAAAACCTAAATGTCCACCAGCTTTAGGACCTTCGACAATAAGAGCATCGGGAAGATATTGGTATTTTTTATCCCACATTTTAATTATTACCGATGCAGCCTTAGCAGAGGATACTATAGGAATGATTTTTGAAGCGGAGTTTTTAACTAATTCGGGTAAGTCAATAGGTAATCCTGCTCCACATATTATAAGATCAATTTTTTCTTTAACAGCAGTCAATACCAATTCTTTATAATTATTCATTGCTGTTAAGATATTTACTCCAATAATACCCTTAGGACATAATTCTCTTGCTTTTTTTATTTCTTTTTTAAGGCCCCTTATATTAGCTTCTTTATTATTTGTTTCAAAATCAGACTCATTAAAACCAATTTGAACTCCTGAAATAACGCCAATTCCGCCTTCATTAGCAACTGCAGAAGCTAATTTTGATCTTGATACCCCAATTCCCATGCCGCCTTGAATTATAGGAATATCAGCAATAAGATCTCCTATTTTAAGTGAAGGAAGCTTCATTACACCACTCCTTTTATTTGACATGCAAATATTTTGATATTCAAAGTATATAAGAAAAAGAAGCCTAAGTCAATCAAATTAAAATATAGATTTTTACTTTTTGTTATAACAATTAGTGAAGTAGCTCAATAAACTTTTTTGCACCAATAGAAAGAGGAATTTGCTTATGAGTTACAATCCCTAAATATCTTTCAGGAATTTTTTCTTTTATATTTACTATAAATACTTCTTTTGATTTTAATTGTTCTTCGATACATTTTTTCCAAACAAAAGTAATACCAAGGCCGATTTTTGTCATTTCAACTAAAAGATCCGTACTGCCTAATTCAATTTCTGGAGTTATATCTGTATTATTTTCTAATAACATATTATCAAAAAATTCTCTTGTAGATGTTTGTTTTTCTAGCATAAGAAAAGGATATTTTTCTAAATCCTTTAAAGATACCCCACCTTCATTGTAATCTATATTTTCTTCCTGCTTAATAAACCTAGAGTCCTTCCTTTTGGTGACCTTTATTTCGTTTATATGATAGCTCTCCATCATTTCCTACAGCAGATACAATAATTGCACCTTTTTTTGCCGCATAATCAATTGCATCTTTAAGTTCTTGCGTATTAGGCATTCCAATGC
>FZPS01000229.1_pt281 | contig 10017 bp, 10 predicted proteins | sample 1817821 | NCBI WGS metagenome assembly FZPS01 (sample SAMEA104158645, study PRJEB21678) | metagenome | place: Germany | collected 2015-04-21
CTCTCCAAACAAAAAACAAAAAACAATGTCAAGAGAAAACCCAACCAACCAAAACCAACAAACCAACCAAAAACAACCCACCAAAAAGCAAGCCACCCTCAGCCAGCAAAAACAACGTCAGTCCCAAGGCCAGTCAAGCGACCCCAACCAAAAAAACAAAAACAAAACAAAAAAGGACAAAACAAAAAACACACTATCGAGTTCACAAACAACACCCACACACACCTGTTAGCCGCGAAATGCGGTAACAATCAGTGCGGTGTTTCCTGTTCGGGATGACTTCTTCAGAAGCTTAGTCTCCGAAACAGCTCATCCAGATTAACAGCTTTTTTGTTATTGTCAACTTTCTTGACGCTAACCGTTTAACTGTTATTCAGATGTTCGCGATTTCTTCTTGTCTAGAAGGCCTCGCGCCAAGAAGTAACTTTACGAGCTTGGCTATCTAACGTCAAACCAGTCTGCGGTGACTCTGACCACAGACTGGTTTTTCGTTGGTATTTCGGGGTTTCAGCGCTCAGATCCTGCTACCCGTCAAATTTTCCCGGCCGGTAGTACGCAGACAATGCGCTGGTCACCCGACCGGAGCTAACGGTTAACTCTGCGTTACTGGAAGGACCGTAGCAAGTCATGTAGCAGGCTAATCAGATCGCCTGGACTAACTCTGCGTTACCGGACGAACCACAGCAAGGTTGCGACGGCCCTTCCGAATGAGGATCGTCCCATCAGACAGAGTGTCGCCCTCGGTCAAGATCTTCTCTTCATCTTCTACGCGCTCATTGTTGATGTAAGCGCCACCTGAAGAAACGGTGGTTCGTGCAGCACGCTTGCCCTTCTCGAGTCCGGAAGCGATCAGCGCATCAACAATCGTTGATTCCCCCAGGATGACTTCGCCTGTAGGTAGGTGCTCTGTTGCGGAAGACAGTGTCTTCGCATCGACCTCATTCAGGTCTCCAGAGCCCCACAGAGCATCGGTTGCAGCGAGGACCTTATTAAGGTGATCCTCCCCGTGAACAAGCTTGGTCACTTCAGCAGCAAGCGCCTTTTGTGCTTCGCGTTTGTAAGGAGCGTCCTCGACGGTCTTTTCTAGACGTTCGATTTCTTCGCGATCCAAGAACGTGAAGACCTTCAGGAAGCGGACCACATCGGCGTCGTCCGTGTTAATCCAGAACTGGTAGAAGGCGTAGGGCGAGAGCATGTCCTCAGACAGCCAGATAGCGCCGCCCTCGGACTTTCCGAACTTGGTGCCGTCCGCCTTGGTGATTAGCGGCGTTGTCATGACGTGAACGTCGGCGCCTTCGACGCGGTGGATTAGGTCCATCCCGCCGACGAGGTTGCCCCACTGGTCGTCGCCACCCGTTTCAAGCGTGCAGCCGTAGCGGCGGTATAGCTGTAGGAAGTCGTTGGCCTGCAAGACCTGGTAGGAGAACTCGGTGTAGGAGATGCCTTCCTTGGAAGATAGGCGACGCGCAACAGCGTCCTTGGAAAGCATTGTTCCCATGCGGAAGTATTTGCCGAGGTCACGAAGTAGGTCGATTGCAGTGAGCTCGGAGGTCCAGTCGAGGTTATTCACCATCGTTGCGGGATTCTCGCCCTCGAAATCTAGGAAACGAGAGATCTGTTCCTTCAGGTGATCTACCCAACCAGCGACGACTTCGCGTGGCTGCAGTGTGCGCTCCCCCGACATGCGCGGGTCGCCAATCAGGCCGGTGGCGCCACCAACCAGCGCGATCGGATGGTGACCCGCATTTTGCAGGTGACGCATAAGAATCAACTGAACCAGGTGTCCGTGGTGCAAAGACGGAGCCGTCGGATCGAAACCACAATAGAAGGTCACGGGGCCAGAGTTCAGCGCGTCGCGCAACTTCTCCAAATCCGTGTGCTGGCGAATAAGTCCACGCCACTGCAGATCATCAATAAGGTCTGTCACTGCATTTCCTTCCAGATAGAATCAAAAAATAATAGTGGTTTCGGAGGCATTTTAAGCCTCTGCCCCCCAAGTTTCCCCTAATTACATCCATTTTGGCTAACGTGATCCTATGGCAAGAAATCCTGAGCGCTTATCCAGCGCGGAACGTCGGCTTCACATCCAGCAAGCGCTCACGAGTTCAGGCGCGCCAATTTCTGCCACTCAGCTTGGCGAAGAGTGTGGGGTAACCCGCCAAGTAATCGTTAAGGACATCGCTCTTCTTCGCGCAGAGGGCACCCACATCATCTCGACCAACCGTGGATACATCCTCGCCACGGCGTCCAACAAACCTCGCCGCGCGTTTAGCGTGCGACACCAGCCCGATGAGGTCGAGCGTGAACTCAGTCTCATTGTGGATCTGGGCGGACACGTCCTCGATGTTCAAATTGATCACGAAGTTTACGGGCGAATCACGGCGAAGCTTGATGTGCACTCCCCTGTGCAGTTGCGAAAATTCCTTGACGATTTCGCACCATCTCACGCTTTAGCCCGCCTTACCGACGGCTACCACCGTCACGTTGTCGAAGCAGAATCCGAGTCCGTCCTCGACGATATTGAACGCGCACTGCGTGACGCGGGCCTACTTGTAGAAGGTTAGGAATCGAAAAGGACGTTTCGTCTTTTCTGCCACCTCTGCTACTGTCCATATTGGTGTATATACAGTAGCTATTAGGGGTGACTGTAATGGCGGTTCCTTCTGCCTTGCGTTCCTGGGCAAATCGCTTCTTCATTGACGGCCTGACCGGAATGGCGCACGGCCTTTTCGCAACGCTGATTATCGGCACGATCATGGTGCAGGTGGGCGGGTTCATTCCCGGCGTTGTTGGATCCACGATCGTACTGATTGGTTCCGTGGCGTCCGTGCTGACAGGTGCCGGAATCGGCATCGGCGTGGCGCACAGGTTGGAATCGTCCACTTACGTTCTCGCAGGCACGGGCGTCGCCGGCATGGTTGGCGCGCATGCAGGAAAGATTCTCGAGGGCGGAATTGTCGACGGTCTTTCCATGCAGCTTATTGGTCCGGGTGAACCGCTCGGCGCGTTTATCGCGTCGTTCGTTGCGGTTGAGATCGGCCGACTGGTGTCTGGCAAGACTCCGATCGACATCCTCGTCACCCCGTTTGTCACTGTCGTGTCGGGTTCGGTTGTTGGCCTCCTGATTGGTCCAAGCATTTCTTCGATGATGATGAGCCTGGGCGAGATCATCAACTGGGGCACCCAGCACCGGCCGTTCGTAATGGGCATTATTGTTGCGGTCGTCATGGGTATGATCCTGACGCTACCGATTTCTTCGGCGGCGCTTGCCATTATCTTGGGCCTGTCGGGGTTGGCTGCGGGCGCGGCAACAGTTGGAACCTCCGCGCAAATGGTTGGATTTGCGGTGGCGTCGTACCGTGAAAATAAGGTCTCCGGCCTGATTTCACAAGGCATTGGTACATCCATGCTGCAGGTACCGAACATAGTCAGACACCCCCAGATCTGGATTCCGCCGATCCTGACTTCCGCGATCTTGGGCCCGGTTGCCACAGTTGTTTTCCAAATGGAAAGCAATGCTGCTGGAGCTGGCATGGGAACGTCGGGCCTGGTCGGCCAGATCATGACCTGGACCGTCATGTCGGAAACCACCGATCCCGTGGCGCTGATGGCAATGATTATTGGACTGCACTTCGTGGCACCGGCTGTATTGACTCTGATCTTCTCGGAGTTCATGCGCAAGAAGGGCTGGATCAAGCCTGGTGACATGGCGCTGGCGTAAACCTACAAGGGCTTTGCACCTGCAAGGCGAGCAACGAAGGATTCACTAACGACAACCTGGCGCCAACTCGGGCACCTGCGAAGCGAACGTCCCGTCGATTACGCCAAATTCGCGCCGTGATCCCATGCCGGCCAAAGTGCTTTCAATTAATAATTAGTCCATGGAAGCACCAAAGAAGCACATCGTTTGCGCAGGCACTAGCGGATTCATTGGAACCGCCTTACTCAAAGAGCTCACCAACCACGGCTGGTCCACGACCAACCTGACACGCTCGCAGCCGCGCGCGGAAAACGAAGTGCGTTGGAATCCAGATTCCTACGAGCTTGACCCCCAGGTACTAGCGTCAGCAGACGCAGTCATCTGCCTGAACGGCGCCCCGCTGGTGAAGTGGCCGTGGACGAGCTCTTACAAACAGGAACTCGTGGATTCGCGTCTGAAGTCCGTGAAAACAATTGCCGACAGCATTAATTCACTGCCGAAAGAATCTCGCCCTCAGACATTTATTTCCGGATCAGCAGTCGGGTACTACGGATCGCGCGGAAACGAAATCTTGACCGAGGATTCCACGCCCGCAAACGACTTCCTTGGCGGCCTTTGCCAAGTGTGGGAAAAGCAGGCGGAAACCGCGAAAGTTGACCGCGTAATACGGCTGCGTACCGGACTCGTGTTGGAGGACGGAGGTGGGATGCTCGCGGCGATGAAGCCTCTGTTCAAACTGTTTGCGGGCGGGCGCCTGGGCGATGGACGCCAGTGGATGCCCACGATTTCACTGCGAGACCACGTGGCCGCGATCCGATTCCTGCTTGAATCAGAAGATCTGCGTGGCCCGTTTAACCTGACCGGCCCGCAGCCGGTAACCAACGACGAGTTCACGGCCGCGCTCGCCGACCATTTTGACCGCCCCGTAGGGCCTACCGTTCCAGAGTTCGGCATCCGCATGGTGTTAGGCGACATGGCCGTGGTTGCGCTGTCTTCCCAGTACGTCGTGCCACAACGCCTGCTGGATGCCGGCTTCGAGTTCCGCGACTACACCATAACCGACCAAATCGAGAGCGGAAACGCGTAAGATAACTACTTCTTGGGATGCCTACTGACTGACTTTTCTCCAGTTAAGTAGAAGCGATAGGGGTATTGTTCGCCGTCGCCACCAGGGCCTGAAACCCCGATGCGACCAGAAGTGCCGACAAGGTGGTCGGGAACCCGCTTTTCTGGGAAGTACAGCGTGAATCGTGACCGCGGGGCGAACATTGTCAAAGCGTCCCCCACCGCGTCCGGAACCCACGTGGTCGGCATTTTTCGAAGTTCGAGGGCGTGGCCAGAATCTGCAACGCTAATGCCGAGCGCGGATCCGACGTTGCCCGGACCGCGCGCCCAATCCCGCGGAGTGCGGGCCTTGGGGCGACGTTCCGGCATCAGTTCCTCACCCCAGACAACTTCGCCCGCTCTGATCAAGCAACCCTGCCCGTCCCCTTCCGGGGCGCAAACGAGGTTTATGCAGGAGTGAATCCCATACGACAGGTAAACGTAAACCTGCGGTGGCGCACCAAACATGGGCCTAGTTCGTGGGGTGATCCCGCGATATGCGTGCGACCCCGGATCAGCGGCCCCCTCGTAGGCCTCCACCTCGGTCACCCGAAGTCCTACCGATTCACCGCCCTCGTTAATGGTCGCAAGGACGCTACCCAAAAGGCGCGGTGCGACCACGGTTGCGCGGTCAAGCAGTAGGTCCAGTAGTTCGGTCACGAAAGGTTAGGCCTCGAAGACTTCCCGCATTTTCGCAACCGTATCGCGTGCTTCCTGAGTTTGCTCGTGCACGCGATCCGGAGCAGTTCCACCGCGGCCTGCGCGTGCTGCGACGGATCCCTGCGCTGACAGGACTTCCCGCACGTCAGGTGTTAGGGCTTCGTTAATGGAGGCGAACTCGTCGTCGGTTAGATCCCAAAGCTCGCGATCAGTGGAGTCCGCAAGGGCCACGCACTCACCGGAGATTTCGTGCGCGTTGCGGAAAGGAACACCCTTCTTGACGAGCCACTCGGCGATGTCCGTTGCCAAGGAGAATCCGCGCGGAGCCAGGTATTCCATGCGGTCAGTGTGGAGTTTCATGGTTTTGACCATGCCCGTCATTGCGGGAAGCAGGACGTCCAGGGTGTCGATCTGGTCAAAAAGTGGTTCCTTGTCCTCCTGCAGGTCGCGGTCATAGGCCAGCGGTAGCCCCTTCAAAACGGCCAGAAGCGCAGTCAGATCGCCCAGCATGCGGCCTGACTTTCCACGCGCGAGTTCCGCAATGTCAGGGTTCTTCTTTTGCGGCATGATCGATGAACCCGTGGAGTATGAATCGTCGAGAGTCACGTAGCCAAACTCGACCGTGTTCCAAATAATGATTTCTTCAGACAGGCGCGAAAGGTTGATCCCGATCATCGTCGCGATGAAGGAAAACTCGGCGGCAACATCTCGCGATGCGGTCGCGTCAATCGAGTTCTCACACACGGAATCGAAACCGAGTTCTGTCGCAATATTTTCAGGATTCATCCCAAGCGTATTGCCAGCCAGCGCACCGGAACCATACGGAGACTTTGCGGCGCGCCTGTCCCAATCCTGTAACCGATCCAAATCCCGCAGCAGCGGCCACGCGTGTGCCAGCAGGTGGTGTGCAACCAGGACCGGCTGCGCGTGCTGCAAGTGGGTACGCCCCGGCATTATGGCATCGCCAACGACGTCAACCTGATGCAAAATCGCGTCCACTAAATCAAGAACGCGCCCAGCCAGGTGGCGGGCCTCTTCGCGCAGATACATGCGAATCAGCGTCGCGATCTGGTCATTGCGAGAGCGTCCAGCTCGAAGCTTTCCTCCCAGCTCGCTACCCGCCCGTTCCAGCAGCCCACGTTCAAGAGCGGTGTGAACGTCCTCGTCACCTGGTTCGGGGACAAAAATCCCGTTAGTGACGTCTTCTTCAAGGAACTTCAACGCGCGAAGCATGCGTTCGAGCTCTTTATCCGTCAACAGCCCGACCCTGTTCAGTTCACGGGCGTGCGCGCGAGATCCGGCAATGTCGAATCGAGCGAGCCTCCAGTCAAAATGCGTTGAAACCGACAGCGCATCCAGGGCCTGCGATGGAGCCCCACTAAACCGTCCACCCCACAGGCTTACCGGACCGGAATTTGAAGTCGCGCTCATTATTTTCTCCTTGCAGATTACGTCTGAAATTAAGGTTACCCGCATTCGCGTTGTGTCGACGTGGCCGTCAACACAATGTATGCGGGTCCTATTTATTTTCGAGGGCGGAGCGGGCACACACCCAGCCCCGCCCTCGGAAATGACTTACTTGGTGGCTTCGAACGCGTCGCCGTGCTTGAACTTGACGTCACGCGCGGCAGCGAGTTTGGCGGTGAGGCCATAGATCTCGATGAATCCGCGAGCGTGCGACTGGTCGAACGTGTCGCCCGTGTCGTAGGTGGCCAGGTTGAAATCGTACAGCGAGGTATCCGACTTGCGTCCGGTGACGGTTGCGCGGCCGCCGTGCAGGACCATGCGGATGTCGCCGGAGACATACTCCTGGGTGTGGTCGATGAACGCGTCGAGCGACTGCTTGAGCGGCGAGAACCACTGTGCTTCGTAAACGAGTTCGCCCCAACGCATGTCGACGCGACGCTTGAAGCGGGCCTGTTCGCGCTCAAGAGTGACGTTTTCAAGTTCCTGGTGAGCCGCGATCAGTGCGACTGCGCCGGGGGCTTCATAAATTTCGCGGGACTTGATGCCGACTAGGCGGTCCTCAACGATGTCGATGCGGCCAATGCCCTGCGCGCCGGCGCGGGTGTTGAGTTCCTGGATGATCTCAAGCGGCGTCAGCTTGCGGCCGTCAATCGCGACGGGGATACCCTTTTCGAAAGTGATAACCAGTTCGTCCGGGAGCGGCGGGTAGGTCGGGTCATCGGTGTAGGAGTAAACGTCCTTGGTGGGCGCGTTCCACAGGTCTTCAAGGAAACCGGTCTCAATGGCGCGGCCCCACACGTTTTGGTCAATCGAGAACGGGTTCGACTTAGTGGTCTCAATCGGAAGCTTGTGCTTGTTCGCGTAGTCGATCGCAACGTCACGAGTCAGCGCGAGGTCGCGAACCGGTGCGATACAGGTCAGATCCGGCGCGATCGAGGTGAATGAAACTTCGAAGCGAACCTGATCATTACCCTTACCGGTGCAACCGTGAGCCATGACGGTCGCGTCAAACTCGCGGGCAGCCTTCACGAGATGCTTCGAGATCAGCGGGCGCGACAGTGCTGAAACCAGCGGGTATTCGCCCTGGTACAGGCCATTCGCCTTTAGGGCCGGCATGCAGTATTCGTTTGCGAACTCGTCGCGCGCATCTGCAACGTAGGCCTCAACAGCGCCACAGTCGAGGGCGCGCTGGCGTACTACCTCGAGGTCCTCCCCGCCCTGTCCGACGTCCACGGCCACGGCGATAACTTCGGCTCCGGTTTGCTCTCCGATCCAACCGATAGCAACAGAAGTGTCTAGCCCACCTGAGTAGGCAAGTACGACCCGGTCTTTCTTACTCATTCTTTCTCCTTTAATGTTTACGCGTCGGTGGCTTTGTTGCCCTCGGCGTAGCCAAGTAGTCTGTTACAAAATTTATCCGCAGTGGCAGCTGACGTGCACACCACCATGATCGTGTCGTCGCCGGCGACTGACCCCAAGACGGTGTCATCGCGAGAGGAATCAATCGCGGCAGCAAGGAGGTTCGCAGCGCCCGCAGGCGTCCTCAAAACCGCGATGTTGTCTGCGGTTGCGGCGCCTACCAGCAGGTCTTGGGACCAGCGTTGAAGCTTTTGTTCCGCGCCTTCTTCGCCCCATTCAGTCTGTGGTGACTTGTCGGAAAGCGCGTAGATTTGGCGGCCTTCCGCGTCGCGAATCTTTGTTGCGCGCACTTCCAGCAAGTCGCGCGAAAGCGTTGCCTGTGCGGCGTGAATTCCCATTGCTTCCAAGGCCTCACGCAGTTCCGATTGGGATGTTACGGCCTGCGTGGAAAGGATTTGCTCAATCGCAGCGTGGCGGCCCGCCTTGGAGGCCGGAGTTCGCGTGGAGTCATTTTCGCTCATTAGTTAGCCTCCAGATTTTGGTTGGTATTCTTCAGCGCTTTTTCAATAATGTCGGGCAGTGCGTCCGTGAACGAGTCGGCCTCGTCCTGCGAAATAATCAGCGGCGGAGCTAACCTAACCGTCCGCGGATTCGCCGCGTTAACGATGAAGCCAGCCTCCAGTGCCTGTTTTACGACCTGGCCCGCATAGTCCGCATCCAGCTCGATTCCGATAAGCAAGCCCCGCCCTCGAACCTGACGAATGTGGTCGTTTTCAAGGTCAATAATATTTTTCATCCACGTGGCGCCAAGTTGTTTTGCGTGATTTACGAGGGCGTGGCTGTCGATCTCGTTTAGTACCGCGAGGGCGGCTGCAGCCGCAACTGGGTTGCCGCCAAACGTGGTTCCGTGGTCGCCTGGATGGAGTACGCCGCTGGCGTCTTCGGTCATAGTGACGGTCGCGCCGATCGGCATGCCGCCACCTAGCGCCTTTGCGAGGGTGATGACGTCGGGCGTGACTTGCGCGAAATGGTGGCCCATCCACGCGCCCGTGCGGCCTATGCCGGTTTGGACTTCGTCAACGACCATGAGCGCTCCGTGGGCGTCGCACAGTTGGCGGACCTTTTGCAGGTACTGCGCTGAAAGGGGCAGGACGCCAGCTTCGCCCTGGATTGGTTCAACGAAAATGCCCGCCACGTCGCCCTGCAAAAACGCGTCTTCCAAAGCAGCTGTGTTGCCCGCTTCGATCCACTGCACGTTGGGAATTAGTGGCTCGAAAGGCTTGCGATAGTTGGGCTTATGCGTGATCGACAGCGCACCCAGGCTGCGGCCATGGAACCCGTGTTCCAAAGCCAGAACGCGAGATTTTCCGTGCTGGTTGCCCCAGCTCTTCACGATCTTGAGAGCGGCTTCGTTTGCCTCCGTGCCCGAGTTGGCAAGGAACACCTTCGCTGAATCGCTCGGCTCCTGGCCTGGCAAAGCAGTGATCTTGCGGATTTTTTCACCCAGCTCGATCGCCACCGGAGTAGTGAAGAAATTCGAGACGTGCATGACCTTGGCGGCTTGCTCAGCAACGGCCTCGGCGATCTTAGGATGGGCATGGCCAAGCGCGTTTACTGCGATGCCGCCCAGGAGGTCCATGTAGGACTTTCCGTCCTCGTCCTCGACCCAAACGCCGTGACCTTCGGTTAACACGAGCTGTGGTTCACCAAAGATGCCGAGCATCGCC
>FZPS01000175.1_pt78 | contig 10016 bp, 11 predicted proteins | sample 1817821 | NCBI WGS metagenome assembly FZPS01 (sample SAMEA104158645, study PRJEB21678) | metagenome | place: Germany | collected 2015-04-21
AAAAGCTTCTGGCGAATATCAAATACAATGCGTTGACCTGTGTATTGCAGCAGATAGGCCTGAATGTAATTGAGGATAAAACCAAGGGACATGATCACCAAAAGCAGGACTCCCAGACGCACGATGGCCCCCCGATCATAGTCCCGGAGCAGCTGTACTTCCTCTGGGGCGAGGGTCAAGATGCGATCGTCGGCCCCGCTTTCCAGGGTGTGTTCCCCGTCTTTGCGGACGAGTTCAAAGCGGCGTCCCGCATGACCCGCCTCCAGTCGCTTCTCCCTCACCAGCCGGTACCCCTGGATTGTGACCAGGGACGCATCCTCCACCTCAGGGCCTACCTCCACATAGGAGATGTTTGACCCGAGGATATGATCATCGATGGCTATCTTGATCAAGTACGGACGGGCTAAGTCCGTAGCCGCGATCACCAAAAGCAGGATCACGCAGAGGGCGATCAGGGTCCAATAAGGTGTAGCATATTTCAATAAACGCCGCATCAGGCGGCCATCATACGCTTTACCCAGGGCTTGTTCTTCTTGAAAATGGTCCAAATCTATCACCTACCTTACTCCGGTTAGCTTACACTCTCAATTCGCTCTTCCAGAAGCTGTTTCTGGTACATCTCTTTGTACAAACCATCCACCTGAACCAGTTCATCATGGGTGCCCCTTTGGCTAATCTGCCCCTCTTCCAGCACCAAGATCTGATCGGCCGACTTTAAGGTGGAAATGCGATGGGACACGATGATCACGGTCTTGCCAGGGAAGACACGGCGCAGGTTGGTCAAAATGGCTTCTTCCGTTTCGGTATCCACCGCGGAGAGGCTGTCGTCCATAATCAGGATCTGGGGCTCCTTGATCAAAGCCCGGGCAATGGCGATGCGCTGCTTCTGTCCTCCAGAAAGGGTGACACCCCGTTCACCTACGACGGTGTCAAACTGCTGGGGAAATTCCACAATATTGTCGTAGACCTGGGCGATCTTGGCATACTCGATTACCTGACCCAGATCGCCTCCTGTGGAGGCAAAGTCAATGTTCTCCCGGATAGTTGCAGAGAAAAGGAAGCTGTCCTGGGGAACGTAGCCAATACTGTCCCGCAGCACTTCCAGGGAGATTTGATCAATGTCCACGCCGTCCAATTTGAGCATGCCCGGCTGCACATTGTAGAGGCGCAGCAGTAAATTGAGCAGCGTTGTCTTGCCCGACCCGGTTCGGCCGAGAATGCCTACTACCTGGCCTGGTTCGATCTCAGCGCTGATGCCCTTAAGAACAGGCTTGGACGCGGTGGGATAGCTAAAGCTGAGATCGCAAAACTCGATCTTCCCCTCCAGTTTGGCTAGGGCTCCGTCCTGGCCGGGATCGACAATGTCAGAACGTTGATGGAAAATGTCATTGAGGCGATCCATGGACGCTTTACCCCGCTGGATCATGTTCATCACCCAGCCAATGGCCATTACAGGCCAGGTGAGCATGCCTAAATAGCTGTTAAAGGCAATAAAGTCGCCGATGGTGATGGCTCCGTCCAAAACTAAAATCCCGCCGTAGCCCAGCACAATGATGAAGCTCAGGCCAGCCAAGTAGCCCACCAGCGGATGAAAGAGGGCGTGTACCCGCACCAGGTCCATGTTCTTGGCCACGTTATATTCATTCACATCCCGGAAGCGTTCTTCTTCACTTCGCTCCCTGGCAAAACCCTTGATCACGCGGATGCCAGCGAAGTTCTCCTGCGCTTGTTCTGTGAGCCGGGAAAAGGCCTCTTGCACTCGGCGGAAGCGGCGATGGATCAGGCGTCCAAAGCCGAAGCTCACCAAGAGCATGATCGGCAGAGGCAGTAAAGCCACCAGGGTCAAACTGAGGCTGATCGTCCTGGACATCATGATCAAGATCACAGTGGTCAGAAAAAGCGCGTCAACGGAACTGACAATCCCCGGTCCTAAAGCCATGCGTACGGCATGGATGTCGTTGGTGGCGTGGGCCATCAGATCCCCTGTCTTCTGATAGTTGAAGAATTCTGGCGGCAAGGTTTGGAGATGCTCAAAGAGCATATTGCGCAGTGTGTATTCCATCCTGCGGGCTGTGCCCATGATGTTGATTCTCCAGAAATAGCGGAAAAAGGCGATCAGGATGGAGAGGATGATAAAGGCGATCATCACCCGCATCAGGGCGTTCCAGGTGAGCTCACCCGATCCCACAAGGTCGGTTAGGTAACCAAGCAGCTTGGGTATGACCAATTGGGCAATGTTTGTGAGGATTAAGGCGCCAATGCCGATGATGTAATAACGCTTATGTTCGGATAGAAAGGGCCGAAGTCGAAAGAAACTTTTGATGGTGTTCACTCCCTTGCAGATCAAGGATTACTTTTCACTTAGCCTAGTCTGACGGGCATTTTCTCCTGGGCGGACTGGTAGGCGGCCAGCGCCACTTCCATGGCCTTCAGACCATCAAAACCTGTGATGCTCGGCTCTCGGTTCTCCCTGATCATGGTGACGAAATCTTGAATCAGGCCGAAGTCCATATCCTCCCCAAAGGATCGCTCGGTGATTTTACCCGCCCGATCATCATAAAGAACGAAATTCTGGGCGAAGGCATCGAGCTGGATCACGCCTTCCGTGCCCGTAATCTCTAGAGTCACATCGCCCCAGGTAGGATTGGTTCTAGGCCTGGACCAGCTGGGATCCTGGGTGATGATGATGCCTCCCTCCAGCTCCATACTGAGCAGGCCGCAGTCATCGATCTCGACATCCCAGAGCAGGGTGTCCACTTCAGCATACACGGAGACAAATTCTCTGTTCAAAAACCAGCGAATCAGATCCGCCACATGGACCGTATGATCCATCACCGCTCCCCCGCCAGCGGCTGTGGGATCCACAAACCACCCGCCGGGCATCTGCCCATGGTTGGTAGCGGATATGGCCAGTACCTCACCAATCGCTCCCCGATCCAGCATTGCTTTGACCTGCCTGACAGGGGTCGCGAAGCGAACCGGAAAGGCGATTTGCAGTTTGACACCTTGTTCTTGACAGATGTCGATCATGGCCTGACCGTCTTCCATGCGGGTGGCAATGGGTTTTTCGCAAAGGATGTGACACCCGTGCTTGGCGGCGAGTTCGGTCCATTCCCGGTGCTTGTTGTTCTCGGAGCAGATGATCACCCCATCGAGCTGATCTAAGAGCTCAGATGGATCCGCGAAGAACTTGGTGTTCATCTCTGCGGCACCCTGCTTTCCCCGCTCCTGATCGGGATCGTAGACGCCGACGAGCTCGCAATGGTCCAAGCTGCCTAGGGCCTTGGCATAACTATAGGCGTGCATATGGGCGAGACTGAGAAAGCCAACGTTCACAACCACAAAAATCCCTCCCTAAAGTTCAATCACTTGACCCGTACGGGCCGATTCCATTGCGGCTAGAGCTATTTCCAAAGAACCGCAGGCGTCGGTAGCGGAAACGGCGGGAGCCCGGTCTTGGCGGATAGCCTCCAGCATATCTTCGAGTTCCAAACGGTACGGGTTGACGGCCACTGCACCTATCTCGGCTCTATTCTGGGTCTTAGCAACGATAGGATCGGTCTCCCGACTGTCAAAGCGAATCAGGCCGTCTTTTCCAGCCAGTTCCAGCTTGGTATAGAACTCGCCTGGGACATTACTCCAGTTTCCTTCCACATGGGCCATCACGCCGTTTTTGAAGCGCAGCACGATCAGGGCGTGCTCCAAACGGGCCGATGTACGTCCCCGAGTACTCTTGGCATAGACCCTCTTTACATCTCCAAAAAGCCAGCGCAAGAAGTCCAGATCATGAATGGCCAGATCCAAAATGACCCCGCCGCTCAGCTCATAGTCGGCAAACCAGTCATTCCAGCCTGCGGGAAAGGGCGCCCCTCCCCGGAAGGTGCGGACCACTCCCACTTGGCCAATCTCGCCGGCCAGTACGCTTTGGTGCATTTTTTTGTAGGCCGGCGTGAAGCGGACCACATGACCGATTCCGATTTTCTTGCTGTAGGTCTTACTTATCTCCACCAGGCGCCTACCCTCTACTAAGGTTCGGGCCAAGGGCTTTTCACAGAAAATATGCTTGTCTGCCTGCACGGCGCCGAGGATCAACTCTTCATGGAGATAGGTGGGCACACAGATGTCCACGAGATCCACCTCACAGGATTGCAGCATCTCGTGCAGACTGGAGGCCGTATCAACCCCCAAGTCGTGCTGGGCCTGGGCTCTGCGGTCCCCGTCCACATCGGCCACAACCGCGAGTTCGCAGCCGGGTATCTCCCGCCAGGCCTCACTATGGATCCGGCCGATGGTACCGTAACCAATCACTCCCACACGGATCAAAACGACCACCTCACCTCAATATAATCCCTGAAGTTATTCTAGAATGCAGACTGAATCCCTGCATCCTGGGGTTCCACAAAAAAATACCCTGAAGCGCAAGCTTCAGGGTAAAGCTCAACTTAGGTCAGGCGCGGCCCCGACTCACCCTTTGTTCTAAAAGCGTCACGCCGTAATAGAGAATCACCGAGACCACAAGCAGGAGCAAGACGCTGGCCATCACCAGGGACATATTGAAGACCTGGCCTCCGTAGACGATCAAGTAGCCAAGGCCTGCTTTGGAGGCCAAGAACTCACCTACAATGGTACCTACTAGAGACAACCCTACGTTGACCTTCAAGGCCCCAATCATGGTGGGGATGCTGGCGGGAATGATCACCTTGAAGAGCACCTGATGTTTGGTTCCTCCAAAGGTTCTGACCAGCTTAATCTTGTTCGGATCCACTTCTTTGAAGCCTGTGTGCATCATCATGATGGTTACAATAATGGAGACAGAGATAGCCATCGCCACAACGGCCGTGATGGTGGTGCCCAGCCAAACCACGAAGATGGGCCCTAAGGCCACCTTCGGTATGCTGTTCAGGACAACGATATAAGGGTCCATCACTTGAGAGACAAAGGTCGACCACCATAGAAGCACTGCGATTAGGATACCGGCAGCTGTGCCCACAGAGAAGCCCAGCACCGTCTCCCACACCGTCCAGCCAAGGTGTTTCCAGAGTTGACCTTCGCTGGCCAGACGCACTGTGGCGGCCCAAACCCTCGATGGCTGTGAAAAGATAAAGGCGTTAATCCAGCCCCTAGAGGCGGCGGTCTCCCACAGCAGGAAAAATCCGATCAGCAGAAGGAATTGGGCTCCCCGGACACAAAGGGCCTGTAAGCGCCGCTGCTGCAAGTAGCGCAGATGTTCGGGAGAATAGTTGTTCCTAGGCATCTGCGTTCAACTCCTTCCAGATCGCCCCGAAGTATTCGCGGAATTGGGGAACTTCCCTTGTTTGCAGGGGCGTTAGGCCCTCGTCACACATGGAAATGGCATGGATACTGCGGATTGTGCCCGGTCTTGGGGTCATCACCACAACCCGGTTGGCCATACTGACTGCTTCTGGAATGTCGTGGGTGACCATGATCACCGTTTTCTTTCTTTCTCGCAGGATTTTGACAACTTCCTCCCCCACCGAAAGCCGGTTTTGATAGTCCAGGGCGGAAAAAGGTTCATCCAGGAGCAGCACATCGGGTTTGGTGGCCAGAGTGCGAATTAGAGCCACTCGTTGGCGCATACCGCCGCTCAGATGGGATGGGTAGTAGTGCTCGAAACCCCCAAGTCCATAGGCCTGGAGCATGTCTTTGACTTCCGCCACGGCTTGGCGGGTTCTTTCTTTGCGGATTTCCAGGCCCAAGAGGGCGTTATCTAAAATGGTGCGCCATTCGAAGAGATAATCCTGCTGGAGCATGTAGCCAACCCGTTTGCTGGTGCCCTCGACCTTTTCCCCGTCAATCGTGACCGATCCCGTTGTTGGCGATAGAAGTCCACTTACGAGGGAAAGCAAGGTGCTCTTGCCGCAGCCGCTCTGCCCGACGATGGCCACGAACTCTTGGTCCTCGACCGTGAGATTCACATCTCGCAGGGCCAGTACTTCGTCTGTTTCCGTATGATAGTTCAAGCTTACATCCTTTAACTCTACACGAGCCACATTCTTCCCCCCTGTCCCCCGCCTATTCTTCTTTAGCTTCCTCCACCACTGCTTTGGCCATCTCGTTTTCCATCAGCACCGCAAAAGGTACGAGTTCGTGCAGTTCGCCTGCCTCCATCATGATTTCCTGGAGATGCAGAAAGTGTTCTTCGGAAATCACCGGTGTGGGCGGCCAAGCATCGATGGATTGATAGAGGCCCATACTCTGGACCAAGATGTCATGGTCGATGAGTGGAAAGAAGGGTGCAATCACCTCAGCGACTTCTTCTGCGCTGTGGCTGAACACCCAGAGCTGGCCTTGGTGAATGGCCTTGGTAAAGCGTTTGAAAAGGTCAGGTTTCTCCTCTAGCATACTCTTTCTAGCATGGTAGACGGTGTAACTCACCGGTCCTGCTTCAGCTCCGATGGAGGCCACGATCTTGCCTCTGCCGTGAGCCTGCAGTTCGCTTAAGGCTGGTTCAAACTGGGCAATATAGTCCCCCAGGCCCGCTTCAAAAGCCCCTACCGCCGCTTCAAAGGCCAGGCTGGTGATGATTTCTACATCGACGAAAGGTTCGATGCCATGTTGTTTTAAGACCCATTCCAAGCACATCTGGGGCACACCGCCGATTCTGGCTCCCACGATCGTTTTTCCCCGTACATTCTCCCAGGCAAACTCCTCATCAACGTCCCGGGTCATGAAGAAGGACCCGTCTCTGGCGGTGAGCTGGGCAAAACCCACCAAGTGATCCTCAGCGCCTTGCTGGTAAATGTACACTGTAGCCTCGGGTCCAAAGAACCCCACATCAACGGAACCTGATATCAGGGCTGCTGCTCCCTTATCGGCTCCCCAGGCTGTACTCAGGTCGATCTCCAAACCCTGATCTTCGAAGAAACCGTTGGCGATAGCTACATACTGCGGTGCATAGAAGACAGAGCGGACAACCTCAGATAGACGAACTGTTTGCAGCTCCTGCGCAGAAGCGTTGGCACCGAGCAGTAGAGCGACGATACCTACAGCAATCAATAACAAAGCCCAAGCTTTTTTTGACACATTCATTCCCCCTTCCAGATTACCTTGTATAGTATTCTGGTTCTAGGAAGTTGTGCCTTGGGGATCAAAAAGACCAGCTGAATGCTGGGTAAGAACGCGCGAATACTGACGCGCTAAAGAAATGGAGGATGTGTCCCCCTGCTACGTAATCATGGATGCTCTGCCTTCCATGAGAATCCAGTCTTGTCTGCGGTGACTATCATACCTGTAGAAACTCGTGAACCTTTCCTAGCAGTGAGGCGACAAAACGCTGAAAAGTTAGGCTACTGTCCGGTTGTGAGATCAACGGAGAAGTCGGATCATTTGTGGAGGTGACAAAACAAGCTGCATCATACAATCGCTCTAGGATCAGGCGCTGACAAAATATCTGGTACCGCTGCGCATAAGACGTCTTCCGGAAAACCCTATCGACTGGAAAATGGGGCTCCCTTAGTCGTACGGGCGACTGAGATCGTTCACTATCCTCAAGCAAGAAAAGGTAGCCCAACCAGGGGCGAAAATCCTGGGAAAACGCCCTCTCCCGAAACCCAGTCCACAAGTCAAGTGCCGTTCCCACAGCCTCCTCCGTACGATTGTTAAAGTTATTCCCGAAGGAAGGCCCTACCTGAGACTTGAATTCTAAAGCAGCTATCAATTTATCTTCAGCCACCACTACAAGATCCCATTTCTTCTCTGGACGGTAATAACCGGGTAACTCAACGGCGGTTCGCCGATGGATGAATTCTTTGGGTATCCCCGCATCTATCAGAATGGATTCTATGAGTTTTTCCATAGCCTCCATTTGCTTTCCGCCGGTGACTGCACTCCTTAGTCCCGCATCGACTCTCTGCCCAGCCCTCTGTCGAGTCGTTTGGATCGAACGGGTTTGCCAGTAAAAACAGATGGCATCTTCAAAGCGTTTCTGTATGTCTTTCATCCAAATCATCCCTCCAATCTACGTCAACTAGAAAACCGTGCTTGCTCATTCGCTCAGCCGCGAATGAAAGATATTCCCTTTCAATCTCTACACCAATACTATTTCTCCCTAGCTTGGCAGCGGATAAGGAGGTTGTACCCGTACCCAAAAAGGGATCCAACACAGTGTCCCCGGCAAAGGAAAACATGCGAATCAGACGGTTCGTTAATTCCTCAGGATAAGGAGCCGGATGATCTTTCGTAGACGCTCCTGGTAAATCCGTCCATATCTGGCGGAACCATTTCTGGTATTCTTGGTCTGAAATAACGCTCAAAACTCTAGCTGTCAGTGTTGGTTTGCGGTAGCCTCCTGGTTTTCGTTGTGACAAGATGAACTCTACATCATTCTTTATGACACCATTAGGTTCAAAGGGTTTGCCCAAAAAGCCTGCGGATCCATTATCAACCTCGTAATTGGCATTTGATATCTTATGCCAAAAAATCGGAGCAAGATTATCAAAACCCAGACGTCTACAGTCCTCCTGGATCGAGGCATGTAAAGGCACTACACGATGACGTCCGTGTTTTCTGCGAGACAAGCACACATCACCAACTACAATAATCAGCCGTCCCCCTGCTACTAAGACGCGTAGACACTCTTCCCAGACTTGCTCTAATTGTACGAGAAATTGCTCATAATCTGCTATATGACCCAGCTGTCCAGCTGAGTCTCGATATTCCTTCAGCGTCCAATAAGGAGGAGAAGTAACAATAAGGTGAACACTTGCATCAGGGACGAAACTCATGTCTCTAGCATCACGCAAAGTGAATTGATGGGTCGTTGATAGAGTAGCCACTGTATTTGCGATAGTTGCTATGGCTCTTGGATCTTTGGCAATCTGCGGGATTGCCTTTTGCTCGTTTGCGAAATCAATGTGCGGTATCAGGCTTCTTACATCAAGAGTATCGATATCGGTGGTCAAATCAAGCTTCATTGTATACAAGTCGGATCCACTCCTCTCTTAACAACTTCAACGCCACGAACTTGTTTCCTTCTTCATCGTCAAACCGTAAACCAACCCTCCCAGGATAAGCTGTCAACATATGGGCAAAATACATGCACATGGGGTGATGTTGATGGTAAAAGACAGTCCAATCTTAACTGGAGTGCTGATCGGCTTATTAGCCGATGCTGTAAAGCTTGGTACAAATTACCTTGCCTTTCTCCTCGGGTTTACAGAGGTGGTCTTTTGGCAGATTGCAGCAAGCAATATCCTTCCAGAGCAATACTTGGGCACCGCCTCGGCCATCGTCATTGGAGCCGTGGCGGACTTGACCGTCACTGGTCTTTTAGGTGTTCTCTTCCTGTATTTTATTCAATTCACCGGCTTCGATTTTCTCTTTCTGAAGGGAATTGGTTTTGGCATGTTAGTCTGGGTTGGTTTGATGGGAGTCGTGATCGGCCCCTCCTTAGAGGACAAACTGCCTCAAACTCCTTCCGGGATCTTCGTGACCATCGTAGCCCATTTCGCTTTCGGAGTATCTCTAGCTGTTTTTACCTCATTTCTTTATCAATCCGGTGAGGAATCGTGACCTCTAGCCGAGGACAGTCCTGGCAATCGCTACACCGTCCTTGGCATCCCTGCCGTAGTGATCGGCACCGATGCTTCTGGCGTAATCCTCGCTTAACACCGCTCCCCCTACCATCACCACGAAATCTGGATTCTCTTTTTTCAAGGCGACAATGGTTTCCTCCATGTATCTTACCGTCGTTGTCATCAAGGCCGAAAGACCGATCAGCTTAATCTCATGCTTGATGGCCTCTGCGACGACGATCTGTGGATCGACATCCCTACCCAAATCTAGCACTTCGTAATTGTAGTTTTCCAGGAGCATCTTCACGATGTTCTTGCCGATGTCATGAACATCGCCCTTGACCGTGGCCAAAATGATCTTGCCCTTGCTGATCTGGGCGAGTCCATCTCCGTGGAGAGCTTCTTTAAGAATTTCAAAGGAGTTTTTTGCCGTTTCGGCAGACCGAATGATCTGGGGCAGAAAAACTTCACCCCGCTCATACC
>FZPS01000016.1_pt105 | contig 10013 bp, 7 predicted proteins | sample 1817821 | NCBI WGS metagenome assembly FZPS01 (sample SAMEA104158645, study PRJEB21678) | metagenome | place: Germany | collected 2015-04-21
GAAAATCATCTGCTCGTTGAAGTCAAATCCCGCTTCTTCCCCCCGCATTATCCGTGGCCCAAACATTTGACACTGACGCAAGACCGCTTATTTACGGAGCTGACCCTGGACGGCGCGGAAGTTCGCGCCCCCACCCCCGCGCTTCATTTGCTGTTGTGCAGCCTGCACGCGGCCTGGCACGGATGGGAGCGAATGGCCTGGCTGGTGGACATCGGCGGGCTGCTGGTGCGCCAGCCAGGCGTCTATCAAGAAGCTCAAGCGCTGACCCGACGCCACCCCTTTGCGCGGCGCGCGCTGGACACATCCTGCGGAATGGCCATCCACTTCTTTGGCCTGAACGCCAGCCTCGCGGACGCGCCCCCCGTTCCCGCCCCAATCCTCGCGCAAGTCACGGACTTGTTGAACGGAACCGCCCGCCCCTTGCGCAGCCGCCAATTGCGCGCCCTCCACGAATCGCTGATGACCTGCCGCGAAATCATCACCTACCGCTTGCGGCGCGCGCTGATTCCCGGCGACGGCGACTTCCGCTGGATAGCCCTCTCCCCCGCCCTCCGCTGGCTCTACTGGCCCCTCCGCCCGCTGCGCATCATCTGGCGCTCCGCCACCAGAACCTGACCCAACAGGATCAGGGTGGGTGTCCGCGAGCGTGGGTGCGGCTTGCGGAAGGTGGGGCAACGGGAGGGTGGTCGTCCTTTCCGGACGCCGCTCGAAAGTGCTGCCAGCGATAGGCCGTCCGTGTCGCGGTCGCGGGATACCCTGCGGCGCTGGCGCGCCGCGAGGAGCGCATGCAAGAATCGCGCCGATCCTCCGGCCCCGTCATCTTCACTTTTACCGCCCCAAAGGGTTCACGATGTACCCGCCCTTTTTCAGGTTCTGTCCGGTTTCCGCTGGCTTGTGTGGACACACTCTGCTATGGTCGCACGCGTTTGCAGGACATGTGCCGGGCGATTCCGGCGCAAAATGACGAGTTGAAATGACAATGCAACACGAGCGGTGGCTGTCGGTTGAAGAAATCGCTGCGCGTCCGGGCGTGAACCCGGACACGGGTTGCAAGTGGATCGAGCGGAAGAAGCTTCCTGCCCGCAAGGTCGGCCGCCTATGGGAGTTCAAAGCAACCGGGGCGGACGAGCGGGGGAGAGAAGGCAAAGCAGCGGAGACGCAAATCGGATGACAAATGGTTCACACATGAGGCCGCCTTCGTCGGACCTGACGTTCATTACGAACGAGGCGGGCCAGTCGCTGCGCGATCGTTTTGCCACGCTGCTCCACAAAGACACGCGCTTCTTCGACTGCCTTGTCGGTTACTTCTTCATCAGCGGCTTCTATCGGATTTACCCGTCCCTGGAGAACGTTGAGAAGATTCGGATTCTCGTAGGACTTCAGACCGACCGAACCGCTTGCGACCTGCTCCAGCGGGCCAAGGAACAGGGAGAACTCGATCTTCAGTCGCACGCGACATCCAAGGAGCAAGTCGCCAAGGACGTACTCAACGAGTTGGAGACATCGGCTGACAGCCTTGAGATTGAAACCGGCGTTCACAAATTCGTTGAGTGGATTCGGTCCGGCAAGCTGGAGATTAAAGCCCACCCGAGCGCGAATCTGCACACCAAGGTCTACATTATGACCTTCTCGGAAGGCGACCGGGACAAAGGGCGCGTCATCACCGGTTCAAGCAACCTCACTCAAGCCGGACTTCAGGACAATCTTGAGTTCAATGTCGAGTTGAAGAATCGCGCCGACTACGACTTCGCCATCGCCAAGTTCAACGAGCTGTGGGCAACGGCCGTAGATGTATCGCAGCCATACGAAGACACGGTCGAAAACAAATCCCCCTTCGCCAGCTTCACGCCCTACGAGCTTTATCTGAAGTTCCTCTACGAGTACTTCAGAAGCGAACTGAACCGCCCTTCAGAACTTGAGGACATGTATGTCCCCGCGGGCTTCAAGAAGCTGAGGTATCAGGAAGAGGCGGTGTTGAATGCGCGCAAGGTGCTGGACGAGTACGGCGGCGTATTCCTTTCCGATGTCGTGGGACTCGGAAAAACCTACATGGCCGCCCTGCTGGCCCAGCAACTGGACGGTCGGCACCTCGTTATCGCGCCGCCGCATCTGCTCGATAAAGACAAGCGCGGTTCCTGGCCGAATGTCTTCAGCGATTTTCAAGTCCGGCAGACGGATTTTGAGTCCATCGGCAAGCTGGACGACCTCCTGAAACGCGACATTTCGAAATATACCAACATATTCATTGATGAGTCCCATCGGTTCCGGACGGAGACAACCCAAAGCTACGACATGCTTGCCCAAATCTGCCGGGGCAAGAGGGTCATCCTTGTTTCCGCCACGCCATTGAACAACACGCCGCTGGATATTCTCAGCCAGGTCAAACTGTTTCAGGCGGGCAAGGCCAGCAACATACCGAACCTTCGCAATCTCGAAGCATTCTTCGCGGGCCTTCAAGCCAAACTGAAGGGACTGGATCGGCAGACCGACCGGGAACTCTATTTCGCCACGGTTCAAGCGAACGCCAAGGAAACCCGCGAGAAGGTCCTGAAATTCCTGATGGTGCGGCGCACCCGAACCGAGATTGAAAAATACTACGGCGAGGACATGAAACAGCAGGGCTTGACCTTTCCCGAGGTCGAGGACCCGGCCCCGCTGTTCTACAAGTTCAGCAAGCAGGAAAATGAAATCTTCAACGAGACGTTGAAGCTGCTTACCTCCGACTTCACCTACGCCCGATATACGCCGCTGCTCTACTACGAAGGCAAAATGGATGAGCGCGAACGGCAGGGCCAACGAAACCTCGCCAAGTTCATGAAAATCCTGATGGTCAAGCGCCTCGAAAGCAGTTTTCACGCGTTCCGCCTGACCTTGGACCGGTTCACGCATTCATACGCCCGCGTCATCACCGAGTTCAAGAAGGGCAACGTCTACATCAGCAAGAAGCACATCGGGAAAATCTTCGATCTTCTCGAACAGGACGATTCGGAAGGGATTGAGCGCCTGCTGGAGCAGGACAAGGCCGAACGACTGGACGCAAAGGAATTCTCCGCCGACTTCATCAACCACCTCAAGGCGGACTACCGCACCTTGCGCCGCATCAAGGAGATGTGGGCCAACATCAGGCGCGACCCCAAATGGATTGCCTTCCGTGATGTCCTGAAAACCGAGCGACACCTGAAGAAGGGCAAACTCATCATCTTCACCGAGTCGCAGGAAACCGCCGGATACCTGACCGATTGCATCCGCGCCGAAGTCGAGCCGAAGACGCTGATGTTCTGCGGCAACTCCAGCGAGGCCGATCACCGAGCCGTCATAGACAACTTCGATGGCAACGCCTTCCAGCCATCCAATGACTACCGGATACTGGTCAGCACGGAAGTTCTTTCCGAGGGCGTAAACCTGCACCGGTCAAACGTGGTCATCAACTACGACATCCCCTGGAATCCCACCCGTCTGATTCAGCGCGTCGGGCGCGTCAATCGCGTGGACACCCACTTCGACGCCATCTACACCTATAACTTCTTCCCCACGGAAGAGGGCAACGACGCCATCAAGTTGCGCGAGTCCGCGGAAGCCAGGATTCACGCCTTCATTGAGATGCTGGGCGCGGACGCCCGCCTGCTGACGGAAGGCGAAGAGGTCAAATCGCACGACCTTTTCGCCAAGCTCACCAGCAAGAAAATCATCACCGGCGAGGACGAGGACGAAGAAAGCGAACTCGAATACCTGGCGGAAATCCGCACCGTGCGCGACCAACAACCCGAGCTGTTCGCCCGGATCAAGCGACTTCCGAAGAAGGCCCGCTCCACGCGCACCGGGCTCGCCGTGCAGGACGCCGTTGCGCTGCGTTTCCCATCCTTGCTGACCTATTTCCGACAGGGCAACCTGGACAAGTTCTATCTTGCCGCCCAAGACTCCGCCGGCGCGGTTGAACTCGACTTCCTGACCACCGTCAAAGTGTTGAAGCCGGCTGACCCTGCCGAAAAGCGACAGACCATCCCGCCCGACTTCTACGGCCTGCTGGATCGAAACAAGGATGCGTTTGCCGCGGCCACCAGCCCGGAGAATGACGACGCCATTCCGCGCCACAAGGGCGGAGCGAACGACGCCTACATCCTGAAACGCCTCAAAGCGAGGGAAATCCGCCATTACCACGGCTTCACGGATGATGACGAAGAGTACATTCGCAACGTCATCCAGCTTTTGATAGACGGTTCCCTCCCCAAGCCAACCACCAAGAAGGTTGCCGAAGCGCTCAAACGCGAAGTCGAACCGCTGAAAGTGCTCGGAATCCTGCGGCGGGACATCTCCGCGCTGTTCTTCCAATCCGCCCGCGCCCAACTCACGCACCATTCACTCAGCCCGCGCGAAGTCATCCTCTCGTCATGGATCGTTAAAGAGGGGGCTTCGTCTTGATTCGTGTTTTTGTCAGTTCGGTTCAGAAGGAATTTGCCAAAGAACGGCGAGCGCTGAAGCGGCACATTGAGGGCGATGCCCTGCCGGCCGAGCCGCTTTACCTGACCAAGTACATCGAACGCATGGGCACCGGCATCCGGGATATGATCGCCGACTGCCAGGCCGCCAGATTGCCCGAACCAACCTTTGCGCAGGACGGCACGCATTTCGTCACCACAATTTGGCGCGATTGGCTGACCGATGCAGTCATGGATCAGCTGGGCCTGAACGAGCGGCAGAAAAAGGGTGTGGCGTATGTGAAGTCCACAGGGAAGATATCGAACCCTGAATATCAAAAACTGACTGACTGCACGAAGAAGACGGCTACCCGGGATTTAACCAACCTGAAAGAACATATCTTTCGCCAAGTAGGCGTCCGTGGCCCCGGTGTTCACTATGTATTGCGGAGCAAAAAGGACATCATGGGGACATGAAGACCATAAAAACGGCAAGCTGGAATGGGGACATCATGGGGACATGGTGTGCATTCCTCCGTCCATCATTTGGGCCGCAAGTATACGTATCTATCTGTCTATGCGCGAATTACAAAAAGAACGACGTGGTGTTCAGCCGATCTGGAATGGGGACATTTCAGCCGACTGGTCTCGATGATGCAGCCTCTATTCATGAAAGCGAAATGGGGACATTTGTCGTCCCTGCACTCCACCCAACCAGTCATAACCCATCAAACAAAATACGGATGACTCAGGAATGAATCTTTTAATTCGTGAAAGGTCCCGTGATAGGATGAAACGGCTGACAAAGAGCCTTGGGTATAGGCCATAATCCACACGCGTAAGGGAAGAATCCAGCCACATGAACAAGCCGCAAGCCGCCCAACTCATCAAGAACACGTTCACCCGGCCCTTCGACAGGGGCCGGTTCCGCACCTTCGCGCTCAACCTCGTCAACCGGATGGACGAAAGCAAGGCTTTCTCCCGAAACATCCAGTACATCAAGGACGCCTTCAAGCCGCATGTGAGCCGCTTCGAGCGGCTCGGCACCTACACCAGCCCGGACAAGGAAACCGTGGACGTGCTGATTGTCCACCTGACGCAGGCATCCAAGCTGGAACGCGCCCGGACCGCCATCCGCAACTTCGTTGCCGATCACCTGAAAGACCGCGACGAAAAGGATGCTGCGCTCGTTGCCTTTGTGTCGCCCGCGGAGGCGCAATGGCGTTTCTCCTACGTCAAAATGGAGTACGCGACCGTCAAAAAAGAGTCCGGAAAGGTGGGCGTGGAAACCCGGCTCACTCCCGCCCGCCGCTTTTCCTATCTGGTCGGCGAGGGCGAAAGCTGCCACACCGCCCAGACCCGGTTTCTGGGCCTCCTGCAAGACACCGACACGGACCCCACGCTTGCGCAGATGGAGGAAGCCTTCAGCGTCGAGGCCGTCACCAAGGAATTCTTCGGCAAGTACGCGGAGCGTTTCGACGACATCCATGCCGCCCTTGACAAGATGGTGGCGAAGGACAAGACCCTTCGCAACGAGTTCAAGGAAAAGAATGTCAGCACCGTGGACTTTGCGAAGAAACTCCTCGGTCAGGTCGTTTTCCTGTACTTCCTGCAAAAGAAGGGCTGGCTCGGCGTCGAGAAGGGGAAAGATTGGGGCACCGGCCCGCGCGATTTCCTTCGGCGCATGGCCAGGGGCGAATACGGCAAGTATAACAACTTCTTCAACGACATTCTCGAACCTCTCTTTTACGACACCCTCGCCACGGACCGGGGGCATGAGGCCTGGTGCGCCCGGTTCAAGTGCCGCATCCCGTTTCTGAACGGCGGCCTTTTCGAGCCGCTGAATGACTACGACTGGAAGAAAACCGACATCCTCATTCCGAACAAGCTCTTCACCAACGACGAGTTCGTTGAAGAAGGCATCACCGGCACCGGCGTTCTCGATGTGTTCGACCGCTACAACTTCACCGTCAACGAAGCCGAACCGCTGGAAAAAGAAGTCGCCATTGACCCGGAAATGCTCGGCAAGGTCTTCGAGAATCTGATTGAAGAAAACCGGCGCAAAGGACTCGGCGCGTTCTACACCCCGCGCGAGATTGTCCACTACATGTGCCAGGAAAGCCTGATGAACTACCTGGAGGCAGCCGTCAACGCCGTCCCGCGCGCCGACGTTGAAACCTTCGTCCGCCTCGGCGAGCAGATTTCGCACTACGCGGCGGTGGACGCCAAATACGCCATCAAGATGCCCAAAAGCATCGAGAAAAACGCCAAGGCGCTCGACGAGGCCTTGAAATCCATCACCGTCTGCGACCCGGCGGTTGGCTCCGGCGCGTTTCCGGTCGGCATGATGACGGAAATCGTCCGCGCCCGCGCCGCGCTGACGCCGTATTTCAACGACGTTGCGGAGCGCACTCCGTACCACTTCAAGCGTCATGCCATTCAGAATTGCCTCTATGGAGTGGACATTGACGCCAGCGCCGTCGAAATCGCCAAGCTCCGGCTATGGCTTTCCCTTATTGTGGACGAGGAGGACGTCAAGCAGGTCAAGCCGCTCCCGAATCTTGACTACAAAATCGTCATCGGCAATTCCCTGCTCGGCGTGGAAAAGAACCTGTTCAACGACGCCCAGTTCAAGCGGCTTGAAATACTGAAGCCGCAATTCTTCAACGAAACCGACCGGCAGACAAAGGCCCGTTTGAAAGCGCAGATTGAGGCCCTCATCCACGAATTGACGAACGGCCGCGAGACCTTCGACTTCGAGATTTTCTTCTCCGAGGTCTTTCACGCGAAGGGCGGCTTCGATGTCGTGATCGCCAATCCGCCGTATGTGAGACAGGAGAAGATCAAGGAGCAGAAGCAGTCGCTAAAGGCCGAGGGTTACGAGTGCTACAACGGCACTGCGGATTTGCTGGTTTATTTCTACGAGCGCGGGGTGAAACTGCTGCGTTCAGGTGGCGTTTTGACGTTCATCACCTCCAACAAGTTTTACCGCGCCGGCTACGGGGCGAAACTGCGCGGCTTTCTTGCGCGCAAACTGGCCCTGCAACGTCTGATTGATTTCGGGGACGCGCCGGTCTTTGAGGCCATTGCCTACGCTTCGATCCTGATCGGCACGCGCACCCCCCCGCCCAAGGACGCCGCCGCGCTGGTCTACACGTGGGAGCCGGGATTGGATTTCGCCGGAATCAGCGGGATCGTCACCGAGCGCGGCCAGCGCATCGCGCAAGCCGAACTCAAACCCGATGGCTGGCGCCTCGAATCGCCAATCGCCTTGCGACTGTTTGAGAAGCTCAAGAATGCGGGAACGCCCCTCGGACAGTATGTGAATGGCCGCTTCTACTACGGCATTAAGACCGGCCTGAACGAAGCTTTTATTGTGGACCGCGCCACGCGCGATCGGCTCATCCGGGAACACAAATCATCCGCCGAAGTCCTCAAACCCTTCCTGCGCGGGCGGGATGTGAAGCGTTGGCGGTGCAACTTTGCGGAGCGCTATCTGATCAAAATCGAGTCTTCGGAGAACAAGACACATCCCTGGAGCGGCAAGCCTGCCAAAGAAGCCGAAAAGGTTTTTGCCAAGACCTATCCGGCCATCCACTCCCTTTTTGCAACAATGCGCGACGCGCTTATCAAGCGATATGACCAAGGCAAGTTCTTTTGGGAATTGCGCTCCTGCGATTACTGGCAGGAGTTCGAGCAGCCGAAGATTGTTTATCCGGATATCTACGAGCATCAATCATTTGCATGGGATAAGGAGCGTTTCTTTTCTGGTAACACCACGTACTTTATTCCGACGGGCGAGGCGTGGTTGACCTCTCACCTGAATTCGTTGCCGGTTGAATGGTTGTATTCTCAACTTTCCAATCGGATCAGAGGCGGGTATTTCCGCGCGTTTTCCGATTATATGAAGCAAATCCCCATCCCCGCCGCCTCGTCTGCCGACAAAGCCCGGCTGACGAAGCTGGCGGAGCGAGCGGCGAAGCAGGCCGAGGCGGAGGATGCGGCGGGATTGCGGGCGACAGAGCGGGAGATTGACGAGATTGTGTATCGCCTGTTCGACCTGACCCCGGACGAGGTCGGGCACATTGAAAAGTCCCTTGCCGGCGTCCGGGCCGGCGGGGCCGGCGATGATGAAGAGGATTCGGACGCCTGAAAGAAACTCTTGAGGTCATCCACTGGCTGCAGGCCGATGGGGTGAGCAGCGGACAGGTTTGGACATGGGTGAAAACAAAATGCCGGACGCGGGTTTGAACCTCTCCGTGGCAAGAGGCCGAAATTCCGCCGCCGTATTTTCACGCTTGCACCAGAGCATGTTGCAGAAGGCGTTTGCGGGGAAGTGGGCGTGATGGGAACGGCCCGGCTGGCGAATCGTCGGAGCATCCGGAAGAAGGGGTGGAATTATGTCGCCGCCGGATGTTATTTTGTGACGATGAACACGCACCAAAACCGGGCGCTGTTCGGGGCGATTGTGAACGGGCGGGTGGTTTTGAGCGAGGCGGGACGGGTGGCCGAGGCGGAGTGGCGCAAGGGCGCCGCGCTTCGCAAGGGGATTGAATTGGATGAATTCGTGATTATGCCCAATCACGTGCATGGGATTGTGCGCTTGAAAGGGGCTTGGCGCACCAAGCCCGTACCGGGGCACATTCGGGCAGCCGGTGGCAGGGGCGTTGGGGACGCTGGTGGGGGCGTACAAGGCGGCGGTGTCGCGCGAGATGCGTCGGCGGGGGTTGATTCATCCAGACCGCCCGGTCTGGCATCGCAATTATTGGGATGTGATTGTTCGGGACGAGCGGGCGCTGGCGGGTATTCGTGAATATATCCGGGAAAATCCGCAGCATTATGCGGCGGTGATGAGCCCGGGGGAGCCGCGGTGGGTTGGGAACCGGGGGCTGCTCGACGGGCCGAAAATGGGCTTCGTGGCCTCGCGGGGCGCAGGCGGGCTGCCGGGCGGGTTGTCGCTGAAATCCGGAGAGGCGATTTTGAGCGGTTTTCTCTCGCCCATGGAGCGGGAGGTGTTCAAGAACGGATTGGCGCGACGTTGGCCGTTGATTTGGGTGAAGCCGTGGGGGCTGGAGGACGGCGCGGGCTCTGCCCCGGTTCGCCGTGCCCTTGAGGAAGGCCACCTGCTGGCGCTTTCGCCGTTTGCCGATGATGTGGATGTTCCGAATGTCCGGCGGGCGGCTTGGTGCAACCAGTACGTTCTGGCGCATTGTGATCGCCTGGTGGTGGGGCATTTGAACCCCGGCGGCCTGCTGGTGTGTGCGCTGTCCGAAGTCAATCCAGAAAAGGAAATTCTCTTTTTGTGACCGCCCTTTAACAGTGCGTCCTAAAGCTTTGGAACGACGGGGGCAGTTGGCGGGATAACGGGGGGGCGTACGGCGACTATGTCGAGCAGGTGGCGTTTCTGTCGCGGCGGCTGGAAACCCATCCCCATGATTCCCGCGCGCCCCGTTGCCGAATCCGCCGCCGCTACATTTTTCCACACCGTGGAAAATATTTGGCAATGTCCGAAAGTGTGTGATGGCTAGGTGGCTTGGAGGATACGGAAAAAGATGTGGACGGAGCTGGTGAGGCGCATGCGCTCCTGCCAGTATTTCT
>FZPS01000087.1_pt319 | contig 10011 bp, 11 predicted proteins | sample 1817821 | NCBI WGS metagenome assembly FZPS01 (sample SAMEA104158645, study PRJEB21678) | metagenome | place: Germany | collected 2015-04-21
CTATTATATACGGTATACAAGAAAAAAAAGGCAAAGAAATAGTCTCGCTCGATTTTTCAAAAATAGAAAATGCGGAATTAAAATATTTTGTAATTTGTGAAGGCGATTCCACAACTCATGTTGCAGCAATTGCAGACTCTGTAATTGAAACGGTTTCGAAACAAAAAACTGGAAAAATGTACAGAAAAGAAGGATACGAAAACTCTGAATGGATAATTCTCGATTATTCCGATATCTTTGTACATATTTTTCAACCTCATATTCGTAAACATTATAATATTGAGGAGCTTTGGGCGGATTGCTTTATACAAGAATATAATTAAGGGATACAGACATGGCACAACAAGAATCAAATACAAATCAAAGCACAAATAAAAACAAACAACAACAACCTAAAAAACCACCTTTTCCAAATATGAATAATCCAAAAGGTGGCTTTAATATATCATGGATATATATTGCTTTATTTATAGCATTTATTGTAATAAATTTTATGGATTTAGGTGGTGGACCTAAAGAAGTAAATGACAGTCATTTTTTCGCACAGCTACAATCAAATGAAATAGAGCGAGTTGTAATCGTCAACAAAGAATATGTTGAGGTGTTTCTAAAATCAAATCCATCAAGCGAACCAGGTTTTGGCACACCTGATTATAAATTTTCTATTGCTTCTATTGATTTTTTCTTAGAACGAGTACATGCAATTGAAGAAGGATTGGCTCCCGGACAAAAAATTAGCGTAAGTTCAGAAACTCGCCATAATTATATGAGAGAAATTATTGGGTGGATATTACCGTTTTTACTCATTATTGGTATTTGGATGTTTTTCATGAAACGCATGAGCGGTGGCTCTGGTGGCGGACCAGGTGCTCATATTTTTAATATCGGAAAATCTCGAGCAAAAGTGTTTAATAGTGCCGAAGATAAAGTTAAAACAAATTTTAACGATGTTGCGGGACTTGAAGAAGCTAAAGTGGAAATTCGTGAAATAGTGGATTTCTTGAAAAACCCTAAAAAATACACAGAACTTGGTGGAAAAATACCAAAAGGTGCTTTATTAGTTGGTCCTCCGGGTACGGGTAAAACATTATTGGCAAAAGCTGTTGCAGGCGAAGCTGGTGTACCATTCTTTTCAATGTCGGGATCTGATTTTGTTGAAATGTTTGTGGGAGTTGGTGCTGCACGTGTACGAGATTTATTTAAAGAAGCTAAAGCAAAAGCTCCTTGTATTGTGTTTATTGATGAAATTGATGCTATTGGACGGGCACGAGGAAGGAATCCAAATATGGGAGCAAATGATGAAAGAGAAAACACATTAAATCAATTGCTTACAGAAATGGACGGCTTTGAAACGGATAAAGGAGTTATTATCCTTGGAGCTACAAACCGAGCAGATATTCTTGATAAAGCGTTAATGCGTGCAGGTAGATTTGACCGACAAATACATGTAGAATTACCTGATTTACACGAGCGTGAAGCTATTTTTAATGTGCATTTAAAACCTATAAAAGTTGCATCTGAAGTTGAAAGTGAATTTCTTGCAAAACAAACTCCCGGTTTTTCAGGTGCTGATATTGCAAATGTTTGTAATGAAGCTGCATTAATAGCTGCACGAAACAATAAAAAACAAGTAGAAAGGCAAGACTTTTTAGATGCTGTTGATAGAATTGTTGGAGGTTTAGAAAAACGTAACAAAATTATTACGGTTGAAGAGAAAAAAACAATTGCATATCACGAAGCCGGACATGCTACATTAAGTTGGCTTTTGGAACACGCACATCCACTTGTTAAAGTTACTATTATTCCACGCGGAAAGGCTCTTGGTGCCGCTTGGTATTTACCCGAAGAGCGACAAATTACTACAAAAGAACAAATTATTGATGAAATTTGTGCTACTCTTGGAGGAAGGGTGTCGGAGGAACTTACATTTGGAAAAATTTCTACTGGTGCACTTAATGATCTTGAAAAAGTAACCCGCCAAGCATATGCAATGGTTACGTATTTTGGAATGAGCGACAAGGTAGGAAATCTGAGTTTTTACGACTCTACTGGACAATCAGAATATGCGTTTAATAAACCATACAGCGAAGAAACTTCGCAACTTATTGATGCAGAAGCTAAAGCAATAATTGATTTGGCGTATAAAAAAGCAGTGAAAATTCTTAAAGAAAATCAAGACGGACTTACAGAATTAGCAGAATTATTACTCGACAAAGAAGTAATCTTTAGCGAAGACTTAGAACGTGTGTTTGGCAAACGAAAATACACCGCACCTGTACATGATAAACCAAAAAAGAAAAAAACCAAAAAGGTGAAACCTGAAACTGAAACACCTAATGAAAACAATAAGTAATTCGGCACGAGAAACAATATTGCGTAAGCTCGATTCTATGCACAATCAGCATTTTTCGAATGTGCACTATGAATCGGTACGTTCAAATGCCGAATATTTTGTGCAACCCGATGCTCACTCGCTTATTACAACATTTTGCTCTGTTTTTACCAACATTTCTGGTTCTTGTGTGGTGTGTGATTCTGAAAAAGAGGCTTTGCAATATATTGCTTCTATACTTAATTCTTGCACTGCATATAGTATAGAACCTAAAATCTCGCAAATGTGTAAAACAGAGGGAATTGCTGTAGCTTCAGACGAGCTTTTTGCAGAAACTGCGAAATTTGCAATTACAAGTTGCGATGCTCTTGTTGCTCGCACTGCAAGTGTGCTTGTAAATTCTCAAACTCTTAACGGACGAAAATCAATAGCTGCTCCAGAAACACATATTGTACTTGCGTACGAAACGCAAATGTATGCCGATTTACCCGATGCATTTGCACACATTTCTTATGAAACAATTCCTTCACAAATAACAGTTATTACTGGTCCGAGCAGAACTGCCGATATTGAAAAAACGTTAGTTCTTGGTGCTCATGGACCAAAAAATTTAGTGGTAGTTATTATAAAAAATGTATAAATGAAAAATTTAATTCAACGCATAATAACTGGAACCATATATGTTTCATGTGTTTTTATTGGTTTATTGATTCACCCATTTGTATTTTTTGGTGTTTTTTTATTGTTCATGAGTTTTACTCTTTATGAATTTTATGATATTGCGAAACAAATTACACAAACCTCTTTTAATACATTTTTTGGAATAATTTTTAGTGCAACTATTTTTACCCTGTTTTTTATAGACGCTTTTTCATACGCTCATATACCTCTGCTACCAATACTATTAGTTTTATTTTTTGGATTTTTGAGTGTTGAATTATATCTTAAAGACACACATTTTTTTCAAAAATTAGCATATACAGCTTTAGGAATACTCTACATTACCATTCCATTTTCATCAGTTTCATATATAGTTGCAAAAAACTCATTTTCGGGTGAACTTATGTGTGGGTTTTTTATAATTATTTGGTCACATGATACATTTTCGTACATATGGGGTGTGAATATTGGGAAACATCCTCTTGTACCAAAAATTTCGCCTAAAAAAACAATAGAAGGCTTTATTGGTGGATTTTTATCAACTATTCTTATAGTTATACTTATAACAAGATTTTTTTCGTATGGTTTATCACCCACACAATGGATAGTTGCTGCCATTATTATCGTTGTTTTTGCAACAATAGGAGATGTTTTTGAATCATTACTAAAACGGCAGGCAAATAAAAAAGATTCAAGCCATTTATTGCCCGGACATGGCGGTTTTTTAGATAGATTTGATAGTGCGATTTTTAGTATTCCCGCATTTTTTGCATATTTGCATGTTATTTCAGTTCTGTAATTATCTATATTCTACGTTCCATGAAAATACATAAAGAAGGATATCCAACAATTATATTAGTATTAGTGCTTATAGTACTTATTAGTGTTGCTGTTTCATACGTGAGTTCTATACCCCTTATTACCTATGGCGTTTATACGATTCTTATAGCATTTTTTATATTTATAGTACGTTTTTTTCGCGTACCAAATCGTGTATATACCACTAATTCTCATGCAATTATTGCTCCTGCCGATGGAAAAATAGTAGCTATAGAAGAAATATATGAACCTACATTTTTGAATCAAAAATGCCGACAAATATCTATTTTTATGTCGCCACTCAATGTGCATGTTAATAGATATCCTATAAGCGGCAAAGTTCTTATAAGTAAACATAAAAATGGACAAAAATTACCAGCATTTAATCCTAAATCTTCGGAATTAAACGAACAAACAAATATAGTGCTGCAAACAAATAACGGATATTCTATTCTATTTCGGCAAGTTGCAGGAGCTGTTGCACGCCGCATTGTTAATTATGCAAAAGAAGGCGATGTGGTATCGCAAAATCAAGAATTTGGCTTTATAAAATTTGGCTCAAGGGTTGATGTTTTTATACCGCTTGACTTGGAAGTTATGGTAGAACTTGGACAAGTAACATGGGGCGGGCAAACAATTATTGCAAAACAACAATGAAAGTAAAACTTTCAAATATTTCATATGCGAATACTATTCCATTTGGCTATGGGCTTCATAAAAACACCTATATTCAAAAAAACACCTTGTTTTACTCTCACTATCCGGCTCAAGGAGTGGAATTAATGCAACAAAATGCTATAGATATTTCAATAATTCCAGTTGCTGCTATACCATTCATTCCAAATGCTCGCATTATTTCTAATTATTGTATAGCAGCACAAGGTAAAGTTGATTCTGTTTTACTTTGTAGTAATGTGCCACGCGAAAAAATCACGCACATTGCACTTGATTATCAATCAAGAACTTCAAATGTATTAATGCAAATTATAGCTAAAAAACTTTGGAATATTTCACCGAATTATAGTGTTTCCACACCAAAAACCAATATGCATACATATGCAGATGCATATGTTATAATTGGAGATAGAGCTTTGCAAAACGCTCACAAATATCCATATGTGTATGATTTGGCTGAAGAATGGTATCAACTTCATTCATTACCATTTGTGTTTGCATGCTGGGTTGCAAACACTACAATACCTGATACTTATCAAGATGAATTTAAACAATCACTTGAATATGGCGTTTCACATATTCAAGAAAGTATTGATTTTGCTGCACAACAACACACATGGGATATATACGAATACCTTACTCAACGAATAATATATTTTCTTGAACCATCAATACGCACACAGGTGATTTCATTATTTTATAAAGAAGCCACAGAATTGGGTTTACTGCCCGATTTGTTAATAAAAGGCTCATAACTCCTTCCCTAATTTATTCCAAAAACGAACCCTTCGCATTAAGTTTGTGAAAACTTGTTTTCATGAAACTTGAAATTGTACTACAAGATTTATTACAAAGAACAAATGTTGTTGCATTACCTGGGTTTGGTATCTTTTATTCAAGATATCAAGCAGCTCGAATTATTAAATCTGATCATGTAAAATTTATTCCACCACACACATTTGTTGAATTTGAATCAAATGAAAACATTGATGATTCTCCCTTAGCTTCTATATTAGAAACAGAATACAATATATCTTTTTCTGATGCTGTATTAGAAATTCAATCATTTATACATAGAATAAAAGCTGCAATTACACGCTCTAATTCATATGTAATAGAAGGAGTTGGAACATTAGTATCTAATGAAAAAGGCATTATTGAATTACAAACTGACACTCAAAGTGATTTTTCATATAACACATATGGACTCTCTGATTTTCAGGTTTATACGATTCCTAAAAAAGATGCTTTAGAACGTGTTATACAAAAACGTGCACAGAAAACAGACTCAACACAAAAAAAAGTACTAAAAGCTCTTTTTATAGCAATACCTATATTTTTTGCACTTGTTCTTATCCCTAATATTCTTCATATTTCGCAGTCGGCAAGCATTGTTTCCTTATTTCGAAACACACAAGTAATATATGATATGAGTAATCCATATAAACCAGCCCCTCCTGACATAACATCAGCATATTTTCACAACTCTGAACCTTCAAATAGTGTGTATGATATGCCTTTAGGAACAGAAACTCCTCCCCCACAAACACATGTTGTAGAACAAACAACCAATCCTTCCTCCCTCAAAAACCAACAATTTTCAGATTCTTCTTCCACAAAACAAAGTACCAATCACATGCAAACTACTGAAACAGTAGAATCCACTGAACAATTTTATATCATAGTTGGTAGTTTTAGTTCTCAACAAAATGCAACGCGCTTTGCAGATGAGTTACAAAAAACATCACATAATGCAGGCGTTGTGGTAAGCAATAACAAAATACGTGTATATATTTCTCAGTCTGAATCAAAAGATGTTGCATTAACAGAACTTGAAACAATTAGAACAAATCCAAAATTTTCTGGAGCATGGCTGTATGCTGAAAGTTAAAAAAACTATGCCCCATGCATCATTTTAATAATTTTTGGCGATAATAATAATAACAACACCGACGCAGCAAGTGCAATAAGCCCTAAATTCCAAAATACTTTTGTGTATTGAAATAAATTAGATAAGGAGTAACGTGTTGTTATAGAATATGTATCGCTTTCAATTTCATTCACAAATTTGTTCTGAATTGCATGTTGCACGGCATCATTACCAACATCATAAACATGGGAAATACCGTGAAAAACCGTAGCTGCTAAATGAGATTTAAATTCTACATGTTGTATATTCTGACGAGATAAAGAAACAGTTATAGAGTCAACAATAGTATGTATTGAAAACGCATTAATTCCATCATTAGTTGATATATTATTTCCCTCTGTAAGAACAGCTTCCATTCCTTTATATAAAGCTTTTGATAAAGAATTTTTATACTCATTTTCGAATTCCTCTTTTGTTACAATATATGTTGATTCGGAATAGGTATTTTTCATATAATTCCACATAACATCTTCGGTAGAAACGGCAACGGTAGTTTGTTTGGCAATAAAACCAGCAATATGATGCGCAAACGCAACTGAAAGAAACCATGCACCCATAATCATACCTACATGTTTAGGCGATGAAAGCTTGGTTACCATTGATAAACCAATTGGCGATAAACACAATTCACCCATAGTTTGCAATAAATAACTTGCCAATAAAAAAACAAGTGGAACTGCTGCTGCTTGTATAAGCACTGGAAAATCTTGTCCGGGAATTTCTAAATTTACTTGTGAAACAAAATATGGGGCAAATCCTAAGATTAAAAAACCAAGACTTAATAAAAATATTCCAATTGCAAACTTTACGGGAGTATTAGGTTCTTTCTTTTTTTGAGCTAATTTTAACCACAAAAGAGTAAAAGGTGTGGCTAATAATAAAATAAAAAAAGGATTAACCGACTGAAATACTGAAGTTGGTATTTGCCACGAAAACAAATTGCGATTTACGTTTGTATTGGTAAATAAAGTAAATGACGAACCTGCTTGTTCAAAAAAAGCCCAAAATAAACTTGAAAAAAGTAACAGAATTAATACTACAAATAAACGTTCCCGTTCTATTTTTGGACTTCGTAATGCCATAATAAAAATTAGTATAAGCACAGCTGAAGCAAAATAAGTAAGCACATTCGACATAAGTTTAAAATTATATACTAAATATGCACATCCTCCTACAACAAAAAAACTAAGAATATAAATTATGTATTCTGTGGTAATACCCAAAAATATTTTTTTAGATAATTGCTCAGGATTTGATGGTGCTCCAACACGAACTGGCTCATTTGTAACAATATACCCTTGTTCTGTTTCTTCTCTATGCTCACGCACATTTAACATATGTTGATTACGTAAAAAGATAAACAAACCGGCTATCATTCCCAATCCAGCAAGCCCAAATCCATATTTCCAATCGTATAATTCCCCAATAGTACCACAAACAAGTGGGGCAAAAAAGGCACCTAAGTTCACTCCCATATAAAAAATAGTGAATCCTCCATCACGTCGTATATCGTTTTTGTGATATAAATCTCCAACAATTGAAGATATGTTTGGTTTAAAAAAACCATTTCCTAAAATTAAAAATGCAAGTGCGATATAAAGCCAAAATTCAGTTTCAATAGTCATCACAAAATGACCTATTGCCATAAGTATTGCACCAAAAACAACTGCTTTTCTGCGACCCAAAAATGTATCGGCAATAAAACCTCCAATAAATGGCGTTGCATATACCAAAGCACCGTATGCGGCATATATTCCTATTGCGGTTTGGCTTTTTTCAGGTTCAAATAAATCACGAAATAATTGCAATGTTAAATATAACATGAGCAATGCCCGCATTCCGTAGAAACTAAATCGTTCCCACATTTCGGTTAAAAAAAGCATTGTAAGTGCCTTGGGATGATTTTTCATATGTTTTTTTTCAAATATACGTGGTTTTTATATTTGAACATTGATATGTATTAAAAAAATAAGAGAAGGAAGATAATTATCCCCCTTCTCTTTTTTAGGTAGTTTTTAATATAACTAAAAACTTCTCTACCCACCATGAACAAAAGTATATGATTTTTTAACGATTTTTAAATGCACGTCCTTTGTTGCCTGACTGCCTATTACAATAATTTTCCACTATTTTTTTAAAGATTTCTCCTTGCGAGTCATCAAGAATTTCATAAATTTCATCATGCATTTTTTCACGTTCTGCTATACGAATTTGTTGACGTGCTTCACGTTCTGCTCTCATTTTTGTTTGATGAGCTTCACGCATTTCTGCTTGTTTAGCAAAAAGAGCATCAATTTTTTCTTGTTGTTCAGCACTTAAAGAAAGCTCTTCTGTCATAATTTTTTGTAGTTGTCCATAATTTGCATAATTAAAATTATTTCCACCTTGTTTTGACTTCACGCCTTTGCGTTTACCGCCATTATAATGACGTTGAGAAAATTCTTTTTTATACTGTTTTTCATATTTTGGATAATATGGTTGTTTACTATTTGCACTTATAGTACTTACACCAAATCCTAAAACCACACCGACTAATAACAAAGCGGCACCTATTAATAAGCTTTTTGTTTCCATATCTTTAAATTTTAGTTTGTAATTATTACCAAATATAAAGGAGTTTAAACAAACTTACATAATGTAATCTACCAACTACTATATTGTAACGACCAGCAGCAAAAAAATTGTGTTTTTTATAGGTATTATTTCATGTAAAATAAAAAGAGCACATAGAAAAATATATGTTACATGTTTTTAGAACGAGAAAGAGTAACACTTACTGCACCAATTTTTCCTCCCATAGGTGGAGCTAATTTTGAAATTTTAATATCTACTTTGTGTATTGATTCAGAAAACTCCTGAAATAAAACATCAAGTATTCTGCCAGCAACATGTTCAAGAAGCGATGAAGGTATCATCATTTGTTCTTTAATAATTTCATATGCTGTTTGATAATTTAACGCATCGGCAATTAAATCTGATTTTGCTGCTTGTGCACAATTTGCCTCTATACGGGTATATACCTTAAAATAATTACCCACTTCACGCTCTGCTTTATAGCATCCATGATAGGCATAAAACTCCATATCTTCTATTTCAATAACTCCCATTTTGTAAAATTTTGTGTAAATTATTATTTTTTCAATAAAAAACATAGAATTAAACAAAGTAACTACATTATTAATGCGATATAATTATATTTTTGCATAAAAATTATAGGCATGACAAATTTAAATTCTCATGACGATAAAAAGTCATTACATTTTTTAGAACAAATTATTGAAAAAGATTTAGTTTCAAATCCTAAAGTATTAACACGCTTTCCACCTGAACCAAATGGATATTTGCATATTGGACATGCTAAGTCTATTTGCTTAAATTTTGGTCTTGCACAAAAATATGGCGGGGAATGCAATCTTCGATTTGATGATACAAATCCTGCAAAAGAAGAAGTTGAATATGTTGACTCCATTAAAGAAGACGTGCAATGGCTTGGTTTTCAATGGGCGAGAGAATTATATGCTTCTGATTATTTTGACCAATTATATGAATGGGCTGTACTTTTTATAAAAAAAGGTTTGGCGTATGTATGTCATAT
>FZPS01000047.1_pt16 | contig 10006 bp, 8 predicted proteins | sample 1817821 | NCBI WGS metagenome assembly FZPS01 (sample SAMEA104158645, study PRJEB21678) | metagenome | place: Germany | collected 2015-04-21
AAGCATTGTCGATCACCACAATCGTGGCAGGTAAGGTAGAGGCTTTTACCGATGACAGACAAAGCGGTATCCACGGTTCAAAATTATAGGATACGATGATGACACAAACTTTCATTTTTCCTTCCATGCTTTAATTAAACATTTACGGAAATAGGGTGGCTGCATGTTAGCTATATCGTTTTGATAGATCATCAGACCGGCGGTAGGGCGATACGTGAAATCGTTTTCTTTCAACACCCGACAGAAGTTTTCAAAATCTGCTGCATGATGATATGTACACAAAGCAATTTTTAGCGGGGGTAGTTTCAGTATGCTTTTCATTCCGTTGAGTACCGCTGTTTCTGAACCTTCAACATCAATTTTGTAAAACGTGGGTTTGTCTTTTTTTCCATGAAAATAATCGTCCGGTCGTATTTCCGTATCGGTAGTTTTGTCAGACACAAATTTGGGAATAAGGACTACTTTTTCTTTCCAGGGTGCGAAAGTTGCTTTCAGTGCTTCAATCCAACCGCGATCTTGTTCAAAAAGATACACTTTTTTCACCTTCTCTATATTAAGCAAAGAAAAAAAGCCTTCTGCACAACCGATATCAGCCAGAATATCTCCTTCCTCGACATCAAAATTTTTATCGGTATAACAATGAGGGGAGGTTGGGTCCTGCTCAATGCGTAATCCGTTGAATACCAATTGGACGGTGCGTTTATTATACGAGCGTTTGAAATATAATCTTTTGTCATTGACCATTACATAAGGTAATCCGTTCGATGGATCATGGTAAACCCTCACTTCTTCTGCTCGATATTGTTCTTGAAAAGCACCGAAGAAACTTGTCAACGAATGGCTTGAAAGGTAGTCGACCGCAAAATTTATTTCTTCGTTGGTGGTAGGATGATAGCGATAATACGTTAAAATGTTTTTTCTGAGTTTATTTTGCTTGTGGGCATGAATTCGGCTTTTCCAAAAAGAACGTATTTTGTAATCAATTTGTCGTATACGATTTTTCATGATTATCTTTCTTTTTTTGATGAAAACCATTCGCTAATTTCTTTGGTCATTTCAAGTTTTAGTAATTTACACATCAGCCAATAGCTTCCTCCCACAATTGTGGCGCTGACCAACAGGTACAGAAAGTTATTGTGTATTTCCCGACTTGCTGCATAGCCGATGGCTGTGCTCGCAAGAGCTGTCGGCAGATAGGGAAGCACGTCTTTTAGAAAATCAACAAGGGAGTAGCGAATGAGCTTTCGAGATAAGGTGAGCGAAATGAGGAGTGTGATTGCCATATAGATTACCCAGCTCACGGCTAATCCCATAATGCCTTGTCTGAAAAACAGAAAAATGAGCAATACCAGGATGATTCGTTTTACGATTTCCACCCCAAGAAAGAAGTCGGCTTTCTCTCGTGCAATAAACAATTCGTTCAAAATGAAAGAAAAAGGCGATAACATTCCCCCTAAGCAAAGTACCTTGAAATAGGGCACTGCAGCATCCCATTTGTTCCCGAAAAGAAAGGCAAAGGCAGGTTCGGCTGCGAGAATCATGTATAGTCCGAGAGGAAAAGCCAAAAAAGCAAGCGATTTCATCATTTTGCTTACCACCCGTTTCAATCGCTCGATTTGCTGATTGATTTCGGAGAGGATAAGCATGGAAACGGAACGAAACGTATTGGATAGGATACTGAAGGGGATATCCTGATATTTATTGGCTTGAGCATAATAGCCGACCTGATTCATGGAATGGGGATAGAAAAAGGCAATAATCGAGGGATAAATGTTATTGAATACAGCGCCGATTAATCCGCTAAGCAACAATTTGTTGCTCAATCCCAGGAACGAGCGCAGCACTTTTATGCTGAAATGAGCGATGGGTCGCCATTTTGAATAGATCCACAAGAAGACGGTACGAAAAAATCCGTAAACTACGTTTTGCGTCACGAGCGACCATACGCCGTATCCTTTAACTGCCATTGCAATGGCAATACTTGCTGCGATGAGCAAGGCGGCAATATTCACTTTTGTCAGGCCTTTAAAGTCGGCCTTTTTCATCAGCAGTGTTTGCTGAATGAGGCCGGGTGCCGTGAAAACGAACGAAAGAAACAGGACTTTCGATACCGGTTCGATGCGGGGTTCATGAAAAATGTCGGCAAGAAAAGGCGAGACAAGAAACAAAATGATATACAAGACGAGACTGAGGGCAATGTTGAAATAAAAAACCGAACTGTATTCCGTTTCTGTGAGGTTTTTTCGGTTGAGCAACGCACGGGCAAAACCACTGTCGATGAGCAGTCCTGAGAAGGCTATGAAAACGGTGAGAGCGCCAATCAAGCCGTATTCGGCAGGAGGTACAATGTTCATCAACACAATACTGCTTGCAAGATAAATGAGTTGTTGCCCGAATTTGTCGAGAAAACTCCAAAAAAGAGAGGAGACCGTTTTCGTTTTCAGTGTCGATTTTCCCATTGGGCCGTTTCAAGTCGTTTCAATCCGTTTTGTTTGCAAAAATACGTAACTTTTTTAATGTTATGGAATTTATCGCTATTTTTGAATTCGATTGAAAGATTTCATGCGTTTTTCGGAAGAAATAAAGGCGTATGCCTTATCGTTGGGTTTCGATGCCTGCGGTATTTGCACTGCAGGCGATACGGGAGAGGGGGAGCATTATATGCAATGGCTCTCGGAGAAATGCCATGCCGGCATGGATTATCTGGAACGCCATATCGAAAAACGACTCGATCCGGTTTTGTTGGTCGAAGGTGCCAGGTCCATTATTTCGGTGGCATTGAATTATTACCCTCACCGAAAATTACCCTCCCGCGTTCCGCAGTTTGCTTACTATGCCTACGGCAAAGATTATCACGATGTGATGAAAAACAAGCTGCAAGCACTTTTTCGATTCATTCGCCTTCGTTTTCCTGAAGTGCAGGGTCGCTGTTTTGTGGATTCTGCCCCGGTGTTGGAGCGCTTTTGGGCTGCCAAAGCGGGTTTGGGTTTTATTGGGAAAAACACGTTGCTCATCATTCCGCAAAAAGGATCGTATTTCTTTTTGGGCGAGCTTATTATCGATAAGGAACTCGATTACGACGAGCCGATGAAACTTTCGTGCGGCAATTGTCGCAGGTGTTTGGATGCCTGCCCGACCGGAGCTCTCGAAAAACCGTATTGGCTGGATGCCGGTAAGTGCATTTCCTACCAAACCATCGAAAATAAAGGAGAGATCGATCCTTCACTTATTCCCTTCTTGCAGAACAACGTGTATGGATGCGATATCTGTCAACAAGTTTGTCCGTGGAATCGTTTTGCCGTTCCCCACAGCACACCCGAATTTTTTCCTTCGGACGATTTTTTATCGCTTAACTTGGATACGCTTGAGGAGATGGATGAGGAAACTTTTCAGCGGATATTTCGCGGTTCTGCAGTGAAGAGGGCAAAATTTCAAGGGTTGAAACGCAATGTACAGGCACTGCGCAGGTCTGCACAAAAATAGCGATCGTTTCCTGAAATTGGGATAAATCGTTATCTTTGTAAACGCTAAAAATGATGGAAGATACTTTTGATATACGAAATAACCGGGATCTTCAGGAAACGGAACGCGAGTTCGAAAACGCTTTACGACCCTTGTCGTTTAGCAGTTTCAGCGGGCAAGACAAGATTGTTGAGAATCTGAAAATTTTTGTCAGTGCTGCCCGTATGCGTGGCGAACCGTTGGATCATGTGCTTTTGCACGGACCTCCGGGATTAGGGAAAACCACCCTTTCCAATATTATTGCCAATGAGTTGGGGGTGGGGTTTAAGATTACTTCCGGTCCCGTTCTCGACAAGCCGGGCGATTTGGCCGGGATACTCACTTCGCTCGAACCCAACGATGTGTTGTTTATCGACGAAATCCATCGTCTCTCGCCGGTAGTGGAAGAGTATTTGTACAGTGCAATGGAGGATTACCGAATCGATATTCTCATCGATAAAGGTCCTAGTGCGCGATCCATTCAAATCGAACTCAATCCGTTCACTCTTGTGGGTGCCACTACTCGAAGCGGCTTGCTCACCAGTCCGCTTCGTGCACGTTTCGGCATTAATTTGCATTTAGAGTATTACGATGCCGAAACGCTTGCGAGCATTGTGTTGCGTTCGGCAGCTATTTTACAGATTGCGTGTGCCCATGATGCAGCACAAGAAATTGCTTCGAGAAGTCGTGGTACACCTCGTATTGCCAATGCACTTTTGCGCCGTGTACGCGATTTTGCTCAGGTTAAAGGGTCGGGAGAAATCGATAAAGATATTGCCATTTATGCATTGGAAGCATTAAATATCGATCGGTATGGGCTGGACGAAGTCGATAATAAAATTTTGTTGACCATTATCGATAAGTTCAAAGGCGGACCTGTTGGCATTACCACTATTGCTACTGCTGTGGGTGACGATGCCGGAACCATTGAAGAAGTATACGAACCTTTTCTTATTAAGGAAGGCTTTATCAAACGCACACCACGCGGACGTGAAGCAACCGAATTAGCCTATAACCATTTGGGACGAAAACGAACAGAAAAACAAAGTTCCCTTTTCTCCGATTAAAGTAACACTTAGGTCTAATCGTTACAATTTCTCTACTTTTTCGGTACATTCATCTAACTATCAATATTCATTTTAAATAACCTGTATTGGTATGCAATGCAGGTTTTTTCTCTATACCATCATCAAGGTATAGGGTGCCTCAGGTTATGAATTTTTTTGGAAAAGGATTATACTTGTGCGTGAAATGATAATAATATAAGGAGTGATTATGGCGGTTAACTGTTTATATAAACAAAGTAGGAGGAAACTACTTTGAGTTCCTCCTACTTAACTTAAGATATATCAACGCTTAGCGTTTTTTTACTGTCATTGGCAGACGAATTTCTACGTTATTGCCATACATATCTTTTGCTGTGATCACTAATGTAGACGGTACATCTGCAGTCGGATTCGTAGATCCGGATTTCTGTTTCAGAGTAAATGTATCGTTATCAACCCCAGGTGTATAGGCGGGATCAACAGCAAAGTATTCATCCAGATTGTTGGAATTACTTACCAACTTGATTGCAACAACCTGTAAACTTTCAAGGTAAGGAGCATCGAGGTTGGCATTATACTTGCTATCACGGCTGCTTACGCCATAGATCCAGCCTAAGTCATATGTTACTTCATCTCCATAAGTAATGGATGTGCTATAAGGCATAGGTTCAACGTAATTTCCACCAGACATAAGCGTGTAATCTTTTCCACTCGGTTTGCTGTTCCATTTATTCAACTGTTCACGAGTTGCCCAGTTCCAGGAATAGGTGTGGTTGTAGATATTGCTGTATACAGTCGGGAATTCTTCTATAGTTACTTTGTAATCAATAATATTATTGCCATCTTTCGTTTCTGTAGAGATCTTGCCGAAGTTATATACAACCTTAGTAGCATGCTGTGTGGTGTTGTCAATATATGCTTTACCTACGCTCAGCAATCCATCTCCAATTACAACTATAGGATCATGACCACCTCCAGTTTTAGGTTTAGATGCCGCAAATATAGTCTCGTATCTACCAAGTGTACCCGTACCGAAGTTGAATACCTGATCTAATGACATGGTTCCTTCGGTTGCATTTGGAGCTGTCCAATCATTGGGCTCTAAGTAACAGCGATAAATTCCGTCAGAACCAATCTGGTTGGTCTTCACTGAGAATCCTTCAGGTGCAGTTGGCAATACTTTCTTGAAGGTTACATTTAGTGTTGCTAAAACGTGACCTGTTGCGTTCTTGATCGTCAACTTACCATTGTATACCTTATTGTCTTTATATGCTAACCAGTTGTTAACCCTTGCTTTTGTATATGCTTTCGTTACCTTGCTGAAATCCGTTCCTACTGAACCTGTTCCGTTAGTCCCAAACACTACTGTGTTGTCTGAATTGGTGAAGAATACATCAAATGCCGGAGTTGTACCATCTTCTGCTTTATCCGTTGTCCATTCATAGGTTGTTGCACCGGTTAATTTAGATAAAGTAGCATTTACTTTGGCAGATAATGTTGCAGTAGCTGAAACATCTTCCTGTGTAGCTGTTACCACTGTGTTAAGCGTATTCCAGTTGGTAGCTTCCTTACCTAAGCTTACATAAAACGCTTTACCATCGGGGTCAACCAATGTACCATCATAGTTTACTGCAAATACGCGGAAACCGATATAATCGTTGATTGCGGAGTTGCTGTTGATGATGATTTCAGTTTTTGTACCTTCTACAACTTTTCCAAGTCCTGTATAGCTATAGCTATTCCATGCATTCCATTCTGAAGGAGCCGAATCGATGGCATTGTCCTCGTAGTCTAGTGTGACATACATGGCCCTGATTTGATTGTTTGGATCATTCAATGCGATCGTGATTGGTTTTCCCTGTACTGCAGGATATGCATTTTTATCAGTACGATCGTCGCCGGTATCAGGTAATGTATTTGAGGAAGTTGGAGTTGTTGCAGGATTAGTTTTCCATTTCTTTTCTTGATATAATGTACCTGTACCTGGTGCGGAAAGACTTATACTGCTATTGTCGTAGCGGTTGTTGATCTCAGCAACATCCGTTTCATCTACCTTAAAAGAGAGTCCATTTGCCGGCACATAGCTTACCCAATTCAGCCCCACATCATACGTGCTGATTACTTTGCTGGGAGCATCTTTAACGCTGTTGTTTATAGCTACGGCAAATAACACTTCATCCCCATTACTTTTGGTAGCAGCTTCAAATGCAGCTTTCTCATAATTTTTCAATTCAACGGTAACTTTCCATAATCCACCACCGTTGGTAGAACGAGTGAGAAGTTCTTCATATGGTTCAACTTTCGTCACTTTCACGTTGTCATAGGTTTCTCCTTTGCTGTTTTGCAGCGTAATCATGTCGGGAGTTACCATGACATTGGTGGGAGAAACACGGATAATGAATGAGGTAGATGTTTGTACCTGTTTACCCTTCACAAACGTGATGGCATTGGCGATGCCTTCTTCGAATACATTATCTTGTTCGGTAGCTGAACTGAATGTTAAATTAAAATCGGGCCATAAACTTCCTGAATAGGTGGAAAACAAATCCACATCCAAAACTGCACTTGCAAACAAACCTACTGCATCTTCAACTTTTTTTGTAATTTCTGCTAAAGAAGCATTGATTTCTTCTTTCATTTTTCCAAATTCAGCGTCGTTGGTTTCTTTCAACTCGGCTTTCAGCGTCTCAATCTGCTCTTGCAAGGCAGCCAACGTCTCAACCTTAACTTTAGCAGCTTCTACTTTAGCTTGTGCATCTGCAATTTCCTGTACTTTAGCCTCTGTAAGTGCTGCATCACCAACTTTCTTAGCCTCGGCCAAAGCTGCTTGAGCAGCAGTAAGTGCCTGTTCTGCTTTTGTTAAAGCACTAGATGCATTCGTCTGAGCTGTGGTCAGTGATGTCTGCAACGTGTTCAGTTTGGTATCTACATCTGATTTAGTTGCCAACTGATCAATCTGCCCCTGCAAATTGTCGATGTCATCATCATAGTCTTTACAAGAGGTAATCGTTACTAATGCACCAATTACTGCAAAGACAAATAACTTAAAAAATAACTTTTTCATACACTAAAAATTTAATAATAAATTAAGATATTACACTTTTTTTGCTCTGTTTTTTTGAGATCTTTTTTATTTCTGCGCTTCAAATTACGTAACTTCGTTTATGAAAACTTGTGCTTTTACTCAGTTGCAAATATAAAATTTTAGTTTTAAATAGCAAGGATTTTCTTTAAAGAATTTCATGTTTTAACTTAAATCTTTTTTCGACGGCTCGAAATGGTTTTCTAACACCTGAAATTCCACACTTATCCCCTCACTATTATAATATACTGCAAAAGTCATCACCGCATCATTCATTATTCATTCCTTCTTTATCTGCTTAGTTTTCAAGTTTCACAAGGTCGTTTATAATAACTTGAATTAATTTTATTTGCAAAATTAAAATTTAATTTGTTATCTCCAAAGAATTGCTTTTAAAATTCTTGTTTTTTATCTCTCTTTTTTCTATGCACACATTATCCTGTCTGCTTTTCATCACTTTTGTTCCGGATTACCCATCTCTCGGATATAAAATGTAACGTTCAAAAATAATGATTAATACACTATCCATATTCCCTTTATTTTTTCATAATTGAGTGATTACCACATTCTCTCATCCCAGTCGCGATAAAATATGAAAACTCGCAATATGTTTTGTCTGCAATTTTACGATTTAATTTCTAAACTTCAAAGAATTTGTCTTAAAAAAATCGGTGTTATGTCGTTTTTTTCTTTCAGGAACGAAATTCACCCCTTTATGCCTTTTCCCTCCGATTCTTTTCATCACATAAAAGCAACACAAATATAAACGAAATTTTTAAGATATGCATCACTTTTTTTTGTTTATATGATCATTGTTAAAAATATTTCCTATTTTTTGCTCTTTCATCGCCTTAAAGGATCGAATAGAGTAAAAAATTGTACTGTTCAGAATTTGCTGAATATCAATTTCAGATTTAAATCTTTGCTGGTTTTGCTCAATGTTACGGCCGAAGGGGTCATCAAATTATAGAAATTGGTAGGAATCTGATACGTTTGGCCGTAATAATTGGATTGCGACGTAAAGGTAATGTCCACAGGGATCAAATAATACGTTAAATCGGGAATTTTTCCGTTGTTTACTTCCTTGTAATGATTTATTAATGCCGAGATATTGGAAAAATCATAGGAATATTCCGTTTTATTGAAGCTTGTATAGAAAGAGGTGATATTATCGGGCATCTTTCGTTTTTCGAAAAAGTTACTCAACGAGTCTTTGTTGATAAGCAATAGATAGTTAGGCGGGCTTAGCTTGAATTTCAAGGTTGTTTGGTCGTCGGGAATGGCGTATATTTTCAAGTTAGCCTGATTTAATGCTTGCGCTTGCAATTTATCCGAGATCTGAGAGAAGGGAAAAACGATCTCCGTATTCACTCCGGCCGGACTTTTTATGTGGGTTTTTGTATCATTTGGAATCAACAGCTGATCGTTCTTGTTCTGTATGGAATTGATCTGGGTTACTTCGGGAGAAAAATTCAGCCGTATATAATCGGTAAATGTAGTGTCGGCATTGGTAGTTGGGCTTTTGCCGGGATAGTGGTAATGTACTACAAAATAGGTGTAAGCAACTTTAATGATGGTTCCTGTTCCAAATGTAGTGGTTACATATAATCCTTTAAAGAATTCCTTGAATGTTTCCGTATCGATGAGTCTATCGGGGTTGTCTAACATGCGCCGTCCGAGCGAATCGGGCAGATTCACGACAGCCATTCGATAATCGGTTTGGGTTTTTTCGTCTTCCGACAGTTCCAAATTGGCTGCAGTAAACAGCGTTTTACCCAATGGGGTAGAAGAAACATAGTTTTTGGGGTTAAAATCGGTATAATAATAAGATGGCAATGTTTTGGTTACCTCATATACCGACACTTCCATCGGTGCGAGCGAATCGCCCACCCAGGAATTAAAAAACAGAGATAGCCTTACCGAGTCGATGACTGCTCCCGGCTGAAACGATTCTCCTTCAGGATAGTAAAATTCGCCTATGTAGTCTGATTTTATGGTTCCAAAAAGAGGATCGATATATTCGCCAAGTATGGGATTTTTTGTCTTTGCAAATATTTTGTCGACCTGTATTGTGGAGGCTTGTAGAGCAAGGGTGTCGGTACCCACTGTTATCCGGTCTTTTTCCGGTTGAATGGTAAATCCTATTTCTTTGAGTGTGTCGTCGCACGAGGTCACTATTACCATTATCATGCACGAGATAAAAAACAGTCTATACAAGGGTTGGAGCTTCATCCGTTTCAAAAATTTGTTCTTTAACTGCGCAAATATCCGAAAAAATAACGGGATAAAAAAGCTACCGAAGCAAAATTTATTGATCGATTTTTTTGTAGAAGCTTTCGATTGCCTCCACATTTTTGTCAAAATCTTCTTCGTAGCC
>FZPS01000059.1_pt444 | contig 10006 bp, 5 predicted proteins | sample 1817821 | NCBI WGS metagenome assembly FZPS01 (sample SAMEA104158645, study PRJEB21678) | metagenome | place: Germany | collected 2015-04-21
ATTTAAATATTTAAAAATCAAATTAATTTTAAATTTAAATCTATGTTCAAAGTACAAATTCAAAACAAAAAGGTGGTTATGAAGTTAGCTATCTTTGTATTTCTGTTATTAAACAGTACATTGGCATTTTCTCAAGTTAGGGTTTCCGGGGCTGTTGCCAGTACTCTTGGCGAACCACTGATTGGGGTTAGTGTTTTAGAAAAAGGAACTACAAATGGTACAATTACTGATTTGGATGGTAACTTTAATTTAACTGTTCCCAGTGGAGCGGTTTTACAATTTTCTTATGTAGGCTTCATTACACAAGAAGTTGATGCTTCATCTTCTTTTATGAAAATTGAATTAAAAGAGGATCAACAGCTTTTAGAGGAAGTTGTAGTAGTAGGTTATGGAAAAATGACACGTAAAGATGTAACTAGTTCTATTACATCTGTTAAAGCTGAAGATCTAAATAAGGGAGGAGTTTTTTCATCTCCAGGTGAATTATTACAGGGAAAAGTTCCCGGATTATCCATAACAACGAGTAATGACCCTAATGCAAACCCTTCGTTAACGTTGCGTGGATCTTCTTCTTTCCGTGAAGGCGCAGCTCAGGAACCATACTATGTAATTGATGGAATTCCGGGTGCTTCATTATCAATGGTAGCTCCTGACGATATTGAGTCAATTGATGTGTTGCGTGATGCTTCTGCAACAGCTATTTATGGTTCAAAAGCTGCTAATGGTGTTATTATTGTAACCACAAAAAAAGGCAAATCGGGTACAGCAAGTGTAACTTATAACGGTTATTTGGCAATAGATCAAGTTTCTAAACGCTGGGATGTGATGAATGCTTCTGAACATCGGAAATACTTATCTGATAATGGTTTAACCATACATTCATCTGATTACATTAATGATAATACTGATACAAATTGGCAGGATGAAGTTCAACGTGTTGGCGTTTCACATAACCATAATGTATCCATTAGTGGAGGATCGGATATGACTACCTATTCTATTAGTTTAAACTATATGGATAATAAGGGAGTAATAAAGAAAAATGGAATGGATCGTCTGGTTGGACGTGCATTAGTTAATACAACGACTTTGAATGATCGTTTAGATCTAGGATTCAATTTAAATGTAAGCATTGAAAATAGTACATATTACCCAAAAGAAGAGAGAGGATTGAATGTGTTGGATGCAATGACTTATTATCTGCCCGAAAGTCCTATTTATAATGAAGATGGCACATTCTTTGAGAATCTTAATCGTACTCAATACTTTAATCCTGTGGCTTTACTTGAGCAGAACTCTGATGACGTTCGTCGCAAAGGCATACAGGGAGTAGCGAAAGGTACATTACATATCATACCGGAAATTTTAACTTTAGATGCTCATATGTCTTATCAATCTGATACTGAGAATATAAGTAGATATAATGATATTGACTCCAAGATAAACCATAACTCTGGAGGATATGCATTGAGAAGTACGGTTGAGAATATTCAGAAAAATCTTGAGGTTTATGGAAACTTTAACAATACTTTCAATAATGCTCATAAGGTTGGTGCCATGATTGGGTATTCTTGGCAAGAAAACAGTAATGATAACGGATTTCAAACTATGGCAAAAGAATTTACCAGTGATGCATTGGGGTATCATGGGCTTGCTATGGGAGGTTATACAGGTGTAATGGATTATGGAAATTTCTATTATTCTAAACTACGCACAATCTCTTTCTTTGGACGTGCTAATTATTCTTATAATAGTAAATATTTGTTGCAAGCCACACTTCGTTATGATGGTTCTTCTGCTTTTGGTGATAATAACCGATGGGGTACTTTCCCTTCGTTTTCTGCAGCCTGGAGAGCTTCTGAAGAGTCTTTTGTTAAACAATGGAATATTTTTAGTGACTTGAAGTTTAGAGTAGGTTATGGTGTGAGTGGTAATACTTTAGGTTTTGATCCATTTATAGCTAAACGACTTTATGGTAAAACGGGTGTATTTGTGAATTCACAAGGAAATATAGTTAGTTCGATAGGTACTACTAGAAATTCCAATGAAAACTTAAAATGGGAACGCACAGGAATGTTTAATGTGGGTATCGATTTTGGTTTTTTCAATAATCGATTAACTGGTTCTATTGAATATTATGATAAACGTACAACAGATCTGATAGCAGATTATCCTGTGAGCGCTACAGATTATCCAACAAATATATTAACAGCTAATGTGGGAGAAATCAGTAACAAGGGAATAGAATTGCTGATTAATGCAACTCCTGTTATTACTAAAGATTTTACCTGGTCAACCTCAGTAAATTTATCACATAATAAAAATGAAGTGGTAAGTATCTCTAACGAAGAATTTTCAGTGGACTATTTTGATGAGGCTAATCTTGAGGCAGCAGGACAATCAGGTATGCGTCAACAGAGGATTGAGGCAGGTAGACCTTTAGGTTCTTTCTATACTTGGAAGTGGGCAGGTTACAGTGAAAATGGAGTGTCATTGTTTTATACAAAAGATGGTGAAACAACAACTACTCCTTCTAAAGAAGATCGTTTTTGGACTGGAAGTGCACAACCTAAATTGAATTTTGGATGGAATAATACTCTAACTTATAAAAACTGGGCGATGACTGTATTCTTTACAGGAGTTACCGGCAATAAGATATTAAATGCTAGCCGTGCAAGTTTAAGCAGAATGGCGGGCATAACAGAGCGTAATGTATTGAAAAGTGTGGTGAAAACAGAAAAGATAACCGATGCAAACTCTAATTATTTATCTGACCGTTATATTGAAAAAGGAGATTATTTACGTTTATCTAACTTATCAATAAGTTACACTTTTGATAATTTTAGCAGTTACATTAAAAATCTAAGAGTATATGCTTCTTGTAATAATGTTTTTGTTATCACAGGTTATAAGGGGCTTGATCCTGAGGTGAATTTAGGAGGGTTAACTCCAGGAATAGATAATAAAAACTTTTATCCTAAAACCCGGACATTTATGTTTGGTGCAAGTTTAACATTTTAAAATAAAGGAGATCATATTATGAAACTTGATATAAAGAAGGCATTTTTTGTACTGCTAGTAAGTTTATTTGTTGCTGGTTGTACAGATTTGAATGTAGATATAGAGTCACAGTATACGGATGAAAATTTCCCTCTAACTGAGGCAGATATGGAGGCAGTTTGTGGACCTGCGTTTACAAATTTCAGGCCTAATTACGGAAGATGGTATTGGTTGATGGTTACCGCTTCTACTGATGAAGGATCGTTAGTAGTGAATGGAGGAAATTGGTATGATAACGGTAAGTACGGTGAGATGTCTCTACATACTTGGAATTCTTCAAATGAGATTGTTTTTTTGAACTGGGATAATTTGTTTAGTTCTATTTCCCAATGTAATCAAATCATCGAAATTTTGGAAAATGCAGAGGAGTCACAAATGAAACTTAGATTCATATCTGAAGTTCGTGCCATGCGTGCTTTCTATTATTTTCTTGCTATGGATAATTACGGTGGACTTCCAATTATAGATAAAATGGGAATGGGTACTCCTCAACGTTCTACCCGTAAGGAAGTAGCTGAGTTTATCATTAAAGAATTAAAAGAGTGCAATGTTAATTTACCGGAGAACGTAGATGTTACAACATATTCTCGTCCAACAAAATATATGGTTTATGCATTATTGGCTAAACTCTATTTAAATTGGCCGGTTTATGCAGTTGATGATGTCTCTAATTATAACCCCACAGATAGTAATCCTCATATAGATGATGCTATTGCTTATTGTGACAGTATAATAGAAAGTAAAAAATACGATTTGTCAGATGATTGGATTGAGAAATTTAAGGATACGAATGGGTATAAGATTAAAGATTTTATTTTTGCTTTTCCTTACGATTGGGAAACAGATGATCAAACTTGGGGTGGCTTGACTCACGTTCGTTTTTGGTGTCATAAATTTTTTGAGCAAACCTTTGGTATGATGAAAAAGCCGAGTGGAGTAATGCGTGCTAATCCTGAGTTTGTAGATTTATTTAATCTTTCGGGTGATGTCAGAAATAATATTTGGAGAGGCGGAAAACAATATTATGAAGGAACAAATGAGCCTTTTATATATGAAATCTCTAAATCCTCTTTAGATAATTATTATGCAGGATCAGATAAAGAGACAAAAGTGAAATGGCATTTTGAATTAACTAAGGAACTGGAAATAAGAGGTAAAACTCAAGGTGAGAAGGAAGAGAATTTGCGTATGTTAGATCTAGGTAATGATGAGTTGGGTTTAGCAATGGGATATCGAAATGTTAAATTTTATCCCACATTAACAAGTCCAACACATTGGCAAAGTAACGATATGCCTGTATTTCGTTATGCTGATATTCTGTTAATGAAAGCTGAAGCTATACTTCGTGGAGGTAAAGAAACCTTAGGACAAACGACCGTTTCATTAGTTAATGAAGTGAGAAGTGCAGCTCAAGCACCATTAGTTACAGCAATAACACTAGAAGAATTATGTGATGAACGTGGAAGAGAATTGGCTGATGAATATTGGCGTCGTAACGACTTAGTTCGTTTTGGTCAATTTGAAAAAGACTGGGGTTTAAAGAAAGCTTCACTAGGTACATCTAATACAGATAAATATCGTCGTATTTTCCCTATTCCTTTTGATGTTATGCAATTAAATACTCATTGGGAACAAAACCCGGGTTATAATAAATAAATATCATTAATGGAGAGGATATTTAATATCCTCTCCTAATTTTATACTATTAGTTTTTTATCTCTTTCCCTTTTAGGAAATTTAGTTTTAAGCTTATTAAATTAAAAGTAAGAAGAACCAGTTGAATTCTATGAAAAAAAATAATTTCTTTATAATATCAATAATATGTATATGGTATTCTTGTGGTAATTCTAATAATACAGAGCTTTTACAGCAATATGTAGATACGCGTGTTGGTACTGCCCCGAGTGTAACAAAAACTGCCGGTGTGTTTGGAAAAAAAACAGAAGAATATGGACAAACAATACCTGCTGTTTTAGAACCGAATGGTATGAATTTTTGGACACCCCAAACTCGTGATACAGAAAAAAAATGCGTAGCTCCTTATTATTATAAAGATACATTGATTCAGGGATTTCGTAATTCGCATTGGATTGTTGGAGGGTGTACACAAGATTATGGTTCAATGACATTAATGCCATTGTTTGGAGAATTAATATGTCAGCCCGAAAAGCGGGGGAGTTTCTTTTCTCACAAGGATGAAATTGCTACTCCTTCATACTATGCTACTTATTTGCAAGATTATGATTTACAGGCAGAAATGACAGGGCGTTCTCGTTCAGCTATTTTTAGATTCACCTATAATAAAGAAGGCGAAGGATATCTTGTGGTAAATCCCAATAGTGATGAGGGAGAAGGATTTATTGAAATAGATACTTTGCGTAAAGAAATAAGAGGATATAATCCGGTTCATAGAATTTATCAAGGTTGGGGTGAGACTGCGGGATATAATGGTTGTTTTATTGTTAGTTATAATACCGAAATAACAAGTTTTGGAACTTATAAAGGAGATAGTATTTTTCCAAATCAGTTTTCCATCTCTCAAGCATCTGAAATAGGAGTGTATATAGGTTTTAAGGTTAAAAAAGGGGAGAAGGTTTTATTCAAAGCCGCTTCTTCTTTTACAAATTTGGAAGGAGTACAGAAAAATTTACAAGCTGAAATACCTCATTGGGATTTTAATAGCGTTCGTAAAGATTTATCTGATATATGGGAAAAACAGCTGGGTATATTTCAAGTTGACTCAAAAAGTAAGGAAGATAAAGAGAAGTTTTATGGGGCATTTTATCGTGCTTCATTTTTACCTCGTACCTTTAATGATGTAGATGGTAGCTATCCTACTTTTTCTAAAGGAGCACCTATTCGAAAAGTAAATAAAGGAGAAACATACTATGATGACTATAGCATGTGGGATACTTATCGTGCTTTACATCCCTTAATTAATATAATTGCTCCTCGAAAGGCTGGAAATATGATGCAATCTTTAGTAGATAAATATGATCAGGGAGGTTGGTTACCCATTTTTCCTTGTTGGAATAGTTACACTGCGGCTATGATTGGAGATCATTGTATTTCTGTAATAGGAGATGCTTATGTAAAAGGTGTACGAAATTTTGATATTAATAAAGCCTATGAAGGGATGAGAAAAAATGCTTTTGAATTGCCAGAGTCTTATGCTGATTATAAGAATGGTATGGGGCGTAGAGCTTTGAAATCTTATCTTCAGTATGGTTATATTCCTTTGGAAGATTCTGTGGAAGAAGCATTTCATACAAATGAGCAAACTTCAAGAACATTGGAGTATGCTTATGATGATTTTGTTTTAGCTCAGATAGCTAAAATATTAGGTAAAGAAGATGATTATAAGGCTTTAATGAAACGATCACAAAATTATAAAAATGTTATTGATCCTTCCACCGGATATGCTCAGGGACGTTATGCAAACGGGAAATATCTTAAAGAAGATAATGCCTTTAATTTCACAAAATTTATAACTGAGGGAGCCCCTTGTCATTATACTTGGTATGTTCCTCATGATGTATATGGCTTAATGAATGTGATGGGAGGAGAAAAAAAATACCTTGCTAAATTAGATTCTATGTTTAGTGAAAATCGTTATTGGCATGGCAATGAACCTTGTCATCAGATAGCATTTATGTTTAATTTTGCAGGGCAGCCTTGGAAAACTCAAAGAGAAGTTAGGCATATTATGGAAACAGAATATTTAAATGCTCCTGGGGGGTTATCCGGAAACGACGATGCAGGTCAAATGTCTGCATGGTATATGTTTGCTGCAATGGGGTTCTATCCTGTTTGTCCTGGAACACCATATTATATGATAGCTAGTCCGTCTTTTCCGAAGATGGAAATAAATCTTGAGAATGGTAATAAATTCACAATTGTTGCATTGAATGCCTCAAATGAAAATATATACATACAATCGGCAAAATGGAATGGTAAAGAATATAATAAAAATTATATCACACACGATGATATTATGTCAGGTGGAACATTTGAGTTCGTGATGGGAGCTGAGCCAAATTTAACTTGGGGAGCTTCTGCGGATAGTCGTATTCCAGTAAATTAAAATTATTGATAGTAAAGAAGTAGGTAATAAATGATAATAAAAATAGAAATGAGATTAATATCAATCGCAAGTATTGTTATTTGCTTTATGTTGTTAACGCATGCATGTACAACATCAACAAGTAAAGAAAGTATCTATATAATAACTGACTACGGAGCTAAGGGAGATGGTCGAACTGATGATGCTGCTGCTATACAAAGGGCAATAGATGAATGTTCAAAAGCTGGTGGAGGAAGAGTTGTTGTTCCGGCAGGACAGACCTTTATGTGTGGGCCTTTTAAATTGGCTTCATTTGTTGAATTACATCTTGAACCCAATTCTCGTTTGTTGGCTAATCCCAATGAAGAAGTTTATACTGAAAGTGCCTTTAGGGAGAATAGAGGAGAGGGTATGATGTGGATTAGTGGAAAAGATATCGAACAAGTTTCAATAAGCGGTACAGGAGAAATCAATGGAAATGGAGTTGCTTTTATGGGAAAAGAACTGGAAGATTCGTATGAGTTAAAGCCTGTGACAGATTTTGATCCAAGGCCCCATGTTTTAACATTAGTCAATGTAAATAAAACGATAATAAGAGATGTAACATTTAAAGATGCAGCTTATTGGACAATACATTTTATTGGGTGTTTTGATGTTTTGGTGGATGGTATATCATTGTTGAATAATCTAAAAATTAGAAATGGAGATGGAATTGATATTGATCATTCGAAAAAAGTAAGAATATCTAATTGTTACATTGAGTCGGGAGATGATTGTATCTGTTTGAAGAATAGGCGTGAATTCCAAGAATATGGATCTTGTGAAGATATTGTAGTCACAAACTGTGTAATGACCTCTCGTTCGTGTGCCATAAAGTTTGGTTCAGAGAATATGGATAAAATAAACAATGTAACCTTTACTAATTGTATAATAAAGGATAGTAATCGTGGAATAGGGATTCAAAACCGTGATGAAGGTACTATAACAAACGTACTGTTCTCGAATATGCTAATTGATTGTATGTATTATTCTGATGTTTGGTGGGGAAAAGCAGAACCTATTTATGTTACTTCTTATCCACGTGCAATAGGAAATCATAAAGATGCCGGTTGGCGTTTTCCAAAGGGAGCTGTAGAAGGTTATTCCGGAGAAGTAAGTAACATATTCTTTCATAATATTAAATGTACAAGTGAAAATGGAATCTTTGTTGGAGGTGATGTACCTGATAAAGTAAATCATATTTATTTTGATAGGGTCGATGTTATGTTATATAAGCGGACAGCTTATAGTGGGGGGGTTTATGATAGAAGACCTTGTAAAGGAGAAGGTTTTATTTTTGATAAAACTTATGCCTTTTATTTAGATACTGCGTCAGATATCAAAATTACCAACTATAATGTTCGTTGGGGGGATACTAAACCGGAATATGCTGGTGGTGAAATAAAACAGAAAAACACTTTTCGGGTGGATTTTAAGAAATAGGATATTATGAATATATGGTATAGAAGAGGTGTTTTGTGCTTGTTCTATGTGTTATGTACAATTACAATTTATGGACAGACATATACAGCAGATGCTTATACCTGTGAGCAGCTTGGAAGTATATACTATGCATACCCAGAACCGATAAACAAACAGACTCCACCACCTAAGGGGTATGATGCTTTCTATATTAGTCATTATGGTAGACACGGGTCTCGTTGGATAACTTCTGATGAACGTTATACTAACGTTATAAGTGTGTTTGAGTCACATGAATTAACTTCTCTGGGTGAAGATGTTAAGCAGAGATTATATAAAGTTTGGGAAGATGCTCAAGGAAGAAGTGGTGATTTAACTCCATTGGGAGAGCATCAACATAGAGAGATAGCTGAACGGCTTTATGGAAAATATCCAAAGATATTTGATGATAAAGCTTATATTTCTGCTCGTTCTAGTACGGCTGTTCGTTGTATTATGAGTATGTCTGCTTTTTGTGAACGATTGAAAGAGTTGAATCCTTCATTGAAAATTGTGCGTGAAGCTAATCAACGTTATATGAGTTATATAGCTTATACTTCACCCCAAGCTGAAGAATTTTGCTCGCATACCTCTGATTGGAGAAAAGATTTCTATGATTTTGAGAGTAAACATATTTTGCCTCAGCGTTTAATATCTTCTTTGTTTGAGTATCCCGAAGAAATAAGACAACCTCATGAATTAATGATGGGACTCTATTGGATTGCGTCGGATATGCAAAATGTGGACCTTTCGCTATCATTTTACGATATTTTCACTAAGGAAGAACTTTTTGGAATTTGGCAGAGTATAAATTATAGAATGTATGTGTGTAATGCCGCAGCTCCATTAAATAAAGGAATAATGCCTAAAAGTGCAACATCTTTATTGAAAAATATAATTGAAAGTGCAAATAAAATGATTCAAGAAGGACATACAGGAGCAACTTTGAGATTTGGTCATGATACCTTTTTGATTCGTCTTTTAGCCCTTATGGAGATTGAAGGTTGTAGTAATAGAGAAACAGAGACTAATCGTTTTTATCTGGCATGGCAAGATTTTAAAGTATCGCCAATGGCTGCTAATTTACAGATTGTATTTTTCAGAAATAAAGAGGGAAATGTTATTGTTAAATTTCTTCATAATGAAAATGAAGTACAAATACCAATAAAAAGTGTACAAGGTCCTTACTACAACTGGGATAAAGTAAAATCATTCTATACAGAACTTATAGAACAAGTTAATTAATTAAAAGAAAAATAAATATGAGATATTGTTTTAATCAACTGTTGGCATTGATATGCATATTACCTTTTTTCTATTCCTTAAATGCACAACAGGTTTATGATTTTGAAGTGAACACAAAAAAAATTGGGGCTCCCATAC
>FZPS01000063.1_pt1341 | contig 10003 bp, 11 predicted proteins | sample 1817821 | NCBI WGS metagenome assembly FZPS01 (sample SAMEA104158645, study PRJEB21678) | metagenome | place: Germany | collected 2015-04-21
GTGTACGAGATATTTTATTTACTGAATACCATCAAAAAAATCTAATTGAGCAAAAAATTCAAACTGTCTTTCACCAAAATGGTTTTTGGCATGTTCAAACTCCTATGTTTGAATATTATGAGGTTTTTTCAAATGAAAAAGGTCATATTGAACCAAAGCAAATGTATAAATTTTTTGATCGTGAAGGTAACATTCTAGTATTACGTCCGGATATGACTCCTCCTATTGCACGAATCGGAGCTACCACTTATCGATCGGAATCAAAGCCTTTACGGCTTTGTTATTTAGGAAATGTATTCCGTTATAATGAAAATTACCAAGGAAAAATGCGTGAATTTACCCAAGCTGGAGTTGAAATCATAGGGGTCGATTCCACTGAAGCAGATGCTGAAACATTAGCCCTAGGAATTCAATGTTTGTTAGCCTGTGGACTTGATCAATTTCAAATTGATATTGGAAGTATTGAATTTTTTAAAGCTATTGTAGAAGAAGCAGGATTAGATGATGAAACCGGTGAAACCATCCGCAAATTTATTGATTCTAAAGATTATATAGGAGTGGAAGAAATCATTACCCAATATCCTTTAAAACCTTCTCTTAAACAATTATTTTTAGAACTTCCTCAATTATTTGGAGACATTGAAATTTTAACCAAAATCAAAACCATGACCCAACATCCAAAAGCCTTAAAAGCTTTAAACCAACTACAAGAACTCTACGAAATCCTATGTGATTATGGTGTAGCACAGTATATCTTTTTTGATTTAGGTATGGTCAGTCGGCTTCATTATTATACAGGGATTATCTTTCGTGGGTATACCTATGGAAGCGGGGCTCCTATTTTATATGGTGGACGCTATGATGGCCTTTTAAATGAATATGGTTCTTTACAACCTGCTGTAGGATTTGGACTCATGATCAATCAACTATTACAGGTATTAGAACGACAAAAAATTGAAATACCGGTGAAAAAAGTAGATACATTATTAGTTTATTCTAAAGCTGGACGTAAAAAAGCATTAGCTGTTGGTGATATCTTACGTAAACAAGGTTTATATGTAGAAAATAGCTTGTTAGGAGAAGATTTAGAACAAAACAAATCCTATGCCAAACAAAAAGATATTAAAGGTATCCTATACTTCCAAAATGATGAAGATATTATGTTAATTAATATGAAAACAAAAGAGATGATTCATACGACTGTATCTGATTTACTAAAACATCCAAAGGAGGAGTTTTCCTTATGAGATATCTGACTTTTGCTTTGGCTAAAGGGCGTTTAGCTGAACAAACAATGGAATTATTAGAAGCAGTAGGAATTACATGCACGGAAATGAAAGAGAAAACAAGAAAATTAATTTTTGTAAACGAAAAACAAAAATTGAAGTTTTTTCTTGCAAAGGCTAGTGATGTTCCTACCTATGTAGAATATGGAGTTGCTGACATCGGAGTCGTAGGCAAAGATACTTTACTTGAGGAAAAACGTAATCTATATGAAGTGCTCAATTTAGGATTTGGAACATGTAAAATGGCTGTAGCCGGGCCAACTTCTATGAAAGAAAAATTAAAACAAGGTCATTCATTACAAGTAGCAACGAAATATCCTGCCATTGCTACCGATTATTTTTATCATAAAAAACAACAAACAGTAGAAATCATCAAATTAAATGGTTCTGTAGAGCTAGCTCCCATCGTGGGCTTATCCGATGTGATTGTAGACATTGTAGAAACTGGAAAAACATTAAAAGAAAATGGTCTTACGGTTTTAGAAGAAATTACACCTATTTCTGCAAGAATGGTAGTAAATCGTGTTAGTATGAAAATAGAGCATGAGCGTATTAAGACTCTTATTGATGAAATTCGTCAACAATTATAAGGAGGTACTATACAATGATTCGGATTATCAACTATGATCTTCCTGAAGCAAAAAGTTTTTTGCAAATTTTATTTAATCGTTCAGAATTAGATCTTCATCAAGAACAAAAAACAGTACAATGTATCGTTGATGATATTAGAATTAAAAAAGACGAGGCATTGTTTGACTATACAAAACGCTTTGATGGGGTTATTTTAAATTCTTCTAACATAAAAGTAACACAAGAAGAAATTGCCATGGCATATAAGCAGGTGGATTCCCATTATATTTCTGTTATTCAAAAATCGATTGAAAGAATAGAAGCTTACCATCAAAAACAGAAGCAAAATAGTTGGTTTGATACTGAATCCCAGGGAGCTATTTTGGGGCAAAAAATAACCCCGATAGAAAGCGTTGGTGTCTATGTTCCTGGAGGAAAGGCTGCGTATCCTTCTTCTGTTCTTATGAATGTAATTCCTGCCAAAGTAGCAGGGGTTAAAAAAATTGTTATGGTTACCCCTCCTCAAAAATTTGTGGGAATTGATCCAACTACTTTAGTAGCTGCCCATGAAGCGGGAATCAAAGAAATTTATAAAGTGGGAGGAGCCCAAGCCATTGCTGCTTTAGCCTTTGGCACAGAAAGCATTCCTAAAGTTAATAAAATTGTAGGACCAGGGAATATTTTTGTTGCCTTAGCCAAAAGAGCAGTTTATGGATATGTAAGCATTGATTCCATTGCAGGTCCTAGTGAAATTCTTATTATTGCTGATCAATATGCAAATCCTAGATATGTTGCAGCTGATTTATTGTCACAAGCAGAACACGATGAGTTAGCGTCAGCTATCTTAGTAACCGATAATTTTTCTTTTGGACAAAAAGTTCAACAAGAAATAGCTCAGCAAATAAAGTTTTTATCTAGACAGGAAATCATTGAAAAATCTTTAAGTCATTTTGGAGCTATTATTATTGTACAAAATTTAAAAGAAGCTATTTCCTTAAGTAATCAATTAGCTCCTGAACATTTAGAAATTTGTACTCAATCACCCTTTGAACTTTTACCCTTTATCCAGAATGCAGGTGCTATCTTTTTAGGCGAATATTCTCCTGAACCCTTAGGAGATTATATGGCAGGGCCTAACCATGTTCTACCTACGAACGGAACGGCCAAATTCTTCTCACCTTTATCCGTAGACGATTTTATAAAAAAGTCCAGTATCATTGCTTTTAATAAAAAATCTCTACAAACTTTACATGAAGATATTGAATACTTTGCTCAAGCAGAGGCCTTAACTGCCCATGCTAATGCAGTGAAAGTGAGGTTTCAAAATGATTCAAAAATATATTAGAAGTGATCTGCAAAATTTTCAGCCTTATTCTACACCCTCTCTTCCTTATAAAGTAAAAATGGATTCAAATGAAAGTCCTTTTCCCTTACCAGAAGAAATAAAACAAGAACTTATTCAATGGATTAAAACTGATGAAAACTTAAATCGTTATCCAGATACAGATACTACTCAATTGCGAAAAGAGCTAGGAAAAGTTTGGAACATGAAAAAAGAAAATATTATTTGTGGAGTAGGTTCTGACCAGCTGATTGATTGCATGATGAAAGTATTCTTAGAACCTAAAGATAAAGTGTTAATCCCCAGTCCTTCTTTTTCTATGTATGCATTAACCGCACGTATGAACCATGGTATTCCTATAGAAGTGCCTTTGAAAGACAATTATGACTATGGTAGCACTCAAATAGTTGAAGCTTATAAAAAATATCAACCTAAGATTGTTATTTTATGCACTCCTAATAATCCTACTGGTAACTCTTTATCCATAGAAGAAATTGAAAAAATTGTTTCCCAAATTTCTTGTCCTATATTAATTGATGAGGCCTATGGTGAATTTGCAGGAGAAAGCATGATTCCTTTTGTTGAAAAATTTCCCCATCTGTTTGTCATACGTACTTTTTCAAAAGCTTTTGGATTAGCAGGTATACGAGTAGGTTATGGAATCGGCTCAAAAGATATCATTGATGCCATCTCCATTACAAAGCCACCTTTTAATATCAGTACTTTATCCGAAAAAATAGCTTTATTAGCATTAAAACAAGTGCCTACCTATCATGAAAGGATTCAACTTTTACAGGAAGAAAAAAAATGGTTGAAAAATCAACTTGAATCCATGGGGTGTCAAGTGTATTCTTCTAAGGCTAATTTTTTATTAACTAAAATAGAAAAGAAAAATATAAGACAAGCATTAATGGAAAAACAAATTTTAGTCCGGGATTTTTCAAAACATCCGAATCTTTCTCATTGTATTCGAATTACAATAGGTACACGACATGAAAATGAACTTCTTTTAAAAGCCTTAAGAGAAATCCTTTTTAAAAAGGAGGATAAATCATGAGAGAAGCAAGTATTGAACGTAAAACAATAGAAACAGATATTCGTTTACATTTAGTTATCGATGGTGGAGGATATAGTAATATACAAACGGGTATTGGCTTTTTTGATCATATGTTACATCATGTTAGCAAACATAGCTTTATGGATATAACGATTCAAGCCCTAGGAGATATTGAAGTTGATTGTCATCATACGATTGAAGATATAGGCATTGTACTAGGACAGGCTTTTTCTAAAGCTTTAGGAAATAAAGCAGGAATAAAAAGATATGGTTCTTGTATCCTTCCTATGGAAGAAGCTTTGGTTTTATGTGCCGTTGACTTATCCGGAAGACCTTGTTGTATCGTTGATGGAACTTTTACTGTTCCGATCCTTGGAACTATGCAAACAGAAATGATCGAAGAATTCTTTCGAGCTTTTTGTCTCCATGGCGGTGTTAATCTTCATCTCAAAGTATTGGCTGGAAAAAATAATCATCATATTGCTGAAGCTATGTTTAAAGCTTTTGGTAAAGCATTAGATGAAGCTGTACAAATAGATGCTAGAATCAAAGGTGTCTTATCCACAAAAGGAATGTTGGAAATATAAAGGCAATAGCCTATATTATAAAATATAGCGAAAGGAGAGCACAAATATGAGAATTTATCCCGCCATTGATATAAAAAACGGCAAATGTGTTCGCTTAAAACAAGGTAGATTTGATGAAATTACGATTTATAACGAACATCCTCTAGAGGTTGCTTTAAAATGGGTTCACTGTGGAGCCTCTTATTTACACTTAGTAGATCTTGATGGGGCATTAGCAGGAGATTCAATAAATCATTCTGTAATTAAAGAAATTACAAAAAATATATCCGTTCCTATTCAAGTAGGTGGTGGAATACGTTCAATGGCAGCCATTGAAAAAAAATTATCTTTAGGCATTCGTAGAGTGATTTTGGGAACATCGGCTGTTCAAAACCCTTCATTTGTGAAACAGGCCATTAATGAATTTGGATCTGAGCATATTGTAGTAGGTGTTGATGCTAAAGACGGAAAAGTAGCCATTGAAGGTTGGGAAAAAATAAGTTCTTTTTCTACTGTGGAAAAATGTTTACAAATGAAAGAAATAGGAGTAGATACCATTATTTATACGGATATTGCTAGAGATGGTATGCTCCTTGGACCTAATATAAATACTACAAAAACTCTTATCGAACAAACAAATATGAATATTATTGCTTCTGGTGGAGTCACTACAATGAAAGATTTAGAAGCGTTACAAGAAATTCAAGTAGAAGGAGTCATCATTGGAAAGGCTCTTTATCAAAATCGATTGCAGCTACCCACCGTAATTGAACAATTTGAGACGAGGTGAAAAGATGAAGCCAAAAAGAATTATTCCCTGCTTAGATCTTTATGGGGGAAGAGTTGTAAAAGGAGTACACTTTAAAGAATTAAAAGATGCAGGAGATCCTACTGAGATTGCAAAATTTTATAGTAAAGCTTCTGCTGATGAATTAATTTTATTAGATATCAGTGCTACATACGAAAGAAGAAATATTATGATTGATGTTATACGTAAGACTGCTAAACAAGTAACCATTCCTTTGACTATTGGCGGTGGCATTCGGACCGTAGAAGATGTTCGAAGTATTTTAGAGGCAGGTGCCCAAAAAATTTCGTTAAATTCTGCAGCTGTTCAAAATCCTGAATTCATTACACAACTTGCTAAAGAATTTGGTAGCCAAACAGTAGTGGTAGCCATTGATGCTAAGAAAAGAGAAGATTATTCTGGATGGGATGTCTTTATTAATGGTGGAAGAATAAATGCAAATTTAGATGTTATCGAATGGGCAAAAGAAGTAGAAAAACGAGGAGCGGGAGAAGTTTTGTTAACGAGTATCGATCGTGATGGTACGAAAGCTGGATATGATGTACCTCTTACAAAAGAAGTTGCAGAAAAACTTACGATTCCTGTTATTGCATCAGGCGGTGCTGGTGCTATGGAAGATTTCTATGAAATATTTGAAATAGGAAAAGCAGATGCGGCTTTAGCTGCTTCTTTATTTCATTTTAAAGAGGTTGAAATTCAAGTATTAAAAGAATACTTACGTACTAAAAATATTTCTATTGCTTAAAATTCTAGAAAGCTAGGTGTTCAAAATGAATATAGTCTCTTGTATTAAATTTGATACTAATGGTTTAGTACCTGTTGTAGTTCAAGATGTCTCTACGAAAGAAATACTGATGTTGGCATACATGAATAAAGAAGCTTTACAAAAAACTTTAGAATCTAAAAAAGCTCACTATTACAGCCGAAGTCGTAAGCAACTTTGGCTTAAAGGCGAAACCTCAGGACACTATCAACACATAAAAAAAATTTCTCTTGATTGTGACCAAGATGCTTTATTATTAGAAGTAGAACAAACAGGAGGCGCTTGCCATACTGGTCACAAAAGTTGTTTTTATCAGTCGATTGGAAATGAAGGTGACCTTGTAGAAAACCAAGTTGCTGTTTTTGATCCTATTGAAACATATGGGGCTCAGATCTTACAAGCTGTATATAAAGTTATTATAGATCGAAAAGCCAATCCTAAGGAAGGTTCCTATACCAATTATCTTTTTGAAAAAGGACTGGATAAAATTTTAAAAAAAGTTGGGGAAGAATCTTCAGAAGTTATCATAGGGGCCAAAAACCAAAATGCTGAGGAAATCATCTACGAAATATCTGATTTACTATATCATTTAATGGTTCTCATGGTACATCAAAAGATTCGATGGAATGATATTTTCTCCGAACTACAAAAACGATACTCTTAATGAATAATTGACATTGTAGAAAAAGCTGTTAAAATGTAGTTAATAACTACAAATATAGCAAAAAAATGCGCTACAGCGCATTTTTTCTTATACAGATAGAGTCTTTTTTTCACATTTAACTATCTTATCTGTATAAGTTGTAAGGAAGGAGAAAAATATGATTCAAAATTATGAGGACTTTAAAAATGAAATTTTAAAATTAACAAGTATTAATCTTCATAGTTATAAAGAACGGCAAATGAAACGTAGAATTGATTCCTTAATTAAAAAAAATAATTATTCTAATTACCATTCCTATGTGGAGGCTTTAAAAAAAGATTCTCAATTGTATAATGAGTTTATTAACTATTTAACTATTAATGTTTCTGAGTTTTTTAGAAATCCTTCCCAATGGGATGTACTAGAAAATGATATTTTCCCTTACTTACTTTCTCCAAATTCTTCTTTGAAAATTTGGAGTGCGGCTTGTTCTACAGGAGATGAACCTTATTCTTTAGTAATGTTGTTATCTAAATTTTTACCCCTATCAAAAATAAAAATTTTAGCTACAGATATTGATAAGGGCATTTTAGAAAAAGCTCAATTAGGACTTTATGATGAAAAAAGTATTGCTTCGGTGCCAAAACAATTTAAAGAACAATATTTCCAAAAAATTGGTGAATCCTATAAAATTAAAGATGAAATTAAAAAATGCGTTCAATTTCAAACTCATGATTTATTAAAAGATTCTTATCCAACCCAATGTGATTTAATCGTATGTCGTAATGTTTTGATTTATTTTACTGAAGAAGCTAAATCAGAAATTTATAAAAAATTTAATCAAGCCTTAAAACTTGGTGGGGTCCTCTTTGTAGGAAGCACAGAGCAGATTATTTTATCCCATCGTTATGGGTTTGCACCTATGAAAACTTTTTTTTATAAAAAATCTACCAATATTATCAATGGTACTAATTAATACTTTTTATTTTTAATATAAAACAAATTCTAAATACTGTTGGAACCACATAAATAGTAGTTGGTTCATATCTTCTTCATAAATAAGTACATACCCTTGATTTTTTTTATAACTTTTATAAGAAGAAAAGAACATAGCATAATGATGAATAGGCTTCCAGATAGGCATAAAATAACCTTTTTTCTTACTATAGCAATTAGAAGCCTTAGCTTGTTCTTTTTTACTAAGAGAAGCGAATCTTCCTACTGACTTATGAATTGCTTCATCTTGTTCAGGTAGGTAGTAGTAGTCTTTATAATTATCAAAAAAATAATACAAAGTCCCATAAAACAACTTAATTTCAATATGGATAGTAGGATCTGCTTTGGAAAATAAAACTCGACCCCAAGGTTGTCTCATAGATAAATTAATATGAGAAGGAGATTGCAATACAATCTGACCTTTTAATTGATTATCTTTTTGTATTACTTCTTGAACAGAAAAATCTTTTTCTTTCAAAGTATTTTTTAATACCTGAATATGTTGTAATAGAGTTAATAAATAAGGTAATCCTAATACATCTTCTTTATTATGTAATAGTATATTTTTTTCTAATAGAGAAGACTGATATTTTCGATAATCATAATATTGTTTAATTAATTCTCCGCCTGAAAAAAAATCCTCACGCTTTACACCTATAAAGTCCATTAAAGTAGATAGTCGATAGTTTTCTAACTGTAAAAAGGGATGGTAAGATTTTATTTTTTTAAAGAGATCAATATGACGAACAGTTGAAGAAAATCCATCTAACTGATATTGTTTGAATTTTTTTCTTATATACGGCACATCGAAAGATTCTCCATTAAAATGAATGTAAACATCATATAAATTGCATAATTGTTGAAATGCAATTAATATTTTTCTTTCATCTTCCGGTGATTCACTAAAAAATTGAATCAAATTCCAATGATTATTTTGAAAAACAAGACACCCTATTAAATAAACCTCACTGGTTTTAGGAGAAAATCCTGTAGTTTCAATATCAAAAAATAATACTTGAGTATTGGAGCAATCTTGGTATACTTTTTTTATATTAAATGGCTGATTTACTTTTGTTTCTATTATTTTCATTTTAATCACCTTAAATTATTATAACACTGAGTAGGTGTTTTTTGATACAATAAGATAGTGAGGAGAGGTAGTATGCAGATTAATAGTCTTTTAAATCGTTTTTTAAAGTATGGATTAGATAAAGGGTTAATAAGTGAATTAGACATAGAATACACTGCTAATAAAATGTTAGCCTTTTTAAAATTGGATGAATTTAAAGAAGAAAAAGTAGATAGTTATGATTTTCTAAGTGACTTAAGTGAGTTAGTTGAATATGCTAAAGATAAAGATTTTATAGGTGATTCTATCTATGAAAAAGAAATCTTTATTGCTTCATTTATGGATTTATTAATGCCTAGACCTAGAGAAGTTCAACATCAATTTGATGTTTTATATAATGAAGATCCTAAAAAAGCAGTTGATTATTTTTATAATCTTTCACATGACAATTATTATATTCAATATGATAAGACTGCAAAAAATGTTAAATGGACTTATAAGAGTGAAGAATATGGAAATATACATTTAACAATTAATGTCTCTAAACCAGAAAAAGATCCTAAAGAAATAGCTTTACTTAAAAAGTCTAAATCAACATCTTATCCTAGTTGTCCATTATGTAAAGAAAATGTAGGTTATTTAGGGAGAATTAATCATCCTGCTAGAAGTAATCATCGTATCATTAAAATTAGATTAAATAATGAAGTTTGGTATTTTCAATATTCACCATATGCTTATTATAATGAACATTCTATTGTTTTATCTAAAGAACATCGGCCGATGGTTATTAATAAAAACACTTTTAAATGTTTACTCGATTTTATTGATTTATTCCCTCACTATTTTATTGGTTCGAATGCGGATTTACCAATTGTGGGTGGTTCGATTTTAACGCATGACCAT
>FZPS01000109.1_pt1320 | contig 10003 bp, 17 predicted proteins | sample 1817821 | NCBI WGS metagenome assembly FZPS01 (sample SAMEA104158645, study PRJEB21678) | metagenome | place: Germany | collected 2015-04-21
CGACGGTGCCATCCGCGACCTGACCGCCATCACTGGTCAGAAGCCGGCTGTCACCAAGGCTCGCAAGTCCATCGCACAGTTCAAGCTTCGCGAAGGTCAGCCCATCGGCTGCCACGTGACGCTGCGCGGGAACCGCATGTGGGAGTTCGCCGATCGTCTGCTGACGCTCGCCCTTCCCCGCATCCGCGACTTCCGTGGCCTCAACGGTCGTCAGTTCGACGGTCGTGGCAACTACACCTTCGGTCTCAACGAACAGGTCATGTTCCTCGAGATCGACCCCGACAAGATCGATCGCGTTCGCGGTATGGACATCACTTTCGTGACCTCCGCCGACAACGATGCCGAGGGCCGCGCGCTGCTCACGCAACTGGGCTTCCCCTTCAAGGCACAGGACGATCCGAAGAAGGTCAAGGTCAAGCGTGGACCTGCCTACTACGCCAAGAAGAAGAAGTGAGGCTGAATCATGGCTAAGACATCTCTCAAGGTGAAGGCAGCTCGCAAGCCCAAGTTTGCGGTTCGCGCTTACACCCGTTGCCAGAAGTGCGGACGTCCGAAGTCCGTCTACCGCAAGTTCGGCCTGTGCCGCGTCTGCCTGCGTGACCTTGCTCACGCTGGCGAGCTGCCCGGCGTCGTCAAGTCGTCCTGGTGATCTCCACCCAGACCCACTAACGCGACAGGTCCTCGTATGAGGAAACCGGTGCGAGAAAGAGGCAGAAGTCATGTCAATGACTGACCCCATCGCAGACATGTTGACCCGTCTGCGCAACGCCAATCAGGCGTACTTGGATTCGGCCACCATGCCGTCGTCCAAGATCAAGGTCGGGATCGCAGAGATCCTGAAGGCGGAGGGCTACATCTCCGATTTCGAACTTACCGACGTCGAGGGCAAGGTGGGCAAGCAGCTCAAGGTCACCCTCAAGTACGGCGAGTCCCGCCAGCGTTCCATCGCTGGTCTCCGTCGCATCAGCAAGCCCGGTCTCCGCGTCTACGCGAAGGCCAACCAGCTGCCGCGTGTCCTCGGGGGCCTCGGCGTCGCGATCATCTCGACGTCGCATGGTCTGCTGACCGACAAGCAGGCGAAGGCACAGTCCGTGGGTGGCGAAGTTCTCGCCTACGTCTGGTGACAAGGAGGATCTGAACAATGTCCCGTATTGGAAAGCTCCCCATCACCCTCCCGAAGGGTGTCAACGTCACAATCGACGGCCAGACCGTTGGCGTCAAGGGCCCGAAGGGCGAGCTGTCGCACACCGTGCCGGCACCCCTCACCCCGACCCAGGACGACGACGTGCTCGTCATCGAGCGTCCGAACGAAGAGCGCGAGACCAAGGCTCTTCACGGACTCACCCGTACGCTCGTCAACAACATGATCGTCGGCGTCACCGAAGGTTACGAGAAGAAGCTCGAAATCGTCGGCGTCGGTTACCGTGTCATGGCCAAGGGCCCGACGCAGCTCGAGTTCGCGCTCGGCTTCTCGCACCCCGTGGTCATCACCGCACCCGAAGGCGTCACCTTCAATGTCGAGAACCAGACCAAGTTCTCGGTTCAAGGCATCGACAAGCAGCTCGTCGGCGAGACCGCTGCCAAGATCCGCAAGCTGCGCAAGCCTGAGCCCTACAAGGGCAAGGGTGTCCGCTACGCGGGCGAGCATGTCCGCCGCAAGGCTGGAAAGGCTGGTAAGTAATGGCTCTCTCGCTTCGTACGAAGAAGTCGCTCGCGTCGAAGGTTGCGTCGCGTTCGCGCCGCCAGCTTCGTGCCCGCAAGCGCATCACCGGCACCGCCGAGCGTCCGCGCCTGGTGGTCACCCGCTCGCCCAAGCACCTCTACGTGCAGGTCATCGACGATGTCGAGGGTCGTACCCTCGTTTCCGCTTCCACCATGGAAGCTGACCTCCGCAACGAGTCCGGCAACAAGTCGGAGAAGGCCACCAAGGTCGGCTCCCTCATCGCCGAGCGTGCAAAGGCGGCAGGTGTCGAAGCAGTCGTCTTCGACCGTGCAGGCAACAGGTACACCGGCCGCCTCGCGGCCCTGGCAGAAGCTGCCCGTGAGGGCGGCCTCGAGTTCTGATCGAAAGAGGAAACGATGACTGAAACTCAGCAGCGCGGCAATCGCGCCGGTGGTGAGCGTCGTGGCCGTGACGATCGTCGTGGCCGCAACAACCAGCAGCAGGAAGTCAAGAACGAGTACCTCGAGCGCGTGGTTGCGATCAATCGCGTCTCGAAGGTCGTGAAGGGTGGCCGTCGCTTCAGCTTCACCGCTCTCGTCGTGGTTGGCGACGGTGAAGGCACCGTCGGCATCGGCTACGGCAAGGCCAAGGAAGTTCCGACCGCCATCTCCAAGGGCGTCGAAGAAGCCAAGAAGAACTTCTTCCGCGTTCCCATGGTCCAGCGGACCATTCCGCACGCAGTCCAGGGTGAGAAGGCTGCAGGCGTCGTCCTGCTTCGCCCCGCCACCCCCGGTACCGGTGTGATCGCTGGCGGCTCGGTCCGTGCAGTGCTCGAGTGCGCTGGTGTCCACGATGTCCTCAGCAAGTCGCTCGGCTCGCCGAACGCCATCAACGTGGTCCACGCCACCGTTGCAGCGCTCAAGCAGCTCGAGCAGCCGGAAGAGGTCGCGCGTCGTCGTGGCCTCCCCGTCGAAGACGTTGCTCCGGCTGGTCTGCTCCGCAACCAGAAGGAACATCAGGAAGAGGTGGCCAAGAATGGCTGATCTCAAGATCACGCAGATCAAGTCCGGCGTCAACGGCAAGAGCAACCAGAAGGATTCCCTTCGTTCGCTCGGCCTGAAGCGCGTGGGCCAGTCCGTCGTCCGTGAAGATCGTCCCGAGGTCCTCGGCATGATCAACGTGGTGCGACATCTCGTCACCGTGGAAGAGGTGAAGTGAAATGGCACTGAAGATCCATCATCTGCGTCCGGCACCGGGCGCGAAGACCGCCAAGACTCGCGTTGGTCGTGGTGAGGCATCCAAGGGCAAGACCGCTGGCCGCGGTACCAAGGGCACGGGCGCCCGCAAGAACGTCCCCGAATCCTTCGAGGGTGGCCAGATGCCGATGCACATGCGGATTCCGAAGCTCAAGGGCTTCAAGAACCCGTTCCGTGTCGAGTATCAGGTCGTCAACGTCGGCAAGATCGCCGAGCTGTTCCCGAAGGGTGGCGACGTCACCGTCGACGATCTTGTCGAGGCTGGCGCCGTCCGTGACGGCCAGCTCGTGAAGGTGCTCGGGCAGGGCGAAGTCAGCACCAAGCTGAACGTCTCGGCCCACGCCTTCTCCGGTTCTGCCAAGGAGAAGCTCGAAGCCGCTGGCGGTTCCGCCAACGAGCTCTGAGCCCAAACGAAACACTGACTGTGGCCGATCCCCATTCGCGGGGGTCGGCCACAGTCATTCTTTCTGGGTAATCGACTCCTCGGGCGCTACCATTGCACGCGATGAATCGAACCAAACCGGTGACTGCGGGGGTACTGGCCTTGGGCCTGGCAGCTGCCTTGACCGTCCATTACTGGCCTGAACAGGAAGAGGCGACCTACGAAGCGGTCCCTGCTCCTTCTGCCAGCACGCCCTTGAACCCGGCCGAGCCGTCCGAAGAGCCGTCTCCGACGAATCCGGCATCGCCTTCGGCCAGCAGCTCGATGAGCGCTTCCGCCTCGCCATCGGCGAAGGCGCAGCAACCCGCCGCTCGCCAACCCGCACGACGGAAGCCAGCGGTGCGCCAGCCCCAGCGACCCGTGCAGCGCGCACCCAGAGTGAACACGCCTCCGCGCCCAACTTCAGCGCCCTCCACGAGGCACCCAGCAACCTCTCGCCCTGCCTCCTCGCGGCCTGCGAAGCCCGCGGATGTCCAAGGGCTCACGATCACGAGGAACACCAATGCCAAGATCGTCTTCAAGTGGAGGCCCGTCTCTGGCGCGGACTACTACGAGGTCTTCTACGAGGATGCCATGATCGGCAAGGTCTCAGACACGATCACGAACATCGCGTGGGAGTCGTCGTCGATCAGCATCGGTGTCGCAGCAGTGAAGGACGGCGTCAGGGGAGACATCACACGGATCGAGGCGGAGCGTCCCGCACTGGACACGTCGAGCCCGGATCCCGAACCCTCGGATGAGGGTTCCACCCCGACATCCACGGATCCCGCACCCCCGGCACCAGACCCGTCAGATACTCCTGACGAAGAACCCACGGACGAGCAGTTGGGTGAGCCCACCGAGGAAGTGTCCCCCTCAGGCTCCTAGCGTCGGTTGTAGGCTCGGGTGACGCTCTCGGGTGCGCCCTCGAGGCGGACGCGTCCCTTGTCGAGCCATATTGCGCGGGTGCAGACGCGTTCGATGACTGCGGGGGATTGCGAGACGAGGAAGATGGTGCTGCCGTTGGCACTGAGCAGCGCGAGAGCTTTCTCTGCGCGCTCGGCAAATGCTTCGTCGCCGGTGTTGAGGGCCTCGTCCACCAACAGGATCTTGGGTTTGATGGCTGTCGTGAGCGCAAACCGGAGCTGTGCGGCCATGCCGGAGGAGTAGGTTCCGAGCCTCCGGCTCGCGGCCTCCCGAAGGCCCGCCAACTTGGCCACGGCGGGCCCGAATTGTTTGATCTGTTTGGGGGAGTGACCGAGCCCTGCCAGGACCAATTCGATGTTCTCGATGCCGGTGAGATGGGGGTAGAGGGCTTGGTCGTGGGTCAGTAGGTGCGGTGGGGCCACCGCGGACACGTTGCCTTCTGACAGTTTCTCCCGGCCGGCGATCGTGCGGAGGAGTGTGCTCTTCCCGGACCCGTTCTTGCCAAGAACGCCGATGGTCTCTCCGGCGCGGGCGCTGAGGGACACATCGTTGAGTGCGACGACGTCGCCCTCGGGAAAGACGACGGTGACATGATCGACGATCAGTGTGGAATCAGCGGCGGTGCGCATAGCGAGACTCTCCTAGCCAGAAGACGAGCAAGCCGACGACGAAGAGTGCACCCGCCCAGGCAGCGAACTCCATGAGCGAAGCCATGTTGGGCCAAGCACCCTCCAGCAGGATTGCGCGCATCATGTCGATCAACAGGTACAGCGGATTGTGCGACGCGATGGTCAGGAGGGGCTCGCCGAGGTTGGACATCGTCGCCAGAGGCCAGACTGCACAGGAGACGAGCATCCACGCTCGGAGGATCCATGGCAGCCACAAACGGGTGAACGGCAGGGCGTGGCCGATCCTCGCCGTGAGCAGCCCAGCGCCGGCGTTGAAGAGGAAGTGCAGGACAAAGAGCACTGGGAGGAACGCCCACGCAGCGCCGATCGCACCCGTCGGCGGCAACAGCAGGACCACGAGCACAAGCACGTACAACGTCATGAGGAACGAACCGGACTGACGCCACAGCGTCGCGAGCGGCACGAGAACGTTCGGAAGGTCGAAGGCTGCCGTGAGAGGGCGGGCTCTCGACATGGAGCCAGCGGCTCGCTCGATGGAGCGGGCGGTGTAGGTGAAGATCAGGACGCCAGACAGGATGAAGGTGAAGGGATTTCTGACCTCTCCCCAAGAGATGTCCAGTACGAGCGCCAAGACCGCGAACCAGAGGGCTGCCTCAGCGAAGGGCAGTGCGAGCCACGTGATGCGTTGGAGAATGCTCGGGCCACCGTCGATGATCGGATCGACCGCCCCTTGGCGTGGCGCGAAGTTGCGGCTCCGCCACGCCCCTGCCAGATAGCGGTGCAGGGCAGGCCTGCGGCCCACCTTGCGCAGTTTCGGCTGCTGGACGTCGGTCTCGTCGTCTGCAGTCAAGCTCCACCCCCTCTTCGAACGTCGTTGAGCATAGCCTGCAGGCGAAGCCACGCCAGCCAGCACGGCGCGAGTTTGGGGAAATCACACCTGAGTTGAGTTGGGTCGAGTCCCGCGCCCTTGATAGGCTGCATGAGTTGCTGCCCACGTGGTGGCTTCTTTGTCACGTCTCATTGGAAAGTAGGGCTGGATGCTCTCCGCCTTCGCGAATGCGTTCCGAACGCCGGATCTCCGCAAGAAGATCCTCTTCACGCTCGGCATCATCGTCATTTTCCGTTTCGGATCCTCGCTGCCTGCACCAAACGTCAACATGGCACGGATCGGTGAGTGCGTGGCCATCCAAGCGCAAGGTGATCGCGCCGGTCTCTACTCGATGATCAACCTGTTCTCGGGAGGTGCACTGCTGCAGCTGACCGTCTTCGCGCTGGGCATCATGCCCTACATCACCTCGTCGATCATCATGCAGCTGATGGCCGTCGTGATCCCGAAGCTGGAGGCCCTCAAGAAGGAGGGCGGCCAAGGTCAGCAGAAGATCACGGAATACACCCGGTACCTCACGATCGTCCTCGCCGTCTTGAATGCCTCGACGTTCGTGACGCTCGCCAACACCGGCCAGCTGTTCCCCGGTTGTGACGGCATCCTGTACACCAGCGAAATCTTTGCCCTCGTGACCATGGTCTTCGTCATGACCGCGGGTACTGCGATCATCATGTGGATGGGTGAGCTGATCACTGATCGTGGTGTCGGCAACGGCATGTCGCTCATGATCTTCACCCAGATCGCCGCATCCTTCCCCGCCGGTATCTGGGGCGTCCGTGTCCAGAACCCGGGCAACATCGGCTGGTTCTTCCTCGCAGCGATCATCGCGCTCAGCCTCGTCGTCATGCTGGCGATCCTCTTCGTCGAGCAGGGGCAGCGCCGCATCCCTGTGCAGTATGCCAAGCGTATGGTCGGCCGTCGCCTCGTGGGCGGCTCCACCACGTACATCCCAATGAAGGTCAACCAGGCAGGCGTGATCCCGGTGATCTTCGCCAGCTCCGTGATGTACCTGCCGATCCTGATGGCGACGTTCCGTCCCGACAGCGCCTTTGCCAGGTGGGTCAACAGCACGCTGGCCGGGGGCGAGGGCGCCTTCTCGTGGGAGTACAACGTCATCCAGTTCGTGCTCATCATCCTGTTCGCCTACTTCTACGTCTCGATCACCTTCAACCCCGAAGAAGTGGCCGACAACATGAAGAAGTACGGCGGCTTCGTGCCGGGTGTCCGTGCTGGCAAACCGACGGAGCGTTACCTGGGCTATGTGCTCAACCGCCTCACCGCGCCCGGATCGCTGTATCTCGCGATCATCGCGGCCCTCCCGACGCTTGCGTTCATGCTCTTCAAGGCCAACCAGAACTTCCCGTTCGGCGGCACGTCGGTGCTGATCATCGTCGGCGTCGGCCTTGACACGATCAAGCGCATCGAAAGCCAGCTGCAGCAGCGCAACTACGAAGGATTCCTGAAGTGAGACTTCTGATCATGGGCGCCCCGGGCGCTGGCAAGGGTACGCAGGCGACTGGGCTCGCCGCCCGCTATGGAATCCCCGCCATCTCGACGGGTGACATCTTCCGTTCCAACATCAAGAATCAGACCCCACTCGGTGTCAAGGTCAAGGCCATCATCGACGCCGGTGAGTACGTCCCCGACGATGTGACCGAGGAGATCGTGGCATCGCGTCTGGAGGAGCCGGATTGCGAATCGGGCTTCCTGCTCGACGGTTTCCCCCGCACCCTGCATCAGGTGCGGTTCTTGGAGAACTATCTCGCAGAGCGCGGGCAGGCCCTCGACGCCGTCGTCTCGCTCCATGTGGATCCCGAGGCTCTAGTCGATCGCCTGCTGGACCGTGCGATGAAGGAAGGCCGCGCAGACGACAACGAGGAGACCATCCGTCGCCGCATGGAGGTCTACGCCGGCCAGACGGCCCCGCTGCTCTCCTTCTACGAAGATCGGGACATGCTCGTCGAAGTGGATGGCACCGGCACCGTCGAAGAAGTTCAGCAGCGCATGTTCGACGCTCTCGATCAGCACACAGCGTGATCGAGCTCAAGAGCCGCGAGGACCTGCTCGTCATGCGACGCGCAGGTCTCGTCGTCGCTGAAGGTCTCAAGGAGATGACGGCCGCGGTAAAGGCCGGCGTCACGACTGGCGAGATAGATCAGATCGGACGCGACGTCATCGCCCGGCACGGCGCGGCCTCGAGCTTCCTGAACTACGGCGCCGATTACGGCACGCCGTTTCCTGCCGTCGCCTGCATCTCCGTCAACGAAGAGCTCGTGCACGGCATCCCCAGCAGCCGGAAGCTGGTCGACGGCGACGTCGTCAGCATCGACTACGGTGCGATCGTCGACGGCTGGCACGGCGACGCTGCCCGCACCGTGATCGTTGGCGAGGGCGACCCAGCAGACCATGCGATGAGCGAGGCTGCCCGCGATGCGCTGTGGGCAGGCACAAAGAAGATGCGTGCCGGTGGCAAGGTCGGAGACGTCTCCAAGGCCATCGAGAAGCAGATCAAGAAGCACGGCCGCTACGGCATCCTCCGCGAATTCACCGGACACGGCATCGGATCGTCCATGCACATGCGCCCCGACGTGCCGAACTACCACACCTTCGGGCGTCAGGTTCCGCTCCAGGTCGGCATGGCCCTCGCAATCGAGCCGATGATCACCCGCGGCAGTCACCGCACCGTCGATCTCGACGACGACTGGACCGTCGTCTCCCAAGACGGCTCCCGCGGAGTGCACTGGGAGAACACCGTCGCCATCACGGAGAAGGGCATCTGGGTGCTCACCGAATTCGACGGTGGAGAATCGATGCTCGGAGACCTGTTCGGCCCCTTGGGCGACTGACGCCCTAGACTGGCGCGCATGGAACTTCCACCGTCGTCGAAGTATGTTGCCCGCCGTGACGAGTCCGTCAACGAGTCGGAGCGTGAGTCCCTGTCCAAGCGTTTGGCGGCAGAGTTCGAAGCCGGCCGCCTGACCCAGGACGAATACATGAAGGCACTCGACGACCTCTACGCGGCGAAGACCATGGGTGAACTCGTCCCTGTGGCGAAGAAAGTTCCCGACACCATTTCTGACACCCCGCCCATCGTCGCGACCGGCTCCGGAACACCGGGGGAGCTGGCTCCCATCAGCGCGTCGAAGATGAAGCCCGTCGTCATGGCCGCGAGCGCCATCGCGACGATCCTCGCGGTGCTCGTCATCGTCGCCATCCTGCTGTGATGGTGAGGGCGGCTCGCCTCGATACACCGCGCTGCGCGCGGCACTCGACGATCCACTGAGGGGCGCCACCCTGCAAGATGATCGAGTAGGCCCGGAGGGGCGTATCGAGATCAGTCTTCGCCTGCGAAGACCCCGATCACGGGATTCCACGCCAGGATCTCGCGCCCGGCGATGACGCCGGCCTTCCAGAACGGGTCGTTGTCGAAGAGCGCTTCAAGGGCGGCAGGGGAGTCGCCCTTCACGATGATCAGTGCCCGAGCCGGAGTGGAATCGAGCGGACCCGAAGCCACGAGATCCTCGAGCGAAGCGAGCCACGCGCGATGCTCGGGACGAATGCGGTCCTGAGTTTCGACGTCGCTGTCGTAGGTGTAGAGCACTGCGTGATAAGCCATGCCAGCAGCGTACCGAGTGGGCTGCCGCAAGGCATGCGAGGTGTGCGATTTTGGTTGATTTGTCGTCAACGCCTAAAATGGACAAGGGCCTGCGTCGTGCCGGCCCGGAAAGATGAGTTTAATGGCAAAGAAGGAAGGCGCCCTCGAGATGGAGGGCACCGTGGTCGAGGCACTGCCCAACGCGATGTTCCGTGTCGAGCTGACGAACGGGCACAAGGTGCTCGCGACCATCTCCGGCAAGATGCGCCAGCACTACATTCGTATCCTCCCCTCGGACCGCGTCGTCGTCGAGATGTCTCCCTACGACCTCAACCGCGGCCGAATCGTCTACCGCCACAAGTGATCACGCGCCGCGTCGTGCCGCTGAGCAGCGGCCGGCGATGATCGGCGGCTCTCGATCCGATTAGGCAAATCGCCCAGCTCCGCGTAGAGTGGGGCGTCGGTCGTCTCTGCGTATGCGGGGGCGTTCGAAACTATCCACCACAAGATTGGGCACAACCATGCCCAGTCGCTGATTGAAAAGGTTGCTCGAATGAAGGTTCAGCCGAGCGTCAAGAAGATCTGCGACAAGTGCAAGGTGATTCGCCGGCACGGTCGTGTGATGG
>FZPS01000010.1_pt440 | contig 9999 bp, 10 predicted proteins | sample 1817821 | NCBI WGS metagenome assembly FZPS01 (sample SAMEA104158645, study PRJEB21678) | metagenome | place: Germany | collected 2015-04-21
CACTTAGTGTGCCTTTGTGTCTCTTCGTGTCTCTTCGTGTCCAAAATCCGTTTTTGTTTTTCAGGCAGATTTTATCGGGCGGCAAAACCGATGCGGCTTTGTGTGTTGAATTCGCTGTTCAAGTTATATTTCTGTCTATTGGCCACCTCCTCTTGCAGTGCCTTGATAAGGGTCTGCTTGCTTAATTGCGTGGCTCCCAAGTAGTAGGTCTGCTGGCGCACGTTGCGGAAATCGCCCGGGCTTAGGTCCGCTATACCCTCAAGCTGCTTTTTTTCGGCGACGCTCAATGCGGGAAGCTTGAAATGCTTGAAAAACAGCTTGAAGAAATGCAGCTTGCCGGCTACGTCCAGGTAGTCAAACTGCAGCTTGTAGGTGAAGCGGCGCAGAGCGGCTATATCCAGGTTCTGGGCGAAGTTGCTGGCCATAATGAAGATTCCGCTGAAATGCTCCATCTCATACAGGAGAGTGGTTACCCGAGCGCTTTCCCATTAGATAGTTCAGGAAGGTGTCTGAAAGCAGCAGTTCATCATCCTAGATGATGCCAAAGCGCCGTAGCCTGGACTTTCCTGAAAGCAGGGCGAGCAGCTCTCTTTCGGAAACATTCAGGGCTGCAGCCAGGTTATGCGGGAGATCGCAGTTGCGTGACTGCTTTCTGGTGTAAAACAAGTCGTCCATATCCCAGAATCCACTCTGCTGCAGATAGAGCAGCAGCACCAAGTTACACTCCAGCTCAGAAAGCTCAAAAAGCCTGACTAGTTTTTCTGTCCGGTTGCGCAGCAGGCTTTCCTGCACCGCCGTCCTGGTTGCTCCCTCCTCTTTTTGCATATCAGTCAGGGCGTCAAACTCCGCGGCGCGCCGTAACAGCATTTGCTTCAGGCCACTCTGCATTTTTTTTCTGTATTCAAGAGAGCGGTAGAGAAAATCAAGCACATCAGGCACGGTGTCGCCTTCGCTCAATTCCGGCAGGCTGCGCCTAAGCACAGCTTTGTCGTGAAGCTCCTCGCGTTTTTCAGCTGAGATAATACTGTTGTAGAGCTGCTCTACCTCTAGATATTTGAGTACCTGCTCGGGAAACTCCCAGCAGGAGCAACGCAGCAGGCTTTCCTTGAATTTGACCAGCATATTGCAGAAGAAGCCTATGGCCTTGCTCTTCTGCCATAAATCGCCGATGAATATGCGCTCTTCATCAGCCTCGCGTATCTCGACAAAAAAATCAGTGCTCGCGTCTCTTTTGGGTGGCAGTCCGATGCAAAGATGTGGGCACATAGGCTCTCCTTTGTTGGGTTAGTGGTTTTATAGGGTTAAAAAGTCTGCGCTGCTGAAACTGTAAGTAAGCCAGCTAGGAAGCTGGAAATAAAGATATACTAGAACATACAGTTGCGGGGAAAAAACTGGGAGCTGGCTGCATTGCCGACGCTCCCAGTAGTGTTTTTGCTGTTTATTGCTTGGCCGGTGTCGCCGCCGGCTTTCGGCTGGATGCGGCGCCTCTGCTTATGCCGCGGGGCAGGGCGCCAGGGGCTCTGACTTCAGAGCTCCTCAATCACCCCGACTCTGCAGCCGGGGTACTGCGCCTCCACAATCCGCTGAGCCTGGGAGCGGCAATTGGTCTCAATAACCGGCTTGACCAGGCTGTTGTCCTTTAGACGAACGTGGACTCTGAATTTTCTGACTCGCATGTTTCCTCCTTTCTTTTGTTTTGTATGAAGCCGCCCGCCTCTGTGCTCCGGGCAGGGGCGGGCGGCGTATAAGCCCTTCGTGTGCCTTTGTGCCTCTTCGTGTGCCTTAGTGGTTCAAAGGCTTTTTGAGCGGGGCTAGTCTAGCTAGCCGCCAAAACCAATACGGTTCTGCGTATTGAACTGACTGGCCAAGGCGTACTTCTGCTTGCTGGAGACTTCTTCCTGCAAAGCCTGGATGAGAGCCTTGTTGTCAAGCTGAGCGGTCTCCAGGTAATAGGTCTGCTGACGCACGTTGCGGAAATCGCCCGGGCTTAGGTCCGTTATGCCCTCAAGCTGCTTTTTTTCAGCGGCACTCAATGCAGGAAGCTTGAAGTGCTTGAAAAACAGCTTGAAGAAATGCAGCTTGCCGGCTGCGTCCAGGTAGTCAAACTGCAGCTTGTAGGTGAAGCGGCGCAGGGCGGCCAGATCCAGGTTCTGGGCGAAGTTGCTGGCCATAATGAAAATCCCGTTGAAATGCTCCATCTCATGCAGAAGCGTAACCACTTGGCTGGTCTCCCAGGAGCGCGTTGCATTGGCTCGGGTTCTGAGTATGGCGTCTCCCTCGTCCATGAATAAGATGGTGTTCTCCTGTTCGGCCTCGCGGAAGGCAGCCACAATGCGCTGCTCAGTGCCCCCGACGTAGGGGTTTAGCAGGTCGCTGGCCATCTTCACGGTCAGCTTCCTGTCCAAACTGCTGGCCAGATAGCGCACGAATTCGGTTTTGCCGGTGCCCGGAGGTCCGTATAACAGCAGGTTGAGTCGCGGCGAGTCAACCTGTTTGCCGGGATCATCCTTCTTGGCCAAGTAGTTTCTCCCCGCCTGGATGATGCGCTCCAAGGACAGCGAGCTTTTCAGGTTCAAGCCTTTCAGGCTGTAGTCCCTGGCCGGACTGCTCTTGTCGTGGAGGTCCTCTTGGATATTCATAATGTCGCAATAGGAGCGCAAATAAACCAGCACCAGAGCCTGGAAATCCTCCTCTGGGTTTTGCCGCAAAATGTCGGCCGCATTGCGCACGGCACAATCTATGCCGCCGGCATTGACCGGGTAACGCCGGCTGAGCATCTCAATGCTGGCCTCCCTGAGCTTGTCCTGCACATCATAACGCTTCAGGCAGTTGCCCCATATTGCCTGCAAGGTGCTTGGACTGAGGTTGTCAAAGTAGACATTATAGTCGAAGCGGCGTCGGCTGGACAGGTCTATGGAGTCGCGGTCCGAGTTGGCTATCCAGATTATCGAATGCCGGCAGTTGTCCATGGCAGCGTTGAGTCGCCCCTTGCTTTCCCCGTCGCGGTCCGGAGTCAGCCCGAAGTACCTGAACAAGCTGTGACCCAGCCCGGAGTTGTTCAGCATCTTGTCGCATTCATCCACGCAGATTATGCATTCCTCCGGTTCCAGGCGTTGGTTTGCCGCCTCCAGGCCGGCGAAGCGGAAAGCTGTGCCGTTAGTGCTGCGCGATTCAGCATACTTGTTGACCTGGTTGATGAAATAGAGCTTCTTTCCCAGCTTGGCTGCCAGGCTTTTGGCGAAGGCGGTTTTGCCGGTGCCGCTAAGCCCATACAGGAGTACATGCTTGGGTTTGTTTTCAGTCTTGCTGGCCAACAGCTTTATCAGCTTTTGTCCCTCGTTTTCAGCAAGACGCCCGTGCATTTCCCAGGGCAGAGCCTCCCGCAGATCGTCCTCAGCATAGAAACGGTCGCAGAGCGGCTTGTCACTGAGCCCATTGAGAAAACCCATGAAGGTATCGGTTAGCTCCAGATCCAGGTCATCCAGAATCCCGAAGCTGCGCAGTTTGCCCTGCTGGGCAAGCAGCACGAGCATCTCTGTGGCAGAGATGTTCAAAGACTGGGCCACGGTATCGGGCAAGTCACTTTGGCGTCTGTATCTTCTGCTGGTGAAAAGGTCCTCCATGTCCCAAAAGCCGCTTTGCTGCAAATAGACGACCAGCATTAGGTCGCTTTCCAGGTCGGAAAGCTTGAAAAGCTTTTGGACTTCGTTGACTTTATCCCGCAGGCTATAACCTTTTTTACTGCTCTGCTGCACACTGCCAAATTTCTGCATAAACTCTTCGGCACGCAGTTGTAATATTTCTTTCAGACTACTGAGCATCTTTTTCCGAAACTCCAGCGCCTGGTGCAGAAACTCAAGCACATCGGCGATGGAAGCGCCCTCGATAAGTTCCGGAATATTGCGGCGGAAACGCTCGTCGTAATTGATTTCGCGGCGCTTGGCGACCGGGATGATGCTCTCATATAGGTCTTCGATCTCCTGATGGGTGAGCACTTGCTCGACAAAGTCCCAGCAGGCGGCATTGCGACTAAGGTTTTTGTTGAAACCGGAGAGCAAATTGCAGAAGAAGCCGATGGCTTTACTCTTCTGCCACAGGTCGCCGGAAAAAACCCGCTCGACGTCGCTTTCTTGTATTTGGGTGAAAAAATCTGTTCTGGCAAACGATTCGTCAGCCAGAGCTCGGATACGATGATATCGTGTCATGATGATCCTATTGTTGGGTGGTTTGTTTGAAGTCAGCTAACACTAACTGACTGAAAAGTCTGTTACGCCTAATTCGCCTCTGCACAATAATGTGCTCCATAATCGGTATGGAAAAAAAGACGGTAACATTCTTGTTTTAGCGGATATGATCCGCGTTCGCGATTGGTGCAGCGCGTGCCTCTGTACTTAGAGCCGACGGCAAAGCCTTGGGGCTAGTTGTGTGGGCAGAGATGCTTGCGCAGCGATGTTGCTGGTTCAGCGTGGGCCTAAGCGACCTAGGACAGCTCTTCGATAACTCCGATGCTGGCACCGGGATACTGAGCCTCTACAATGCGCTGGGCCTGTGAGCGGCAATTGGTCTCAATGACCGGCTTGATTAGGCCGCCACCTTTCAAAAATACATGTACTCTGAATTTCTTGACTCTCATCTTGCTCCTTTTTTTGGGGTTTTTGTTGAAGTCAGTAATCATTACTGACCGAAAATCGGTTCCGCCTAATTCGGCGTCGATATATAATGTGCTAAAAAACAGACATGGGAAAAGAAAGTGGCTAACTTTTTTGGTTTTTGTTGAAAAAACCTGTTTTTTTCGTTTTTTGTGGAAAAATCCGCGTTTGCGAGAAATGCTTATCTCGCTCTGTACACATTATAAGCCTAGACCTGTGACACAGAATGTCACAGTCTTAGAAAGAAAGGAAAAAACTTGAAAAAAAATGAAAAAGCGCCAATTTGGCGATGCCATGAAATATCTTCATGCTCCGACAGCAGATTCCGTCTGCACACTATGCGTAGAGCATCGGCGACTTCTTGCAGCAAAATAATAAAATAGTATTTTTTTTATTTTTTAGTTGATTTAGCTTCTGTGCTTTATTCAGCGCAGCACTGATTTCAACGACTACATTATAATAGTCAGTAAATAAAAAAAGCTCGACTATGCCAAACGCAAAGTATCAAAGCATCATCGCCGAACAGTTGTCTAGTGACCTGCGGACGGAGTTTCCGAGAATCAGCGGGTTCTCAAGGCATAATGTTTTCTATATGCGGGAATTTTACCTGCTTTACCGCGACAACAAGCGAGTGCAACCATTAGTTGCATAAATCGGCTGGACTCATAATCTATACCCCGTCCAAAAAGGTAGTCTGACAGAATTTTGGACACTAATTTTAATTAAAAATCAAATCGAGCTAGTTGGTATGGCGGATTAGCATTCGTGCTATATGTTATGTGTGGTGTCTTTCTCCACACAAAACAAGGAGCACACAATGGCTAAACCAGGACCTCGAGTAATCATTTCTAAGGATGAATTGAAAAAGGCAAAAAAAATCATTGCCGATTTGCCTTATCGTAACGACATTCTCATTGCTTTCACTGTGATTCTGACTTCATTAGAGAAGCTTAGCCAAGCGATTATCGCTGATACTTTGGGGGTTTCTGAGTCCACTGTGAAGCGAATGATCAAAGATTTTAAGAAGAAAACATCAACGGAGGATGAGACTGACACTCCGACTTGGGGTGGCGACAGGCGGTCAATTTTAACAAGGGAAGAGGAGATTGAAGTTCTAGAACAAATGACTCCCGAAGCAGTGCAGGGACGTTTTGTGACTGTCGCCGACATCCATCAGGCTTTGGAAGCCAAGGCGGGGCGCAAGCTAAGCAAACAAACAGCTTACAACACTCTTTATCGTCATAACTGGCAGAAAGTTGCTCTAGACAAGGCGCATCTCAAAAATGAGGCTGAAAATCTTGAGCTGTGCAAAAAAACACGTTCTTTGATGCGGTATACATGGCAACCATCTAGTACAAACTGGAGAGAAAAACCCCTCACATAAGGTTCCAGGAGGAAGCACATTTTGGGGGAATGCCGAGGGGACGGGAACGGGGTCGGAGCGCCGGCATCCTTGCCGGCATTGGGTCGGGGTCGGAGCGCCGGCATCCTTGCCGGCATTGGTGCGGGAACGGGGTCGGAGCGCCGGCATCCTTGCCGGCATTGGGTCGGGGGAACGGGAACGGGGAGCACGCTAAAGCGTGTACTACATACGTGGGACGGCTGCTGGGAGCGCCGACTTCCAGCCTATGGGCGGCAGATACGCTTTTTATAATAAACATACTGAAAGACAAAACGGCTCGTTTTTGCAGCTTCGTTTTCAAGGACTACATTAGTTTGCTCACCAAATAAATGGAGTACGTCCACGCCAAGCGTAAAGTATCAAAACATCAGCAAGGTTGGGGCAAGGCGGCGGTGGAACAACTCTTCGCCGAGCTGCGGGCGGAGTTGCCTGGTGTGGGCGGCTTTTCAGCTTCCAACCTCTCGCGCACGAAAGCTTTTTTCGAGACGTACAGCGCACTCGAAAAACTCCAACCACTGGTTGGAGAAATTGCCTGGACTCATAACCTAGGCCTCGTCCAAAAAGGTAGCTTGCAGGAATTTGGACACGAAGCTACACGAAGAGACAGGAAGCTACACGAAGAGACAGGAAGCTACACGAAGAGACAGGAAGCTACACACAGCAAGCGGCATAAGCCCTTAGTGTGCCTTGGTGTCACTTCGTGTCTCTTAGTGTCCTCCCCCCCCGTGCCTTTGAACCACTAAAACACATATAGCCGCACCAAGTCACACATAATTGCAGGAGGCAGCAATGAGCCAGGATTATGAGGAGTATTTTCACCAGGATGCCCGTGATGATAGGTTTCTTCGCGCCGCCAGGACAGTGCTGAAAAACTATAGTATTAGCCAGCGCCAGGGTGGCGCTGGCAGTAAGGCGCTCTTCGACGTTCAGGGCGGCAGCCAGGACTATGTGGTGGAGATAGATCCAAGCTGGCAGGAGTCGCCGCAGTGTAGCTGTCCCGATGCCAGCAAAGGTGCCATGGTGCAAAACCGGGGCTATTGTAAGCATATTATCGCAGTGCTGCTTAAAGATGAACACTTTCGCTATCAACTGCTGGAGACCTTTCTATGAGTATGCCAAGTCCTCCGAGATTAGATGCAAGAAGGGCTTTGGCCACAGCAAAAGAGGCCTCGGCGCTAAGCTATGAGCAACTTTTTCCGCTCTTGCAGGCAACCCTGCAGGCCGGCGTGGCAGCCTTGCTGCTGGGACCACCCGGCGTAGGCAAGTCATCGCTGGCAGCCGAACTGGCCAAAAGCCTGAATAAAAAACTTATAGATATACGTCTTTCGCAGAAGGATCCGGCCGAGCTGGGCGGAGTTTACTTCCCCAACCGAAAGAGCCAGGTCTTGGAGCTGTTTCCGCCCGGCTGGGTGCAGCAGGCGGTGAGGGAGCCTTGCCTGGTTTTTCTCGATGAGTTCAATGCCGGACTGACCAAGCTGCATCAGGCCGCCGCCTATCAAATCGTGCTGGAAAACCGTATAGGCGAATTTTCCTTTCATCCGGAAACCCGGGTGCTGGCGGCAGGCAATAGGCAGGAGGATTACTCTCTGGCAACCCCGCTTTCGCAGGCGCTCAACAACCGCTTCGCGCATTTTCATATGCGCCCCGACAGCGAGGATTGGTTGCGCTGGGCGGCGAGCCATAATATCAACGAGGATATAATGGCATTTATCCAGACTTACGGCGATGACGTGCTTTTCTGCGCCGCGGACATTCCTGCTTTTCCCACTCCGCGGAGCTGGGAAATGAGCAGCCGGATACTGAGCCGGGCCAAAGATGATAGCCAGCAGCAGCATCTGCTGAGCGCCTGCCTGGGCTTGGAAATGAGCCTGCAGTTTATCCAATACCAGAAATTATTCCGCAAGGTCAGTGTGAAAAAAATCCTTGCCGGCGAGGAGAAGCTGGATTTCGTTAAAAACAGCGAGCCTTCCACTATTTTTGCCGTGCTTTTTGCCGTCGCCGGCTATCTGAAGGACCATGAGATTGACGACAGTCAACTGCTTAGCCTGCTTGCCTTCTTGCAGAGTCCAGGCTTGAATATGGAATACCTGATTATTTTTCTGCGGCAGGTCTACGCCCGTCAGAAAGAGCTTTTCCGTCGTCTGCGTCAACTGCCGACTTTTCAGGCACTGGCTGGCCAAATGGTGAATTTAAGAGTCACACTATATCAATCTTAGCACAATGCAGGAACAGTCAGGGCAGTATAACGAGCAGGCTGTAGCGACCGAGATCAAGCGCTGGTCGGCATTGCGTCTGCAGATGCTGGAGAAGCATCCATTCTGGGGCTATCTGCTTTTGCAGATGAAGATACTGCCGGCTCCGCAGTTGCCAAAGCTGGCCTGCACTGACACGCTGCGCCACATCTGGCTCAACCCGCATCGCACCATGAGCCTAAGCAATGCCGAGCTGGGCTTTGTGCTGGCGCATGAGATTTGCCACCAGGTTTTCGCCAATCTTGAACGCCGCGGCTCAAGAGACCCGCGGAGATGGAATGTGGCCTGCGATTACGCCGTCAATGCCACCCTGATGCAGATGTGCGCCGCTGAAAAAAAGCGGCTTATGCGCGCCACGTATAAAATGCCGGCTGGCGGTCTCTACAAGCGAAGATTCGAAAATATGCTTGTCGAGGTGATTTATGAAAATCTCAAGCCCGACGACATACCCGCCTGCGAGGAGCAGGAAGTTGAGGTGGTGCTTTCCGCTGATGGCGAGATTCTGGAAACACGGCTGAAGGTCATTGACCATGCCGGCGGCATAGACCTGCATTTGCCCTTGACTCTGAGCAGACAGCAGCAGGAGCTCTTGCACCGGCGCCTGAAACAGTCCATTACGGTGGCCAAGCAGCAGGGTGGCAGGGGCTATGTTCCAGGAAAGCTATTGAAAAAACTTGCTGTTACTGAAGAAAGCAAGCGTCCCTGGCCATATATTCTGCAGCTGTTGGCCAACGGGGTGCTTAGCTCGGATGAATATACGCTGTCACCACCGCATCGCAGATATTGGGAAGAGGGCTTCGTGCTGCCCACTCGCCTGAAGGACAAGCTGCGGCAAATTGTCGTCGCGGTGGACACATCCGGGAGCATGAGCATGGAGAGCCTGAAGCAGGCTCTGGCCGAAATAAAGGCTCTAAGCCCCCTGGTAGAGGAGGTCTGGGTAATTGTGGCGGATGCCGCCGTGCAGCAAGTTATCAACTTTCAACAGTTGGATAAGTTCCTGCAGCAGGGCGAATTGTCCGGCGGTGGCGGCACCGACCATATTTGCGTGTTCGACTATATTGCCCAGCAAAACTGGCAGCCGGAGCTGTTCATAGGGATCAGCGATTTGGAAAGCACATTCCCGGAGCTGCCGCCGCCTTATCCGGTGCTCTGGTTGACGCCCAGGGTGGCGGCGGAGGCCCCCTGGGGAAAAGTAATCGTCATGAGCGAATTTTAGACCCCAAGATACACTAAGACACACTAAGTCGTCTTCGTCCAAAATCCTGGCAGGCGACTTTTCTGGACAGTGAAACGAAATTTTTGCAACTTCGTTTTCAAGGACTACATTGGTTTGCTCACCAAATAAAAGCAGTCCGGCCATGCCAAGCGCAAAGTATCAAAATATCAGCAAGGTTCAGGCAGTGACTCGCTATATTCAGGACAGGTCTGTGAGTTCAAATCTTTGTGCAGGAGGCTGGGAATGAGCAAGCTGTTTAAAAATAATTCAGGGCAGGACTACGTGCAGCTTCTCGCTGAGGTAAAAGAGCGCATCCGCTCTGCTCAATACGAAGCCCTGAAGGCGGTCAACACGGAGCTGGTCGGCCTGTATTGGGATATCGGGCGGATGATCGTGGAACGGCAGAGAGATGCCGAACATGGCGCAGCCATCGCTGAACAGTTGTCTAGTGACCTGCGGACGGAGTTTCCGGGAATCAGC
>FZPS01000076.1_pt62 | contig 9996 bp, 14 predicted proteins | sample 1817821 | NCBI WGS metagenome assembly FZPS01 (sample SAMEA104158645, study PRJEB21678) | metagenome | place: Germany | collected 2015-04-21
CTATTATTGAAGAAACACTTTCATTCCCGGCCCATTCTCCTGCAAGCTGCATTAAGTTGGCAATCATAACAAAAGGATATATGCATAATGGGATGCCGCTTAAAATAAAAAGGGAAATGGGGATTATTCTTTTCGCGCCATACTCTTTACCATTGTGCCCAGTTTCAGTGGTTGTTCGCGTGCCTTTAATAATTAACAAAACAATAAAGCCTGCGACTACCCCGGAAAGTATCAATAACACAAACGGATCAAATGTAAACGCCATTTTGTTTTTCTCCCTTGTGACGATAGATTATCTTATCTACAATGAAATCTCAAGATTGAACCATTGAAATGACTTGACCAATTCAACAAAATCATCTTTATATTTTGGAGCTAATTCCTTTGTACCCGATAAAACAAAAATTAAGTATACAGGTAATTGGGTATCAGTACTAGGGTCTAGATAACATACATAATCACATATATTGCTATAAAAGTAGATTTTTGAAACACTCTGGTATGTCAAATCAGGTATTGTAAAATCGTTAAACCTGGCATCACTGAATTTATTTTTGAAGTCTTCCATATCGCCTAACAAATGCTCAGTTACACTATAATTGCTTTTTTTCATTACTCTTATGTACATTACAACAGGAGCACTATCAAAATCTTCATCATTCAAAGTAAAATAGATATTAAGACCATATTGCCAAGCATCTCCGGTGTGGCCTCGCCAATCTCCTATTTCATTCACTTTGAAGGAAAAATCTTCGCCATAAACCAATAAAAAATCATTACTGCCAAAGACAAACCCAGAGAAAATCAGCGCTATGAAAAAAAACAAACAAAAATGAAATTTCATGCTTATACCCCCTGTACCCTCGCGCCCAGACAAATATTACCAGACAGCTACCATGATTTCTCTTCTAGAATCCATTCTTATACTGACGCCGGGATATTTTCCGTCCATTTCCGCTCTATGCCAATGGAGAGCCCGTACTGCAGAGCAAAATATACCCCTCCCCGTGGAAGGCCTACTGGACAACGGAATGGCTGTAAATATAGAACTCTTCCTGGCTTGGCTGGTATTTCTTCTCCCAACGTTCAAAGCCCTCGTCAAAGCGCTCGGCTTCTTTTTGGTCTATCTCATAGACAGGACTTGAATGGTAAACCCACTTCCTCCCATCCAGGGCGCCGGGTTTCAATTCCTTTACCAGCATTGCCGTGGGATATTTCCCATTCTCAAGACAGACATTCAACTTTTTGCAACTCTTAAAACCAACGCCTACATAGTTACCGGGGTGTCCAAAGATGACAATTATGTCATAGCCAAGGGCAGCCGCCTTTTCGAAGGAATACTCAATTAACTTCTTCCCATACCCTTTTCTCTGGTGTTCCGGTAAAATACAAACCGGGCCGAAAGTAAGGATCTTTTTTTCCTCCCCGGCTTCATCCACCAGTTTTGCCTTCGTATACATGATATTGCCGATAATTTGGCCGTCAACTTCAATCACAAAATCCAGTTCCGGGAGAAAATCTTTATGGGAACGCATTATATGAACCAAGTAATGCTCAACGCAGCCCGAGGCGTATAAATTCCAAAATGCCTTCCTTGTGATCTCCTCAACTATTCTATGATCCGCCTCTTCCTCATTCCTGATCCTTATCATCTCTTTATTTACCTGCCTTTCTTATTATGATTAGGAATATTTAACATATTAGCCCTTTCCAACTTATTCTTCATCCCCTTTTTCAGCTCTTACTTTTATAAATCTGTTTTTACCGAACTGAAGAACAAACGGCTCTGTTACGGTTACTTTGAGCATGGGGTCTTCGACCGTCACGCCGTTAATCTTAACGCCCCGCCCGGCAATACTCCTGCAGGCTTCTCTTTTTGAGGCCGAGAATCCGACCTGCTTCAAGAGGTCACAGAGCATGATCTCCGGCCCGGACACCGTAAATTCCAGCATTCTCTCCGGAGCGGCGCCGCCTGCCACCTGTAAATATCTTTCCCTGGCGCTCTCTGCCGCTTGCCGGCCATGGTACATTTCCGTAATCATAAAGGCATATTTAAGATGAGCCTCACGGATCTCCCGGCGGATTATCGCCTCGGCCTCCGGTTTCAAGGTATCCGTGGTCAGGACATAGTAATCAAGCAACAAGTTATCCGGCACCTTCATTGCCTTTTCAAACATGATGTCGGCAGGCTCGTCAATGCCGATGTAATTCTCCAGCGACTTGCTCATTTTCTCCTTGCCGTCGAGCCCGACCAGAAGAGGAAAGGTAATAACCTCTTGTGGGGCCTGGCCGTAGGCGGCTTGCAGGTCACGGCCAACAAGCAGGTTGAAAGTCTGGTCGGTCCCGCCTACCTCGACATCGGCATTTATTGCCACCGAGTCATAACCCTGCACCAGCGGGTATAGAAGCTCATGCATGGAGATGGGCTGGTTTTGCGCGAGACGGTTCGCAAAATCATCACGCTCAAGGATCCTTGCGACCGTATATTTGGAGCAGAGACTGATGACGTCGGCAAAATTCATTTTCGAAAGCCACTCGGAGTTATAGGCGATTTCGGTCTTTACCGGATCTAAAATCTTCGTCACTTGCTTAAAATAGCTCTCCCCGCTTGCCCTCGTTTCCTCCAGCGTCAGGGCGGGACGGGTCTTGCTCCTGCCGGTCGGGTCGCCGATCATGGCGGTAAAGTCTCCGATCACAAAGACAATCCTGTGCCCAAGCTCCTGGAATAACTTCAGCTTCCTCAGCACGACCGAATGGCCGAGGTGCAAGTCGGGACGGCTTGGGTCGGCGCCGAGCTTAATCGTCAAGCGTTTGCCGCTTCGCAATCTTTCGGTCAGCCCCTGCTCGGAATAGATCTGGACCGCCCCGTTTTTTATTAGCTCAATTTTCTCCATGTCTACGTCCAATATAAGTCCCCCCTTTAAAAAATAAAAAGCGGCCGGAAAGCTTTTCTCGGCTTTCCGACCGCTATATGCTGATGCCAATGCTATCTCACCTTATTTTCGCATATAGGGAGAAAGCCCGTATTTAACAACACGGACACGTAGGAATAATATGCACCTGTCATATTAGCTTGCCGCACGAGCTTTCCCTCCTTTTGGAATTTAAACCAGTTTACCACGGGTAAATAGTCTTTGTCAATAGTCTTCCTCAACTTCTTCCTTGGTTTTATACAGATTCATTAATCATCACTAAATGCCATTTGACAGCCATTCCCTCATATACTTCTTCACGTAATAGTCTCTGTATACTCTTTCGCTGTCCTAAGACCTGCAAAGGCCGGTTCATCTTCGATCCATTTCCGGGGGAAGCCGTCTTCTACTGCTTTACGGAAGTGCCGGAGGGCTTCGTCCACCTGCCCGTCATTGGCAAAGGACCTTGCCGCATTAAAAATAAAACCAGCTTCGATTCTGGTGATTCATGATTCTTGTTTCTTTTCCTTGAATATTTATCAGCTCATCAATCTCGCTAAGATGCAATTTGAAGTGTCTTAAATAGTCTATAATCAATGCTCTTAGTGATTTGCGCTGGTTGAGGGCATCAATCCACTCATGTTCCATTCTCCTTTATGAAATCGAGCGCGATAGATAACCAAGAACTGCTATGACAGATATATGTATTAAGGGTATCAGTGAAAGAAACAGCTTCCTCTCCCTTTTTCTATAAAAAAACAAGCTCAAAAAATAGGTTAAAGGGTACAGGCTCGAAAGAAGAATAAACAAGTAGACAACTGCGATCAAAAAAACGCTTTCATTCCCACTCCGGCCGCCTACAAGCAGTAGTAAATTAACGAGCATAACAATGGAATATATGCATAATGGGATACCGCTCAAAGCAAAAAACAAGGTAGAAAGTATCCTCTTTGTGTCATGCTTTTTGTCCTCATGTTCAGCCTTAACCGAAGATGCGGGGGTTTTTGTGTTTTTAAGAATCAACAAAAGAATAATGCCGGCAACCGCCCCGGACAGGACTAAATTTACCAATAAATACTGTGTAGATATCATCTTGCTTCTCTCCTTCGATTTTTTCTTACGCTCGATTATTTCTTACGCCAACTATTCCTACGCTTTTCTCCAATCATCCCTTATGCTTATTTGCTGCAAACAAAGATTAATTCTTTGCCACTATCGATACTGCTTTTATCATAGTACCCAAACTCTTCTTTGATTTTGAAACCCGACGATTCCAATAACTCTTTCAACTGGTCGTAGTAATAATACTTTAGTTCCAAAGGCTCCCTGATCTCCAATACTCTCCCATCCGGTTCTATGATCTGATAGATCATCTCCGGATAGATGATCTGGTTAATCACATCTATTTTAGGTCCTCTATGCTTTTTAACGATCCGCCTCCCGGTCTTTTCATCTGTTGTTTCCCACTGCACCGTCTCAGGATAAACCCAAGTCTCGTCCAGTTTTTTATAGGGCCTGAAGGCGTCAACAATGAATACCCCTTCGTCACTCAGATGTTCATAAACGCATTTCAGGCAATTTCTCTGCGCTTCTTCTGTTGTGAAGGCTAAGCTACTTAATCATATCTGTAGGGCAATATCTCGGATAGTTTTACCACTTTGTTATCATCAACCAATATTTCTGTATCGAGGTTGTCATAATTGATCCGGTAAATGAATTCTCTACATCTGCCACAAGGTGGGTATACTTTGCCTCCCACGCTAACCGCAACAATCTTTTGAATCCTTGATTCTCCATTAGCTATCATCTGTGCGATCGCAGAATGCTCGGCACAAAAACCCATACCGGAAGAGGCATCGATATTTACCCCTACATATACATGGCCTTTTTCCGTCAGCAAGGCGCTTGAGACCAACCCCACATGGCAATACTCTGTCAATTGTCTTGGATTAACTTTTTCCAAGGCCATTTCCTTTAGTTGCTCGAATGTCATTGATATCCCTCCCATTATTCAGTTTCCAGAATTTTTCATGGTTTTTTGTCTTCCGTATGTATCCGCACAGGATGTATGGCTTTTTCCCCGGCCTGCTATATTTCAATGGTAAGACCGTCATCAGCTATGCGAAAACCATGTTTCCTTGCGTAACGATCAAACTCAGAATGCTCAAGAGCACCTTCATGGGATATATGGATTGCATAAACTTCGCCGTTCCTCTTTAATAAACCTCTTTTTTTAAATTTTTGCACATGATTGCTAATTTTATATATCGCGGATACCAACGCTAAATTCTCAGTCAAACAGGTTAACTTGGCAATCCCGGCAGGATTTCCCCTCGCAGACGGTTATTATCTCATTTTCACCGGGTTCGCCAATTATTAGCGGGGACAAAGGATTATGATTATGATAGTTAACCATGACAGTCCTCATACTGTAATTTGCATAGCAGTAATAACACCCATTTTTGCACGTATTATAGGCGCCTATATCAATACTTGTCACACAGCCGCATTCCGGACGCTGGTTTTTATCTTTTTCCACAATAAGCTTGGCGCCAAGCAGTCTTTCAAACCTTTCTTTATCTACACAGCTGGCACGCTTAATCCCAAACCTGTCAAGATCAATATTTTCCGCGCAGGTATCGAGGGATAACCCAAATTCCCTGGCAATCTCCGAAAACTTCTGCATCAGCTCAATTTTCTGCTCAAGCGGCGGATCAATAAGCTTAAGGTGTTTTGTATTTCTCTCTGTTTTCCGGTAGAAATCCAGAAAACTGACTGTGCATTTTTCCGTGTAAGCGCACAACTTAGCGGCCAGTGCTTTGAAATACTTAACATGATACTCCATAGTATATCTCTCATTGAAAAGAATCGGGTCATAACGCCAGACAACCCTCTCTTTACCAATCTTCCTTGACAGCTTGCGGAAGGAAGGGATAATGACATCATTCTTTGAAGGGACATTGGGTTCAACATCTTTCCCGTAGGGGTTGAGGGTAAATTGAAAGTAATAGGTATATCTCCTCAGTTCTTTAAGTCTTTCCAGCATAGGAACGGGATTTTTCGTCCAGAAAACGACCCCGTCAACAACATCAGGAGAAAGGCTTATTTTACTTACCTGGCTCATATTCATCGGGTTGCGGACCAGTACATATCCTTCCTTTAGGCGGTTAAAGAACCATTCGGAGTAATAATTGGGTATGTCTGTCCGCCTACTGGCACTGATGATCATTTTATTTACCTCACAATATCTCGGCCGGCATTAGGTAAAGTTTATCCATAGATGGCAACTGCCTCTTTAAGCTCGTTCATACTAAACAAATACTTCAACTCCAATCCATGTTTTTTCAGGTTCTCCTTACCCTCATTATTCCTGAGAATCACAGAAATAACATGATCAACGATGGCCCCATTTTCCCTTAAATCCTTTGCGCTTAAGATAATTTGGCCGCCGGTAGTAACCACGTCTTCAACAACGCATACTTTTTTCCCTTTAAACTCCAGGCCTTCGGCTATCTTACAGGTTCCGTATTCTTTTGCTTTTTTCCTCACCATTACCAAGGGAATTCCTGTTTCCAAGGAGAGGGCGGTGGCAATAGGGATACCACCCATTTCAAGTCCTGCCAGTACTTCCGTACCATCCGGGATCAATTCCTTCATGTGTAAAGCAATTGCCTTGAGTATTCAGGGTCGGATTCAAATAGATACTTGTCAAAATATTCATTGGATATCTGCCCTGAACGCAGCTTAAATCTCCCTTGCAAATACGATACTTGGTATATTTTTTTAGCTAGATCTTTCCTCTCCACATATCTTCTCTCCCATCCAAGTCCGGCCGTAGACAGGCCCGGAAACCCTTGTTGTATTCTATAAAATCAATATCCGCTCCCCTTTTCCTTAATCCATAATACTCCATTGCCGCTCCGCCGTGTATTATGGGCTTTGCCAAAAAGAAATATCAATCCTGCAATTGCTTTTACATTTCCTTTGATCAAAAAACAAACCTCCCTTTATGCCGGGTTCCTACCTTCAGATAACGCGGCTTTCTCCTAGCTATAGCACAAACATTAAGAAAATAACCGGAAAGGCAATAAAGAGATTCTTTTTGCTGGCAACATAAGCACCCCCATATAATAATCCTTCCAGGAAAGCAAATATCCCAACCGATAAATCTTTCGAAAATATGTGGGCCAACCCCCAGGTCAAAGCAACCATAACACCACCCCAAGGGATGTTACTGTTTTTAAACCATATCTCCCCGGCCTCTTGCGCAAAGATGATTATCAATACAAACAGGCCGGTTTCAAAGAGGTAGTACATGTATTGAAAAATGAACTTCAACCATCCAAGATTTTGGAACTCCTTAACCACTTTAAAGCCATTCCAAAGAATAGCGCTCATCACTATTGATACAACCAATAAACCAAAACAAAGGGCCCAACGTTTTATCCCAATGGCGCTCCTTTGTGAAAAGATATCAAAAGCAAACTCTTTCTTGGCGAGCATTACTAAAGCAAAAATAATGATCAGCAATATTATACACGTGACAAGCCAGTGGCTGATAATCTCTCTTGTTGAGAAGTCCCAGAGCCCTTTACCGTAAACAAGAGGTTCAATGAAAAAAGCCAGCAAAACTTCGGAACCCATCCCGGCAAAAGCGAGTAGGCTAAGGGCAAAAAAAGCCAAGCCATTTTTTGCTTTACATTGGTTACCAGTCATACTCATGCCTCCCCTTATCCATGTTTACCAGCGTTTCTGGATCTTCCCCAGCTTGGCTTCGACAATCTCCCGGAATGCCTCTTCCTGTTCTTGCGAAAAAATACCCTCTTGGGAATAGCCCTTAGAAACTGGTCAGTTCGTGAAATCCTTTTATGGCGAAGCTGTCGGTCATCCCGGAAATGTAATCAACAATAGCCCTCTTGTATTCAACCTCGTTTGTTATATCGTACACGATCTGATTGGCATATTTCGCTTTAGTCTCATACTGGTAAGTGGAGTATTTAGAGAGCCAGTCGATAAAATAACCGGCAAGCAAAGGAAAGCTTGCCTGCTGTCTCTTCAATTCATTAATTGTTTTCTTCCCGCAATACATCCCGGCTAGAAAATCAAAGATTGACTGGATGATTAATTCGGCGTACTTTTTGAAAACAGCAAGCCGCGGATGGTAATAGATGTTTTCATAATTAAACTTCTTTATGAGGTTGATCAGGTGCAAATACTCTTCGGAGAACCGGATCCCCGCTTCGGGGCTGCTATTCTGGCATAAATCCATCATAAACCTATGCATGAGCACGGTATTATTGAGCTCGCGAAACTCGATATTGCCGGTACCCAACACCTCAACAAGCATGTTCTCAAAAGCCTTTTTCTGTTGACTGGACAATATTTTCAGGGTAAGAGCATCTTCGATATCCCTGCCCAAATATGAAATCTTGTCGGCGATCTTCACGATGCAACCTTCCCAAGTGAAGGGCGGATATTGATTGGCGTAGGTTATCTTCTCCAGCGGCAGGTATTCCTGACGCGGGAAAATGGCGTTCTCATCAACCTCGCCACAATGCGTAATAATCCCATCACGCACGGCATAGGTGAGATTCAGGTTATGTTCATAACCGTCAGGTCCTGTCAGCGTCTCCAACATATCGACAAACCACAAACTGTTCTTTTCATGCCAGAATTTCTCCTCGCAAAAGCTGGAAACGATTTTCTGGAGGATCTTCTCCCCTTCATGGCCGAAAGGGGGATGCCCCAGATCGTGGCCGGTCGCAATGGCGATCGCCAGTTCCGTGTTGAGCCCCAGTCTTTTACAGAGGGTAATGCTGACCGCGGCAACATGATTCACATGTTCGATACGTGTACAAATATGGTCGTTCTGCGTGGCAAAGAAAACCTGGGTCTTGTGTTTCAGCCGGCGGTAGGCGGTGCAATGCAGGATCCTGTTATAGTCCCGCCAGAATTCGCTGCGGATATCACTGTCCCTTTGGTAAATCCCTGTCTCTCTTTTCACAAGCAAATCCCATTTTTCGTTCCCTTCCACCGCCGCAACTTTGGAAAATGGCACAGAACCTACCCCCTATGCATTGTATTTTGGGTTCTCTATCGTTTCCGGATCTTCCCCAGCTTCTCTCGGACAATATTCCGGAAGACCTGTTCTTGTACTCGCGAAGGAAATGCCCGCTCACTCCTTCTTCGTATACTGAAACTCGACAATGCCATTCATGTTACCGCCCCTTTCCCCCGCCGCAACGGCGGCGACTAATTTAAAATTTCCCGGTTGGCGTCCCTTGGTGAAAAACCATCTTCCATTGGCCGTCAAAACACTTCCAGATTGAACTGCGGAGCGAGTATTTCATATCTTCTCTTGTTTCATGGTGCTTCACTGCCTTGTATGTTGCCAAAATCACATCGGCAGCCAGGATCTTAATATTAAAGTCTCTAATTACACAATTAAACACAATTTCTTCTTGCCCGGTATTTTTAAAATCATCTTCACGAAAAATATAAACATTTCCCGAACTGCAAAACTCAAAAAAATCCTCAACCAGCAACTCGCCCATTTTTTCTTTTGAGTTTCGTACTTCCGGTTGCAACAACCGGTTTTCCAAATCGTATATGTGTTGTTTGAGTAATAGAAATGCATTATAATTCTCCATTAAAATACCCCTCAATTATTATTTGCCCCTCTTTTACAGTTTGTTTTGTAATAATCCTGATATATATCTGGTCATAGTTTCGTCAATTTCCAAAGGATATGGATAGGCCAATTGCTTTGCCGTTTCCTTAGACAGCCAGCGAAATAGATCTATCATTGCCATCAGGGAGCTTCGAATATCCCCTTCATCATAATGGGGAAAAGCCTTTTTCAACCCATCTATTGCCCGTTTGTCCGCCCATTCTTCCAGAAAACGTCCTTCATGCCAGGTATCGCAACTCCAATCCCGTCGAGAGCATGTATGCCACTCCAACATTGGAAGTACAGCTGTTTGCTGCAGATAATTACACCAAGAACAAGCCACATAAAGTTCTCCCCGGCAGATTTTCTTTGCCGTTTTTTCGGCCATACACCAGAAATATTCAACCAGTTCCA
>FZPS01000049.1_pt103 | contig 9993 bp, 12 predicted proteins | sample 1817821 | NCBI WGS metagenome assembly FZPS01 (sample SAMEA104158645, study PRJEB21678) | metagenome | place: Germany | collected 2015-04-21
TTATAAAAAAGGCTTTTTTAATGGGAAACCAAGAGTGGTAGTTTGTGTTCCATCAGGAGTGACAGAAGTAGAAAAACGAGCTGTTATTGAAGCGACCATTAATGCTGGAGCTAGAGAAAGAGATGCTTATTTAGTAGAAGAACCCATGGCAGCAGCGATAGGGGCAGGATTACCTGTAGCAGAGCCTACAGGGAGTATGGTTGTAGACATTGGTGGTGGAACCAGTGAAGTTGCTGTTATTTCTTTAGGTGGAGTCGTCACAAGCAAATCTTTACGTATTGCCGGAGATGAGTTAGATGAATATATCGTAAACTATATAAAAAAAGAATACAGTTTAATGATTGGAGAACGAACAGCAGAAGAAATTAAATTGACCATTGGTTCTGCATATCCTATCCATCCAGAAGAAAAGAAACAAATTCGAGGAAGAGATTTAATTAGTGGACTACCTAAAACCATTGAAGTTACATCACAAGAGATTTTGCATGCTTTGCAAGAACCAGTGAATGCCATTGTAGATGCCATTAAGTTTACATTAGAAAAAACCCCCCCTGAACTGGCGGCAGATATTATGGAGACGGGTATTATGCTTACAGGTGGAGGAGCCCTTTTAAAAGGGTTGGATCAACTAATTAATCAAGAAACAGGAATGCCTGTTCATATTGCAGAAGAACCTTTAAACTGTGTAGTTTTAGGAACAGGATTGGTGTTAGAACATATTGATACCCTTAAAAGCGTATTGATTTCACCTCGAAAATTAAGGTAATGAACAACGAAATAAGGGGTGAAAGCATTGAAATTTAAGAATGTATCGATTCCTAGAAAATATATTTTAATAATAGTAACCATTGTAACAATGGTTACTATTATTGTAACTTTGCCCAATCGAAAGCAGGTTACGGCATTAGAAAAGGGGTTAGGGTATATCGTTATTCCTGGCCAAAAAATATTAATTAAGATTCAACATTGGGCTAATGAAAAAATAGCTTTTGTGTTTAATACCTATGAAATACAAGAACAAAATAAAAAGTTATTAGCTGAAGTTGATGAATTACGGTATGAAAATAAAATTTTACAACAATATAAAAAAGATAATGAAAATCTTCGAAGTTTATTAGAGTTGGATCAAAAATACCCAGATTATCCCAAAGTAGGTGCTCAAGTCATAGGAAAAAATCCAGGTAATTGGTTTGATGTCTTCTTAATTGATAAAGGAACCAATCATAATTTGGATATTGATATGGTTGTCATGGCAGATAGTGGCTTAGTAGGGCGGATTATTGAGGTAGGGCCTAATTATTCAAAAGTGTTATCGATTATCGATGATACAAGTTCAGTAAGTGCTCAAGTGTTACGTACGAATGAAGTAGGGGTTGTGCGTGGAGATAAGATATTAATGAATGATGGATTATGTAAAGTACAGCATATTACCATGGAAGCACAGATGATTCAAGGAGATGAAATGGTTACTTCACATTTAGGAGATATTTATCCACCAGGAATTTTAATCGGGACGATAAAAGAAATTAAAACAGAAAGTCACGGATTAACAAAGTATGCTTTATTAGAGCCTGCTGTAGATTTTCAGCATTTAGAAGAGGTCTTAGTCATTAATCAAGTTTGGAAGGAGAAAAAACCTAATTTGAAGGAGTCTGCAAAGTGAGAATACTGGTTATTAGTTTGCTATTATTATCGTACTTAATTTTACAGCCCACGTATATACAGTACTTACGAATTATGGGAGTTGTTCCAAATTTGGCAGTAATGATTATCGTTTCTTTTGCTTTATTAAGAGGTAGCGTAGAAGGAGCTATCATTGGATTTAGTATTGGCTTACTTCAAGATGTTTTTTTTGGTAGGGGCATAGGGTTTCAAGCTTTGATAGGCATGTTTATTGGATATGTATGTGGGATTCCAAGTCAAAAGTATTATAGAGAAAATTATATACTCCCTTTTTTTCTGATTATTGTTAGTACTTTTGCACAAGGTATGTGTACTTATGTTTTTACTTTTTTAATTCGAGGACGGACGAATTTTTTGTTTTTTTTCAACCGCATTATTATTCCAGAAGTAGTGTATACAGCGGCATTGTCCTTATTAATTTATCGATTGATTTATGGAATTAATGAAAAAATAGAGGCAAGGGAGCGGTTGCGGCGCAAGCATTTTAGTTGAAAGGCTTTGAGGTGTTTAGAAAAATGAAGCGATTATTAGAAGGCATATGGCGGGTCATAACCCATCGATTATTTTTATTTAGTATAGTAATGATATTGTTATTGTCTCGACTGATTGTACATTTATTTCAGCTTCAGATTGTAGAAGGGGAACAACATGAAGAAGAGTTAAGGGCAAGTATTTTAAGAGAAATTTCCATTCCTGCTCCTCGGGGAATGATTTTTGATCGATATGGACGACCTTTAGCAATGAATAAAGTTGCTTTTTCAATTAAAATTGATGATAGTATTGAAGTTACTAATCAAGATGAGATTTTATTACAAATTATTGAATTACTAGAAAAGAATCAAGAACAATACATGGACGAATTTCCTATTACTATCGATGAAAAAGGAAATCTAGAGTTTATTGTTAATGAACAAGGAGAAATACGTTTTAAAGAAGAAATTTTTGGAAAGAAAAAAATAAACTTTACAGATGAACAGAAAAATATGAATGCAGAAGATGTTTTTCAGTACATGAGGAAAAAATTTGATATTGATGAAAAATATACTGATTTTGATGCAAGAAAAATTATGGTATTAAAATATCCCTTATATCAAAGACGGTATCGACAATATCAACCGGTAACAGTAGCGATAGATGTTAGTGAAAAAACAGTAGCTCTGTTGGAAGAGAGGCATTCAGACTTTCCAGGACTTTATATCGATGTAGAACCATTACGTTATTATCCAGAAGGTGACCTGTTTAGTCATATTATAGGATATATTGGGAAAATTACAGATACCCAATTAGAAGAACTACAAGACAAAGGGTACACCCCTTTTGATATCGTAGGAAGAACAGGAATTGAAAAAGAAATGGAGATTTATCTTCAAGGGCAAGATGGCAAAATGATGGTTGAAGTAGATAAAGTAGGAAGGCGAATGAATGTATTAAAAACAGAAGACGCAATTCCAGGAAACAAGATTTTTTTAACCATTGATCGTAATTTTCAACAAGCAACTCGAGATATTTTGGTTGATAAGTTGTCTGATATTTTAGTTTCTAGAATAGGTACTTACAGCACAAAAGAACGCTCTTATAATTTAGAAGATATTATGATTAGTATGGTTAAACATCATACCATTTCCATTGCTAAGATATTAAGTGCAGATGAAAGTGCAACTGTACAAAAGAAAATTGCAACTCAATTCTCTAATCAATTTGAAGATCCTCAAAAAATGTTAAAAGCAGATATAGAGATTCTTCAGGAAGCTTTTATAACAATGATTAAAGATAGAAAGATATCCTATAAAGAATTACTATTGGTCTTATGGGAGCAAGGGGTTATTACGGGAGATGACTCCTTTTTGGCAGATATTCAAAAAGGGCGTATATCGCCTTTACAGGTTATCAAACAAAAAATTCAACAAGGTGAAATTACTCCTCAACAAGTAGGTTTAGATCCTAGCACAGGTTCTGTTGTTGTTATGAATATTCATACAGGAGAAATTTTATCCATGGTGAGTTATCCTAGTTATGATAACAATCAATTGGTAAATCATTTTAATACAGAGTACTGGAATGATCTTTTAAACGATCCTACTACACCTTTGTTTCATCGTGCTACTATGGAAAGAAAAGCGCCAGGTTCCACCTTTAAAATGATTACAGCCATGGCAGGATTAGAAGAAAAGGTGGTAGGAGTTAGAGAAGCGATTTTAGATAAGGGAGTCTTTACAGATGCAGGTCATCCACCTGCTCGGTGTTGGATTTATAACTCTTATCATAGTACGCATGGTCATGTTAATCTTGCAGATGCTTTAGAGGTATCCTGTAACTATTATTTTTATGAAGTAGCATACCGTATGGGATGGACAGGGAAGGGACGTAGTGCTTTAAAGGGTATTAATACACTCAATGAATATGCTAAAAAGTTTGGATTGGATCAGCGTTCAGGCATAGAGATTGATGAAACGACTCCTATGTTATCTTCCCCAGATAATAAACGGATACAATTACAACGTTGGCAGCCAACAGCAGAAGAAGGAGAGTTACGATGGTATGATGGGGATACTATTCGTACAGGGATTGGTCAAGGATGGAATAACTTTGCACCTATTCATATGACGCGTTACATTGCTACTTTGGCCAATGGAGGTACTTTGTATAAAAGCTATTTGATTAATAAAATTGAAACACCAGATGGGGAATTATATGATAAGAAAGAACCTTTCATTCAAATGAAGTCTGATTTCGATTCTAAAAATTTAAAATCAATTTATGAAGGTATGCATCGGGTGACAAAAGGAAATCGGGGAACCGTACGAGGCGTTTTTGGTGAATTTCCTATTCCTGTAGCAGGAAAGACAGGAACTGCACAAGAAGATCCCAAGCGAGATAGTCATGCTTGGTTTGTGGGTTTTGCTCCTTATGACAATCCGGAAATAGCTATTTCTGTACTCTTGCCCTTTGGGGAACGATCCGATTATCCAGCTGAAATTTTCAGGGATATTGTAGCTGCTTATTTTGAATTAGATGTTGAACATGATAAGATGAATCTTGATAATACATTATATTAGAAAGATAGAAATACACTGGGTGGGAAAATAATGAATCATGATAATTATGTAATCTTTAAAGGAACAAAAGATGGATTAATGATTTTGTTAAGTGAGGAATTGGATTTTACAACTTTAAAAAAGCATTTCGAAAAAAAAGTAATCGATGCAAGTCGATTCTTTCATGGTGCTAAAGTTGCTTTAACATTTCAAGGACGAAGATTATCAGAAGAAGAACAACAAGAACTCATTGAAATTTTATCTGAAAAATCCAAGTTAGACATTTCTTTTGTTTATGACTCTGAAGATCGTAAGATAGAAATGTCTTCTGTAAAATCAAATACAGAGGCAAACTTAGAGCAATGGGAAGAAGGTAGGGTTGGGTTTTATAAAGGAACCATTCGTTCAGGCCAACAAATTGAGTTTTCAGGAAGTGTGGTTATTGTTGGAGATGTAAATCCTGGAGGACAAGTGATTGCAGAAGGTAGTATTATCGTTTTAGGCGGATTAAAAGGAATGGTACATGCTGGAAGCAAAGGAAATCAAGCAGTTTTTGTAGCTGCTTTATCGATGACTCCTATGCAGTTACGGATTGGTAATATTATTAGTCGTTCTCCCGATGAAGAGCAGAATAAAAGTTCAAGTACACCCATCGCACAAATTGCATATATTCATCAAGAAAGAATTTGCATTGAACCAATGGATGGAAAAATGAAAAATTTGTTTTTTTAACAGTTTAAATGTCAAATGAGGTGTGAATTTGAAACAAATTGTAAAAATAAAATAGATGCAATTTTATTCGTTATTTGGTAATATAATAGTAGAACTTATTATTAAGTTTTAAAGAATAGGATTATTTCCTGCTTTAAAAGTTGCAGAATAAGTTATCTATGTACGAACTTGTAACTTTAATTTTGCATATTCATACAATCATCGTAAAAGATAAAAGTAGATGCAAGGGGGAAAATACATGAGCGAAGTAATCGTTATTACATCAGGCAAGGGAGGAGTAGGGAAAACAACAACAACAGCAAACCTTGGGACAGGGCTTGCTTTAGAAGGAAAAAGAGTGGCATTAATTGATGCAGATATTGGACTTAGGAACTTAGACGTGGTTATGGGTTTGGAAAATAGAATTGTATATGATTTAGTTGATGTAGTAGAGGGACATTGTCGAGTAAAGCAAGCATTAATCAAAGACAAACGATATTCAGGAATGTTTTTACTACCAGCTGCTCAAACACGAGATAAAAATGCCATTAATCCGGAACAAATGCAAAAACTATGTGATACGCTAAAAGAAGATTTTGATTATATATTAATTGACTGTCCAGCAGGTATTGAACAAGGTTTTAAAAATGCTATTGCAGGGGCTGACCGAGCTGTTGTAGTTACCACACCCGAAGTATCAGCTGTTCGAGATGCAGATCGAATTATTGGGCTTTTAGAAGCCAGTGAGTTAAGAAACCCTAAACTAATCGTAAATCGTGTTAAAGGTGATATGGTTAAACGAGGGGATATGATGGCTATTGAGGATGTAATGGAAATTCTAGCAGTCGATATTATAGGGGTTGTTCCTGATGATGATCATATTGTTATTTCTACGAATCGTGGAGAACCTGTTGTTACGGATTTACATTCTTTAGCAGGACAAGCCTATCGCAACATTACAAAAAGAATTATGGGAGAGGAAGTTCCTTTGCTTAACTTAGAAGGCGATCAAGGTTTTATGCAACGTTTAAAGAAACTATTTGGATTAGGTGTATAAAGGGGGAATGCAGAATGGATTTATTTAATATCTTAGGTAGAAAGCAAACTTCCAGTTCTGTGGCAAAAGATCGATTAAAATTATTGTTAATCCATGATCGGGCCAACTGTTCTTCAGAAATTTTAGAAATGCTTAAAAGTGATATCATACAAGTTATTTCTAATTATATGGAAATTGATAAGGAAGGTTTAGACATTCAAATTAGTCAAACTCGCTCAGAGGATTCAAATGGTGTTGTTCCTGTTTTATATGCCAATATTCCTATTAAAAATATGCGTAAAGTGAGTAATTCATAGAATATACAATAAAAGCAGGGTTAAAAACCTGCTTTCCTTTTGTTTAATACAGAAAGAAGGTGTCCGATGTTCCAAAAAAAACAATTGAAATACTTTGATATTTGGATTATCATAATAATGATAGCACTTGTCATTATAGGGATTATTGCCATAGGAAGTGCGACTCATGTAAATAATCCTGATATAGAACCTTATTATGTAAATAAACAAATTACAGGATTTATAATGGGATTTGTTTTAATGTTGATAACCGCTTTTATTGATTATCGATTTATAGGACATTTTTATCCATTGCTTTATATTATCGTTATTGGACTTTTAGTAGCTGTATTAACTTTAGGGAAAGAAGTGAGTGGTGCTGTTCGGTGGTTAGAATTTGGGCCGATAACTATACAGCCTTCCGAATTTGGTAAAATTATAATGATTCTTGTTCTTGCAAAAGTAATGGACAAATTTCAAAAACATATCAATCATATTGGGGTTGTACTCTTTGTATTTTTGTTAGTAGGACTTCCGATTTTATTGATCCAAAAACAGCCAGATTTATCGACTAGCTTGGTTTTGCTTTTTATAGTAGCAGCCCAATTTTACGTGGCTAAAATGAGCTATGGCTATATTATTACAGGGGCAGGACTAGGAACACTAGGATTGCTTTTTGTTTGGTGGGGAGCTCATCAGCCAGGTCAAGTTTTTTTAAGAAAGTTCTTAAAGAATCATCAAGTAAATCGGATTATGTCTTTTATTGACCCACAAACCTATGCTATGTCTGGAGCTTATCAAACCCAGCAGTCGATTCGAGCCATTGGTTCGGGACAATTACAAGGAAAAGGATTATATCAAGGCACATTAAATCAATTTCAATATTTATTAGAAGCTCGCACCGATTTTATTTTTGCAGTAATTGGAGAAGAATTTGGGTTTATTGGTTGTGTTACAGTCATTATTTTAATTTCTTTATTGCTTTTTCGATGTTTATGGCTTGCGAAAGATGTTCCTGATTTATATGGTCAACTCATTATCGTTGGAGTAGCCGCAATGATTTTTTTCCAAAGCTTTGTTCATATTGGGGTCACTACAGGTTTTTTGCCCAATACGGGTATTCCTCTTCCCTTTATTAGTTATGGACTTAGTGCCTTGTGGAGTAACATGATAGGTATCGGTTTAGTACTTAATGTAGGGATGGCAAGAAGAAAAACTTATTATTAGGAGGTTGTTTTATATGAATATTGGCTTAATCGCCCATGATACCAAAAAGAAATTGATGCAAAATTTTACTATTGCATATCGTCATATTTTAAGTAAACACGAGCTATATGCTACAGGAACAACGGGGCGACTCGTAGAAGAAGTGACAAATTTAAATGTTCATAAATATTTAGCAGGTCATTTAGGTGGAGAACAACAACTAGGAGCCCAAATTGCTCATAATCAAATGGATTTAGTGATTTTTTTAAGAGATCCCCTATCTCCTAAGCTGCATGAACCAGATGTAAATGCTTTAATGAGATTATGTGATATTCATAATATTCCTTTAGCGACTAACTTAGCCACTGCAGAATTGTTGATTAAGGCATTAGAACGAGGCGATTTAGAATGGAGAAATATTGTGAGATAAAAATGAAAGAAGTTTCTTTGTATTAAAAAAGAAACTTCTTTTATTTTTGGAATAAGAAATTCATATACAACTCTTTCCCTACATAAGATATAGTAATAAAGGATGGATATGGATACACAAAGGGGAGAAGGATATGAATTATAGAAAAAAACCAACACGAAGACAACCTATTAATAAAAGATCTCGATATAATCAAGAGAAAACAAAAAAAGAAAAAATCTTGCTTATTTTTTACAAACAGATAGTGATTAGTGTATGTATTTTTATTTGTTTTGTTGGGCTTAAAGTTTTACCATTTGTAGTAACAAAAAATTGGATAAAGAATATTAATGAGAGCATATCCTATCAAGTGGAATGGCAACAAGTATATTATATGGCAACCCAATTACCGGCTTTTAAAACTTGGGTAGAAGAACAATGGACAAAAGAGAAGACGATTGAAGGTTCTGAGGATACTATAGAAGATCTAAAGGAAGAAAGCCCATTGGAACCAGAGCAAGAACAGGATATCAATATTTTAGATGAGATAGAACAAAATCCGATAAAAGAGCAAGAAGGGTTATTGGGAAAGTAGATTGGATTAATCCTGTTTATGGAATCATTACAGATAGATTTGGAGAGAGAGAAAACCCCATATTAAAAAAGAAAGAATTTCATACAGGAATCGATATCGGAGCACCTTTAGGAACACCCATTATGGCTGTGCAAGCTGGAAAGATCAAAGAAGTAAAAAAATCTGCTACGTATGGTCATGTAGTTGTGTACGATACTATCGATGGGTATACTATTTTATATGCCCATTGTCAGGAAATTTTTATTCAAGAAGAAGAGGAAATTCAACAAGGACAAATTATTGCTGCTATTGGGGATACAGGGTTAGCCACAGGGCCCCATTTGCACTATGAAATTGTTAAAGATGGAATTTTAATCGATCCCATACAATATGTATCTTTACCTTTTATTCGATCTTTAGAACCATAGAGAAAGAGGTTATCTATGTTTAAAATTCGTTTTCATCCATTAGTAATCATTTTATTTATGGTTTCAATTGCTCTAAATAAAGTAGGGCAATTTTTTATTCTATTTTTCGTGATTACTGTTCATGAATTTTCTCATATTTTAGCAAGCAAAAAAGGGAAGGTCAAATGCATAAAATGGAGTTTCCTTCCTGTTGGTCAAGCTGCTTTTATTGAAGATTTAGTATTGCAGCCTCCTTGGAAACAAACCATTATTTTATTAGCAGGTCCTATGAGTAATTTCATTATAGCTGCAATAGGGCATTTGTTTATAATGATAGACCATCCTTATGTTCAATTTTTCCTTATGTCTAATATAGCGATTGGGATTTTTAATTTATTACCCATTTATCCTTTAGATGGGGGTAAAATTCTATATGGATGGTTGGCTCATTATAGGGGCAATTTACAGGCTATGAAACAAATGTTATATCTTAGTCGAAAGTGGATAGAATTGCTAAAGGTTTTTGGTATAATACAAATAATTTTATATCCATTTAATAGTAGTTTGCTTTTTATTTGTTTTTATCTTAACTATATAAATAAAAAACAGCAACTTTTTGGAACTTATGAATTATAT
>FZPS01000181.1_pt142 | contig 9993 bp, 11 predicted proteins | sample 1817821 | NCBI WGS metagenome assembly FZPS01 (sample SAMEA104158645, study PRJEB21678) | metagenome | place: Germany | collected 2015-04-21
AATGTATAAAAAGAAGGAAATTTAATACTTTAGAAGAATTAAAGCTAGAATTGATGGATTATGTTAATTGGTATAATAATCACAGAATACATGGTTCTCTTGATTATTTAACACCAATAGAATATAAGAAAAAAAGAATAGCATAAAAAACTAAAACAATATGATGTAGAGATTTTTTAATCATTGAATGTAAAAAAACAACAGCTAAGTATAATTATAGAATAAGTTATTAAAAGGAATTAACTAAAAAGAAAAAAATCAGATCAAATACTATAAATTATTTGTTTGGTAAAAATATGTCCAAAAAAGTGTTGACATATCAAATTTTAATGAATAATTATTATATATAGAAAGGGGTGCGAAAGTGAAAGTTGTTAAGAAAAAACGTTTTTGGTTCTGTATATTATTAATATTAATAAGTGTTTACTATGTACATAGTAAAAGCCAGTATACATTCAAAGAAGAAAATAGAATAATTAATTATGCACTAAAAGGAAAGCATAGATATAAAATTAAAAACATAAGCCATAATAAAGAGGAAAAAGTAATTACTTATACAATATACAGAACAGGAACGGTTAATACTCAAGATTATATAGATATCTATAATCGTATGAATGAATATTTAAAGAGGCATGAAAAGTATTTCATGCATAACAAATATAGAATGTCATTAGAATTTGTTGGACATAAAGCTGGTGGTCCTGGTGTAGTATATTTTAAGAATTGGAATCCTTATAAGGTAGAAGATAAGGATAATCTTAAAGATATGTTATATTGTATGGAAGTGTTAGGAGAAACATGTTATGGTTTTGTTGTGAATGATATAAATGGGGATATGTCTCTTGATGGGATAAGCGCTATAATAATAGATGAATCTATCATGGTTTCAAAACCATACATATTTGAGTTTTTTCACACTTTAAATTATTTAAGGTTTCGAGGTACTATAGCTAATGATATTAAAAGTGATTTACTGCAAATAATCCCTAATTGTGAAATTATATTTAATGATAAAAAACAATACTCAGAATAATAACATAAGATGACTTAATTGTGTTCATGTTAGATTGTCATTATACTGTGCATATTTAGTTTTGATTACACTTTTGATTACACCTAACAATGATGATGCGCAAAAGCTCCTTTCTATGCGGGTTTCAGAGCTGGGACAGGGGGTTCACCCCCCTCAGCTCCATATTATTTAAGGAACATCAATCAGGGCTTTGAGACGTAAGCGTCAAAGGAAACACGCCTTATAGTTTTAAAATAATTACTTTATAATACCTCTCAGGAGGTACAGTCAATGAATAAAAGAAAATTTAAAACAAAGGAAGAAAAGCAAGTTTTAGTTAATAATTATTTAAAAAGTGGTTTGTCAAGAAAAGCATGGTGTAGTAAGAACAATATACCTATATCAACTCTTATTGGTTGGGAGAAACAGCTTAATAGAATAAATAAAGATGAAATTATATTTGTTTCGCCAAAGCCATCTAAAGAAATTAACAAAGATAAAGGAAGGCCATCTGTATCCAAAGATAAAGCAAGTGATGTAGAGGTTGCAGCATTTACTACAATTCTTGAAATAAAAGAATGTAAACTTCATATAAATGAAAACATACCTTTTCACTTTATAAGTCAGTTAATTAAGGCGGTGAGAGAAGCTCATGTTTAATTATAAAGACTATGAAGTATTCTTAGCCTGTGGTAGCGTAGATATGAGAAAAAGTATCAATGGCTTATGTGAAATAGTAATGAATAACTTTGATATTGATCCTAGAGAAAAAATACTATTTGGATTTTGTAATAGGCAAAGAAATAGAGTTAAGATATTAGTGTGGGATGATAATGGTTTTTGGATCCATTTTAAAAGATTAGAAAAAGGGAAAGTGGTTTGGCCCGATATTTACGATGATGAAATCACCATGAATTTATCCTTAGAAGACTTTTATAATTTAATAAAATCACCAGGAATTAAACAGAAAATAAAGCGTGATGAAGTATGGAGAAACCATTGATTTTACTAGCTTTTTCTCTATAAACATGGTATAATTGTACTAGGTTTTAAAGAGAAAACAGGAGGAGTTTCAAAGTGAATTCGGTTGCTAAACTACAAGAAGAGAACAGAATATTAAGCTCTAGAATTGCAGATTTAGAATCTGAAAATTCTTCCTTAAAGAAACTAAATGATTGGTACATTGAGCAATTCAAACTACGACAAAAAGAGAAGTTTGGTCGTTCATCAGAAAAAGATAATGATGACCAACTTTCTTTTTTTGATATATTTAACGAATCGGAGACTTTAAAAGAGCCTATAGTTATTGAGCCTAAAGAAGATTAAATACTTGTCTCTGCATATAAAAAAAAGAAAAAGAAGCGTGGTGAAAGCTTCTCTGATTTGCCTGTAGAAACTATAGAATATAAATTGGATGATAAGGAAAAGCTATGTGATAATTGTACATCACCTTTAACAGATATGAAAAAGGATATCCGTAAAGAGTTAGTAATAATTCCAGCACAAGTTAAAGTGGTAGAACATGTTACCCATGTTTATAGTTGTAGAGCATGTGATAAGGAAGGAATATCTGGTTTTATTAAAGCTGCAGATAATCCAAAAGCTTTGATACCTAAAAGCATGGTATCTCCGAGCTTACTAGCACATTTACAGCATGAGAAATATGTAATGGCTACACCTTTTTATAGACAAGAGGTAAACTATGCTAGACTTGCCATAAATCTTAGCAGACAAAATCTATCTAACTGGGATATGGCTGGTGCTAAGATACTTACGCCTTTATTTAATCTAATGAAAAAAGAGCTTTTATCAAATGAGCTTTTACATGCTGATGAGACGACTCTAGAAGTTATACATGAACCAGGTAGGGAAACAAAGGGTAAATCCTATATGTGGTTATATAGGACATCTAATGATACCAATCGCCCTGTAGTTATGTATGATTATCAGATGGGCAGAAGTGGTGATCATGCTAAAGTTTTTCTAAAGGATTGGCAAGGCAAGTAGCTACATTGTGATGGTTATGACGGCTACAAAAGGCTTAAAGATGTCACCCTTTGTGGTTGCCTAGTACATGCAAAGCGTAAGTTCCATGAAGCCTATATAGCTAGCCAGTCTAATGAGAATGCTAAGATAGGAGAAAAATATCTTAAAAAGCTATTTGCTATAGAAAAGATAGCAAATAATAATAATTATTCTTATGAGGAGAGACTTGTCTTAAGGCGAGAAAAATCAAGGAAAGTAATTGATGAGTTTTATACTTGGATAAATGAAATTGCCTTAAAAACCTTACCACAGAGCTTATTAGGTAAGGCTATTACCTATGCCATCAATCAAAAGCAGTACCTATGCTCCTTCCTTAAAGATGGAAGAATACAATTAAGTAACAATTTAGCCGAACAATCAATTCGAATGTTTGTAATCGGCAGAAAAAATTGGATTTTTTCTAATACAGCTAATGGTGCTGGTTCCTCAGCCTTAATGTATAGTATTGTGCAAACAGCAATAGCTAATAATCTTAAGCCAGAACATTATTTAACATATGTCTATGAGCAGATTCAGCTTCAAAAGGAGTTAGAGCTAGAAAACCTATTACCCTGGTCTGAAATGATACCAGAAGAATGTAAAAACAAAACATCTGATTAAGATATAGCTATTATACTTAATCAGATGTTTTTATTATAGGCGTGCTTGCTTTGACGCTTACGATATAGCAGTGACAATATAGGACTAATATTAAATGATCATAATGTGGAAGTCAGAACAGGATTGCACTGTTCCCCTTCTGCACATAAATTTTTAAACACTTTTCCAGAAGGAACCGTAAGGTTTAGTGTTAGTTATTTTAACACTGACGAAGAATTTGAAGTGTTAGAAGAGGCATTAGACTATATTGAGGAAAATAGTTAGGAGTGATTAAAGTGCGAGAAAAAGAATTCGAAGAATTTTTAATCTCTGATAGCAATATTATTAGCAAGACTATAGCAGTGCATTCCAGAGTCAATAAAGGGCGAATGATTGAACGCTACTTTAAGATATCTCTTGATGTTATTGTAAGTGAGGATGACATCATGTGCGAAACTCTCATACGGATTAAAAGTGAAATGAAAGATACAAATGGGAATCTCTCTAATGCTCTAAGAAAATATTATCAGTTTGCTAATAATAGAGTATTTCCCACATTAAGCACATATAAAGATTTGGAGGATATGTAATGAGTTTACAGGACATTGATATAAAAAATGAATATCGCTCCTTAATTGATAATGTAGCAAAAGATTTTTATATACCATTATTAAAAGAAGCTGTCTCATATAAACGTGCTGTTGGTTTTTTCTCATCTTCAGCATTAGTTGAGATTTCAAAAGGTATTGCAGGTCTAATTCAAAATGGTGGAAAAATTCAACTTATAGCATCACCATATTTATCAGATGATGATGTAGAAGCAATGCGTAAGGGCTATGAGCTTAGGGAAAACATTATTGAAAATGCATTGCTAAGAGAATTGAAAGATGTGACTGGTTCTTTTGAAAAAGAACGATTAAATCTTTTGGCGAATTTGATTGCAGATGGTGTATTAGATATAAAAATAGCATTAACAGAAAAGAATGGTGAATTAGGAATGTACCACGAAAAAATGGGGATCATTTCTGATTTGCATGGCAACAAAGTGGCATTTTCTGGTTCCATGAATGAGTCAGCAACAGCCATGATGATTAATTATGAAGCAATAGATGTATTTTGTTCTTGGAATGGCGATACTGAACGCGTTTCATCAAAAGAAAATGCATTTGAATCTATTTGGAACAATGTAGAACCTAACATTAAAACTATTTATTTTCCTAAAATAAATTACACTATTATAAAGAAATATAAAAGTAATGACAGTAATTATAACATTGATAAAGAAGAATTATATACATCAATAGTGTGTGAAGAAAGACCAATGTACATAGGAGCTAATATCCCAGATTATATAAAACTACATGATTATCAAGTAGCTGCTATTGATAAATGGGAAGAGTTTAATTATCATGGCATATTTGATATGGCAACTGGTATTGGTAAAACTTATCTTGCTGCATTTGACTCCAAAAACTATAAGAGGGTATTATTTGTTGCACATAGGGAAGAAATTCTAAGACAAGCTGCAGATAGCTTCTATAATATAAGGCAATCTAAGGACTATGGTTTTTTTACTGGTAATCAGAAGACTATAAACGCTTCAGTAATATTTGCCTTAGTGCAGAGTTTGGGAAAGGAGGACTTCTTAAATTCAGATTTCTTTGCTAAGGATTACTTCGATTATATAATTATTGATGAATTTCATCACGCAGTAGCTGGTAACTATAGAAATATAATAAATTATTTTTCGCCAAAATTTTTATTAGGGCTTACAGCTACACCAGAAAGAATGGATGCCAAAGATGTATTTGAATTGTGTGATTATAACATTGTATATGAAGTACGTCTAAAAGAGGCTATTAACAAGGGCTGGCTGGCCCCATTTCATTACTATGGAATATATGATGAGACGGTCAACTATGATAACCTTCAATTTATAAACGGTAAATATAATGATAAAGATCTGGAAGAAGCATTAATGCTAGACAGAAGAAGTGAGTTGATTTATAAGCACTATAGTAAATATAAATCAAATAGGGCATTGGGTTTTTGTTCTTCAAAAAAGCATGCAGAATATATGGCAAGTAAGTTTTGCATGTATGGTGTTAATGCAGTTGCGGTTTACAGTGGAGCAGGGGGTAAGTATAGCAAAAACAGAAGAGAAGCAGTTGAAGGAATGATAAAAGGACATATTGAGGTTATATTTTCAGTCGATATGTTTAATGAGGGTTTGGATATTAGGGATATTGACCTGGTCATGTTCCTGCGTCCTACTCAGTCGCCTACTGTATTTCTACAGCAATTAGGCCGTGGGTTACGAAAGAGCAAGAACAAGAAGTATCTTAATGTGCTAGACTTTATTGGTAATTACAAGAAAGCTAATTTTATTCCTATTTTTTTAAGTAATGGTAGCCATATAGATAAGAAAAATAACAGATATGATTCTATGGATTTTGAATATCCAGATGAATGTATTGTTGATTTTGATCTACAGATAATAGATATATTTAAAAAGCAGGCTGAACAAGAATTATCAATAAAGGATAAGATAAAAAATGAGTTTGATAGGATAAAAGCAGAGATAGGAAAAGTTCCATCTAGGATGGAGATGTTTACACAAATGGATAGTTCCCTTTATGATAGTGTTAGAACAAAGAGCAGATTAAATATATTTAGGGATTATCTTGTATTTCTTGAAAAAATGGATAGCTTATCAGAAGATGAAAAGTATCTTTGTTCAGGAAGGGGTAAGGATTTCATTAATATGATAGAGACCACTAGCATGTCAAAAACATATAAGATGCCAGTTTTGCTAGCGTTTTATAATTATGGAAATGTTAAAACGGAGATTAATGAAGATGATATATATAAGAGTTTTTACGAATTCTACAGCAAAGGCTCTAATAAAGTCGATATGTTAAGGGACAAGAGTACCAAATCCTTTGAAAACTGGGGAAAGGATAGATATATTAAGCTTGCAAAGGATAATCCGATACGTTATATGCTTAAGACCCACGGTGACTTCTTTATTAAGAAAGAAGGAATCTTACTTGCATTAACAGATGATTTAGAGGATATATCTAAATTTAATATATTTTCTAAGCATATGAAGGATGCAATTGATTATAGGGTTATGAGTTATTATAGGAATAGAGGGTTAGATTTGTTTTCTGCATCTTTTTGAACAAGTAAAATATAAATACCAAGCAAGACTAAAAACTAAGATAAAAAACAAAGGCATAAAAAGTTCTATATATAACATGGACCCTTTAGTTAGATATTGTCCAGGATGTTTACCGACTAGATCTTCGTACTTAATCCTATTAAGGAATACGATAAGGGAGCCTATTAAGAATAAAATAGTTCTAATTATTATATACCTCTTTGCCACAGTTACAAAATTACTTTTCATTCTATATATGCTAATACTGGTATATATGATAAAAAGTAAAAACAAGCCCACTAATATATATAAAATGACTTTTAGGAAGGGGATATCACCTATATATTTATCATTCTGTGTTGCTAAGAATATGGTCTGTATGCTATCAACTGAAAGTATCATACTAATAAACAATACTAATAAGCCTCTTTTTTCATCTTCATATTCATAGGGCTTACTAAATTCATTATTCATGCTTATTTCCCTCCTTAAGTAATTCATATAAAGTAATTATATCTATAATATTAATATATGTAAAATTAAAACTTGAAAAAAGGATTGCAATTATCAAACGACAGTGGATTTATGGATATTATTGGAGTATTATATAAATAAGCTAGACTTGTGGCAATGCATGACTAGAAGATACTTGAAAACAGGAAAAAGGTATTTGTGATGGTAGGTTATGAAAGGGTGGTGTTTTGGCTTGAAAGAAAAGAAAGTACTCGATACTACAACAGACAAGCAAGATGATTTATTTAAAGAAGCGAAAGAATCAAAAATCAGAAATAAAATTCTTGTAAGGACAAAATGGACAGCTATTGTAGCTTTTGCCACAATTATAATAGCCTTGGTATTATTGACTATAAGAGATAAAAATCCAGATATAGGAGTGGCTAGTATAGAGGTAGAATACCCACAACCGTATTCATTTATAGACTTTGATGCTGAGAAAGAATTGCGGGAGGAAAATCCTATTGATGATAATTTTATTAAGGCAATTAATGAGTTTTCCTATAAGACTAGTACTAACATACTAACTGATACTGGGGAAAATATAAATTACTCTCCCTTATCTTTATATTTTGCCTTGTCCCTTGCAGCCTCAGGAGCAGAAGGAGAAACTGAAGAACAATTACTTGCTCTTTTGGGTGTTTCAGATAAGGAGTTTCTTTCTGAGCAGTGCGGAAACTTTTATCGAATGTACTACAAAGATAATGAGATTGGAAAGCTTAAAATAGCAAATTCTATATGGATGGACCATGAATATAAGGGCAAGCTAGTTATATTTAAAGATGAGTTTGTAAAAAATGCAGCAAAGAATTTTTATGCAAGCTCATACAGTGTTGACTTTGCTGATATTGAAACCGGAAAGATTATGTCTGATTGGATTTCAACAAACACAAATGGTACATTGACTCCTATGGTAGAAATAGATCCAGAGCAAATACTATCTATAATAAGTACAGTTTATTTTTACGACCAATGGATAGACCGTTTTGATAGTAACAATACTAAGGAGGATGTGTTCTATCTATCAAATGGTGATGAAGTAAAAGTCGACTTTATGAATCAGACATATTCGTCAGCAGGATTTACTAAGGGAGAGGGCTTTACGAGAGCCAGCTTGTGGCTTAAAAATAGAGGTCATATGGTCTTTATACTTCCTGATGAGGGAGTGTCTCCTTACGATCTAATCTCATCTCCTGAAGATATGAAGCGGGTTTTTGAAGGAGGAGAAGGGTCCGTAGGAGAGGTAGTGTGGAAGATACCTAAGTTTAGTTTTGAATCAAAGCTCACGTTAAATAAGATGCTTGAGAGTCTTGGAGTAAGCTCTGCTTTCAAACAAAATGCGAATTTTAGTGGGATTACAAAACACATGTGCTATATTACAGATATACTGCAGGAAACCCATATAGGCATAGATGAGGACGGAGTAGAGGCATCTGCTTATACACAACTCAACTATATGGGGGCGGCACCTCCAGAAGGGCGGGCGGATATGATTCTTAATAGACCTTTTATCTTTGGTATAGTTGTAAATAATGATACGTTGCTATTTGTCGGCGTATGTGAAAATCCTAGTAAATGATAAATAAAAAAGGACCTCCTAATAACCAAAAAAGGCAGCTAATAAGGACTGCCTTTTTAAGTGTAAAACTTACATTATAATACCACTGGAACTTTATCGGTAATCTTAACTTCATCAAGTGAAACCTTGCAGCGATATGCTAAGACTTCAACCCCTGCATTAATTGCCTCTTCAACTACTGTGGCAAAATCAGGGTCTGTTACCTTGTTGGGTGTAAAACCATTAGCATATTCTAGCTGGATAACAAAAAGAAGAACGGCTCTATATCCATTATTTACTGCATGTATTAGTTCAGCAATATGCTTTCTACCTCGTTTTGTTGGGGCATCAGGAAAATAAGTCCAACCTTCATGTTCTAAAGTTACACCCTTAACCTCTACAAAACAAGTCTGCTCATTATAACTAGAGTTGGTCTTATCGTGAAGTTCATTGTCCGAAGTAGGGTTTGTTAATTGAAGATCAAAACGACTGTTTTGGTATGTAACCTCTTTCTTAATTAGGGAGTAGCCGGTTAGTTCTTTTATTACTTCATTTTCAATGGCCTCATATGCTAATACGTTGGGAAGTTGGGAATCAACAGATATCCACTGGCCTTTCTTTTGTATCATTCTTAGCTCATATTTGGTCTTTCGAGTAGGTGAATTATGATAAGAAAGTAGAACAGGAACACCAGGATATAAGAGTTCCTTTAGCCGGCCTGTATTTGGTACATGGCTTATAACCTCCTCGCCATCAATATTTATATGTGCAATAAAGCGGTTAGGTCTACTAATAAATGTGCCTATATAACTGTCATAATCTAATTTCATAAGTAATGCCTTTCTATATGTGATTCTATGGGATTAGTTAGCTTATCCATGGATATTGTATCATATTTTTATAGATTAAAGATATAAGAAGAGTTCCTCAATTACACGCAGGATTAACAATCAAGGCTTCCAAAGTTTACTAAAACTCTGGAAGCCTTGTCTTTACTTAATGCAGCCAAGGGGACTTGAACCCCTACCCAGTTAACCCGGACTAGAACCTGAATTATGTGAGGGTGTTATTTTGCTTGGTTTTAAGTGATATTAGTCATTTTGTATGGTGATTTGGATG
>FZPS01000229.1_pt250 | contig 9992 bp, 9 predicted proteins | sample 1817821 | NCBI WGS metagenome assembly FZPS01 (sample SAMEA104158645, study PRJEB21678) | metagenome | place: Germany | collected 2015-04-21
TTCCCAGATCGCGTCCTTAACCGCAGCATGCTTATCCGGCTCGCTGAGTCGTTTCTGGTGGTAGAAGAACGTCGACCGTGGGATACCAGCGGCGTCTAGGAGATATTCCAAGCGGTGGTGCGACTTGAGGATGACAATCGCCTGGACTTTCAAGCGCGTCCCTGATTCCTCAAGTCCCGCAATTTTTTTAGATAAGCGTTTTCCGCTTCCAACCGCTCAATCTGACGACGCAGCTTTTCCTCTTCGGTAAGCGGCTTCGGGGCGGTCGAGCCTTTGGGTCTGCCCTTCGGCTTCGGTTTCAACGCCTCATCGCCACCTTTGCGCCATTTCGAGGACCAATTACTGACGAGCTGCTCTGATGATAGATCAAACTCACGCGCAAGATTCATCGTTGACTCGCCAGCCAGGTGGCGCTGGACAACTTCCTTTTTGATCTCGAACGAGTACTGCTTCTTTGTCGGCTTCTCCACAAGACATAGCCTGCCATGCAACTGAAACCGCCGATAGAGTTTACGCGTTACATCTCTCGAAACCCCGACCACCTTTGCAGCAGATTGGCTCCCCATGCCCTGCTCGAAACACCCCACCAACTGCTCGCGCTGATACTCACTCAGCGAACTCCGTGCTCTCAATGAAAAACTACTCCCCACTAGTCGATAACTGATTTCTCAGTCCAACTAATGGGGAGCAGTTCAAATCGAGTCGGGTCCATCATTTTTGCGCTGTGAAAGTTACATTGCAAGATCCTGCGGACAGAGCTGGACCTTGTAGTTAAACGGAAGGATCCCGCAGTTACAGAGCTAGCTCCTGTAGTTAGAGAGTGAGATCCTGTAATGCAAGGTCGTTGCCCTGCACCGTGAGCTCTACACCGCTGCCCACAACTTGTGCGTCGGTGATGTGAACGCCCTCTGGTAGCTGTTGAATCTCAATCTCGGTTCTATCGGTAGGCAATATGGAACCAAGATCAAAAGAGAATCCACCAAGATCTGCATCCTCAATGTTGAAGATAAATCCCCGACCTGATTCCGAAACTTTAATCGAAGCCGAGGCCGTGACGGGGTATCCGAACACTTCAACGGTGAAAGCTAGAGCTCCAGAATCTGTTGCGGACACAGCCACGCCCTCGAAACCATAGTCATGAACGATTCTTTCGACGACTGCAAAAGGCAACGTGCCTGACGCGTCCAATGACTGCGTTAGGTACGGGGCATTCGGGTTAATGCCGCGCAGGTTCACGTCCAGGTTCTCAATGGTCACTAGTTCCGATTCGGTAGCCGAGGACGTGAGTGTGTCCGCGGTTAGCTGCACGTGCTCCAGATTGTCATTTAGGACCTGGGTGAGGAACGGAAAGCCCTCGATAGAGGTGTCCAGGTTCGAAAACGAGGCCGAATCGGTGGAGGTGATTTTGTCTTCTAGCACTCCTTCGGCTCGGTTGTGCGCCCAGCGGTCGACTCCGAAAAGTCCCGCCACAATGACGGCGACAATGACCAAGAAGATGAAGAAGACGCGGCCTGCACGTCCGCGAGACTGGCTCACAGGCGATCCATTGTGTTCGGGTGGGAGCCGCGACGGCCATCATCACCCTGGTCGAGGGCCTGGATAGCGCGCATGTCTTCGTCTGTGAGTTCGAAGTCGAACAGCTCGAAGTTTTCGCGCATGCGTGCCTGATGCATCGACTTCGGGAACACAATGTCGCCACGCTGCAAAGCCCAGCGCAAAGCCACCTGTGAAGCAGTCTTTCCGTATGGTTCGCCGATCTTCGTCAAAACCGGATCGTCGACCACGTCGCCGCGTGCGAGCGGGGACCACGCTTCAGTCACGATCTGATGCTTGTCGTGGAAAGCGTGGAGCTCTGGAATCTGCATGTACGGGTGAGCTTCCACCTGGTTGACCATCGGCTTCACGTCGCACTGATCCAAAATCGGTTGGATGTGGTGTTCCAGGAAGTTCGAAAGACCAATCGCGCGTGCACGACCGTCCTCGTAAAATTCCTGCAAGGCTTCCCACGTCTGGATGAAGTTGCCATCGTAGAGGGTGGGAAGCGGCCAGTGGATTAGGAACAGGTCAACGTAGTCGACCTGCAGGTCCTCGAGCGACTTGTCGAAAGTCCTGCGCGCGTCATCCGGCAGGTGGTTTCCGTTGTCGAGCTTGGTCGTTAGGAAGTACTCGTCACGCTTCAAGCCGGAGGCTTGAATGCCGCGTCCGACTTCCAGTTCGTTGTGATACATCTGGGCGGTGTCGAAGTGGCGGTATCCGACTTCGGCACCTTCTTCGACCACGCGCTGAGCTTCCTCGGGCGGAACCTTGTAAGTTCCAAGTCCTAGCTGAGGAATCTCAAGTCCGTGGTACATCTTTACCGTAGGTACACCAAAATCAGTCATTATTTTCCTCCCTAAGTCACAAGGCTACGGGGATGCGAGCCAAACCGCACGGCCTGCAGGTAGACGTTTGCTTACCTGCAGGCCGCTGAGCGCTTCGCGGGCAGATTGTTAGTTACCGAACTGCAGGTTGTGCAACTTGGCGTAGGCCCCGCCCTTTTCGAGCAGTTCCTCGTGGCTGCCCTGTTCGACGACATCGCCGTCTTCCAGAACCAATATGACATCCGCCGACTGAATGGTCGATAGGCGGTGAGCGATAACGAAAGAGGTGCGTCCCTTTCGAAGTCGTTCCATAGCTTCTTGGATGACAGCTTCCGTTCGCGTATCAACCGAGGACGTTGCTTCGTCCAGGATCAGTATTTGCGGTCTGGAAATAAAGGCTCGCGCAATCGTCAGTAGCTGGCGTTCACCCTGCGATAGGTTTGCGCCCTCGTCCTTCACGACGGTGTCGTAGCCTTCTGGCAGGTGGCAGATGAATCCATCGGCTTGGGCTGCGACAGCCGCGGCAACGACCTCTTCGCGCGTAACTTCGCGAGACGTTCCATACGCGATGTTTTCGGCGATGGTGCCTTCGAACAGCCAGGTGTCCTGCAGGACCATTCCAATGCTGGAGCGCAGGTCGTCCTTGTTGATCTCGGTAATCGGCTGGCCGTTGATTGTGATGGCTCCGCCGTCGAGTTCGTAGAACCGCATGATCAGGTTGACCAGCGTGGTCTTGCCAGCTCCCGTCGGCCCAACGATTGCGACCATGTGGCCCGGTTCCACCTTCAGAGACAGGTCGTGAATAACTGTCTTGCCAGGTTCGTAACCGAACTTGACGTGGTCAAACTCGATCGTTGCATCAGCCAGGTCGATTCCGTCTTCGCTCTTTTCAGCGTCGGGATCCATCTCTTCAGCATCGAGGAACTCAAAAATTCGCTCCGCTGAAGCAACTGCCGACTGAACCATTGAGGCCATAGCCGCCAAGTTCGCAATCGGGTGAGTGAACTGGCGCGAGTACTGAATGAACGCCTGAACGGCACCCAGCGAGATCGTTCCTGAAGCAACCTGCAGACCACCAGCAACTGCGACCAGCACGTAGGACATGTTGGAAACCAGTTGCATGGACGGACGCATCAGTGAAGAAATCGCCTGTGCGCGAGTTGCTGATTTGAAGAGTCGCTCGTTCTCTTCATCAAACTCACCCATGAAAGCATCGCGCATGCCGAATGCCTGCACGACCTCGTGGCCGGTGTAAGCTTCCTCGACGATTCCGCCCAGGTCACCGGTGGCCTTCCACTGCTTGCGGAAGTACGGCTGAGCCTTCTTCGCAATGAATCCAGCGACTATGCCGCCAAGCGGGACCACGATGATTGCAAGAATCGCGAGCCTCCACGAAATCCAAAACATCATTATGAGGATTCCGATGATTGTCAGAATTCCCTCAAATAGCTGAGCAATCACCTGTTGCAGCGACTGCGTCACGTTGTCCACGTCGTTCGTAACTCGTGACATCAGATCGCCACGACGGCGCGAATCAATGAAGGAAAGCGGAAGCTTGTCGATCTTCCCCTGCACCTGATTACGCATGCGGTAGCCGGTTTCTTGCACCATCTTCCGCACGATTAAGCCAACCAGGTAGTAGAACAGTGCGGCCAGCGCATACACGGTCGCCGCGATCATCAGCACACTTGCCAGAGCGCTAAAATCGATTCCCGATCCGGGCACAATCTCCATGGAAGCGAGCATGTCCGCCAGGCGATTATCGCCCTCCGCGCGCAACTGCTGAATGTACTGATCCTTCGTCATGCCCTGCGGAATGTAGCGAGCAGCCACGCCGTTGAAAATAATGTTTGTACCGTCACCGAGCAGTTTTGGTCCAGCAACCGTTAGCGCGACTGCAAGTGCAGTCAAGATTAGCGAGGCCGAGATCCGAACGTACTCCGGCCTAAGCTCCCTAAACAGGCGCTTCGTGGTACCCCAGAAGTTCTCACTCTTTTCCGGTCCGCGTGCACCGTGATGTCCTGAACTCATTGGAGCACCTCCCCAGATTGCGACTCAACTATCTCGCGATACAGCTGGCAGGAATCCAGCAACTCCTTGTGCGTTCCAAGTCCCTGCATTCCGCCGTCACCCAGGACCAGAATCTGATCCGCATCGATAATTGAGGACGTTTTTTGCGACACGATTATCACAGCGGCTGAACCAACGTAGTCGATCAGCCCGTCACGCAGACGCTGTTCGGTTTGCGCGTCCAGTGCAGATAATGAGTCATCGAAGATGTATAGATCAGCTTCACGATAGAGTGCGCGAGCGATCGCAAGCCTCTGCTTTTGACCACCCGAGAAGTTCTGGCCACCGGCCTCAACTTCAGAATCAATACCTTCCTCAAGTTTGGAAACAAATTCCCACGCCTGAGCGCCCTTCAGCGCCCACACCACTCGATCGCGATCAACCTTAGAGTCGCGGAAGTGGCCGGCAACCGTACTGGCAATAGTTCCGGAGAACAAATATGCCTGCTGCGGAACCAATGAAATGCGGCTTCGAACGTCTTCCAGTGTGTAGTCCTTGATTGAATGTCCGTTCAACACAACATCGCCCTCGGAAACGTCAAACAAGCGCGGCAAAATATTTACCAGCGTGGATTTTCCAGAGGCAGTTGGGCCAACAACGCCCGTTATAGTTCCGCGGGGGAACGAAATAGAAAGATCTTGGAGGACGGGCTCGCGTGCGCCTGGGTAGGCGACTGAAACGTTTTGGAGGCCGTACTCTGCGGGGCCGGAAAGCTCGCGTGGGTTGTCGGTTACGACCAGGTCAGACTTGGTGTTTAGGACCTCGACGATGCGCTTTGCGGAAACTTCGCCGCGTGGCACCATCACGAAAATAAATCCGGCCATCATCACGGACATGAAGATCTGCATCAGGTAGTTGATGAATGCGATCAGCGAGCCAACTTCCATCGAGCCCTGCTCAACCAGGTGACCGCCGAACCAGATCACCGCAACCTGCGCCATCCAAATGATGAACTGAGTTGCCGGGAACATGAAGGCAAACAGTTTTCCGATCGACAGGGCTACGTCGCGGAGGTCTGCGTTGGCGTTTTGGTACTTCTGACGCTCAGTGTCTTGGCGCACGAACGCGCGAATAACGCGCACGCCCGATAGCTGTTCGCGAAGAGTCGTGTTCATGCGGTCGATTCGCGTTTGCTGGGTCCTAAACAGCGGATGCATACGGACCATCACGAGCGCGACGATCAACGCGATCAATGGAACAACGACTAGTAGCAGGGTAGACATCTGGGGGCTCTGTCGAAGCGCCATGAAAACAGCGCCAATGCCCATCAGCGGAGCCGTTACGACGATCGTGAACGTCATCATCGTGACCATCTGAATCTGCTGCACGTCGTTCGTGTTACGAGTGATCAAAGACGGCGGGCCAATTCGAGAAAGTTGCGCGGTTGAGAACCTTTGCGCGTGATCAAACTGCTCTCGGCGCAACCAGCGGCCAAGACCCATCGAGGTCACCGCCGCAATGATGATGGCTGCGCCAGCTGTGACAGCCTGGACGACCGAAAAAGCCACCATGATGCCACCGAGCCGCCAGATTACGTCGGTGTCGCCAACAACCACGCCCTCGTTAACGATTCGGGCATTCAAATCGGGGAGGAAAAGTGCCGCAACTACTGCAATAATTTGTAGAACGAAAATAGCAAGCACAGCGGGAATATGGTTGCGTAGATACCGCCACACGAGGCGAAACAGCATGTACTTCTCCTTATTACAACTACGCGATTTTTCCAGCTTGTCATGAATCCGTATCAAATGGATAGTTGGTGTGACTAGCACCAAATTTGGAAGTGGAAAATGGCCTTCCGAATGGGGCAGACACGTGCGGAAGTCAAACGTAGTAACTTTAAAGGATGGCCCCCAAAATTGCTTTTTCTACCACCCTGTTGAAGGTCGCAATTCACTACATTTATGCGCGAGAGATGGACCTCCCAGTCGCGGATCTGCAACCAGGCGAGTGCGAAGAAGCTGTTGATGAACTGACAGAAGTTCTTTCAGACCTGGGCGTCGCCAGATCGCGCGAAGTTGCGCAGCAGATTTGTCACACGTCTTTAACCGCTAGTATCCACGTGAAAGAAAAGAAGGCCCAGAAACTTTCAGTTTCTAAATATGACCGAGGGCGGAAAGAGGTCTTGGCTGAGCTCGGCCTCGAATCCGCAAAAGGCGCTCAACTTTGGCCGCCGACCTCCCAGACGATCATTTCGCGGCTCGGTGGAAAGTGGTCAACCGCTATGGAGGCGTGCGGGTTAGCTGCGTCCTCGGACGGGAAAATCGGACGCCGAAATACGCGATTCACCGAAGAGGATCGACGGGCTGCACTGCGTGAATATTTGAAGGACTGTGAGTCCGAAGGGGCAAACCCGTCCTACGCGGGGTATACGAAATGGGCGAAAGAGCAGGGCGGTGTCCCGTCGGGGGCGACGCTTCGGCAGACGTATGGAACGTGGCAACGGGCGCTCGATCAGGTCCTATAGGACAAGGCGCAACGTTGGGCGCTTAGAAGCGGCCCTCGTTCGTGTCGTAGCCGCGCAGTCTGTCTAGTTCACGGCGCTCGCGTTTAGTGGGGCGCCCGGTGCCGCGCTCTCTGCGTGGAATGGACATCATCACGTACGGGTCAGGTCGCGGTGGTGAATGGTCAATGTAAGCGGTCTGCGCGATTGGTGCGCCGACGCGCGTTGGCAGGACCTTGGTGACTTCAAGGATGCGGTCGAAACCTTGGAAACGGTAGGTAACGGTGTCGCCTACGGTCACTTTTTGAGAGGGCTTCGCAGTGTAGCCATTCACCTTCACATGGCCGGCTTTGCATGCTGCGGTGGCTTTAGAGCGCGACTTGAGTTGGCGCACACTCCAAAGCCAGGTGTCTACTCTGACTGATTGCTCACTCATATTCCCATGCTAACCCGGTCATGACATAGGGTTGAGATGTGTTCGAAATACTCTCGCAAAGCCCCATCCTGACTTTCTTCATGGTGGTTGCGCTGGGTGCGGCATTCGGCCAAATCAAGTTTGGTCCGCTCAAGTTTGGAGCCGCCGGTGCACTGTTCGTTGGTCTAGCCTTCTCGGCTGCGTATCCGGAGCTAGGGGAAAACATGACCCTGCTCCAGACAATCGGCCTCGCTATGTTCACCTACACCGTGGGTGTCGCCGCAGGGGCTACTTTTATGCAGCAGTTAAAGAATCAGGCCCCGCTAATGGGGGCCGCTGCGCTGGCGACACTGATCGCCGGAGTCGTCACGGTAGTAGGCGGCAAGTGGTTGAAGATCCCTGCTGAACTTGCAACCGGGCTGTTCACCGGTGCGCTTACATCTGCTCCTGCTTTGGATTCCGCGCTAAGAGTAACCGGATCTACTTCGCCTGGTGCGGGCTACGCCGTCGGTTATCCGTTCGGTGTGATTTTTGGAATTATCATTGTTTCGATCATCGTTGAGCGCCCTTGGAAGGGCGAAAAGGACACCCCATCGCTCGCGGGCCAAGGGCTCACTGCGCGCACGGCACTAGTCCATAAGACAATCAATATCCGCCACGTTGAGCCATGGGCATGCCAGGACGTTCGCATGTCTTACCTACGTCGAAACGGCAAGACACGCGTAGTTGTCCCCGGTGAAGAACTACAACCTGACGACCTCGTTGTCGTTGTCGGCGAACCCGCCCAGGTGGAAGAAACCATCAACATATTGGGCGAGGAGGCATCCATTCATATTGCGGATGACCGTCGTGATGTCGACTTCGAAAAGATTCGCGTTTCCGACACTAATCTGACCGGTCGAACCATCGCGGAACTTAACGTTCCTGTTCGTTTCGGAGGCGTGATCACACGCGTGACCCGCGGCGATTTGGAGCTTCTCGCAAAGGACGAACTTGCCCTCCAGCCCGGAGATGAAGTTTCCGTAGCCGTCCCGTCCGACCAGCTAAAGGGCGTCCGCAGATTCTTTGGTGATTCAGAAGCCAGAATCGCCGAGATCGACGCGCTTTCATTTGGACTCGGAATGGTCCTGGGCCTACTGGTAGGACTCGTGTCTATCCCCATGCCGGGTGGCGCAATGTTCTCGCTGGGCGCAGCAGCCGGCCCGCTAGTAGTCGGAATCATCCTTGGATCGCTACGTCGCACAGGAACTCTGATCTGGTCAATGCCAGAGTCAGTAAACCTGACGATCCGCCAGCTGGGCCTACTGTTCTTCCTGGCCGCACTTGGCCTCGGAGCAGGTTCCGAGTTCAAGGAAGTTGTAGTGAGTTCACTCGGTTGGAAGGCCGCGATACTGTCCTCGGCAATCACAATTCTCTCCGCAGGACTGCTGGGAATTCTTGGACGCTTCCTTAAGCTCTCCGGCCCACGTACTGCTGGCGGTGTCTCCGGATTCCTTGGACAGCCCGCAATCATGCAGGCCGCAACGGCTCGCGTAGCTGACGAGCGCATTGAATCTGCCTACGCCGCTATTTTTGCCGCAGCGATCGTATTCAAGATCCTGCTGGTCCCCGTCATTTACGCGTTCCTGGCCTAGGCGCCCCGCGCCATGGCCTGTTATCTATGGGTTCTTGGGTTAGGCGCCCTTCCAGTACTCCTCAAGCACCTTTGACATGGCCAGGTGATCCTTCACGTGGCTCATCTCGCGAGCGGAATGCATGGAAAGCAACCCAATCCCCACATCCACCGTGGTGATACCAAGCCGGGTCGCGGTCAGCGGACCAATCGTAGAACCACACGGAACCGAGTTGTTCGAAACAAACGCCTGGTGACTAATCCCGGCGGCCTCGCACATACGGGTCCAAAGAGCGGTTCCAACCGCGTCGGAAGCGTAGCGCTGGTTCGCGTTTAGCTTCAGCATTGGCCCCTGACCCGGCATCGGGTGGTTGTTCGGGTCGTGCCGCTCCGCGTAGTTCGGATGCACAAAGTGGCCCGCATCGGCCGAAACACAGGTAGTAGTTGCGAGCATTCGGTGGTAGCCGTCCTCGTCGTTACCCAATGCGGCGGATAGGCGACGCAAAACGGTTTCCAAGATCGGACCCGAAGCTCCCGAACGCGTCGACGATCCAACTTCCTCATGATCAAACGCCGCAAACACAGCAATATCCGAAACCTGCGCGCCCTTCGCATCAGCGTTTGATGCGTCGGCTCCGGCGCCAGGAGCGTCGCCAGCCTTTGCGCTCGCGGACTTGGCTAGCTTCTCCATCGCGACGAGTCCTGCATGCACCGAAGACAAGTTATCCTGACGCCCCGCAGCAAAGAATTCTTCGTTCACTCCAAAACGGGCTGGCTTCTCCGTCGCAAACGACACGAGGTCGTGGCCCACAATCTCATCTGCAGAATCCAGGCCCGCCAGTTCAGCCAAGTGATCAAAAATTGTCTGGTCTGATTCCAGCATCCAGATCGGCTGCATGTGCTTCTGACGATCCAACTTCAGGCCGTCTGAATTAATTTCACGATCCAGATGAATCGCGAGCTGCGGGATTCGCGCAATCGGACCCGTCTTTACGAGGTGCTCGTTTCCAGCGCGATCAATGATGCGTCCCGCGAATCCGATCTCGCGATCAAGCCACGAGTTCAGGAGCAGTCCACCGTACAGTTCAACGT
>FZPS01000018.1_pt423 | contig 9991 bp, 6 predicted proteins | sample 1817821 | NCBI WGS metagenome assembly FZPS01 (sample SAMEA104158645, study PRJEB21678) | metagenome | place: Germany | collected 2015-04-21
TGGTCCGGGCTGTGGGTTTTCTGCCCTGTGATGCTGTCAGCCTGGTGCTGGGAGCTTCCAGGCTGGGTTTCTGGAAATACCTGTCCGGAACGGCAGTTGGCATGCTCCCCGGCCTTATTGCAACTACCCTGGTGGGCATTACCATAACCGACCCCCGCTCACCTCAGTTTATTTTTTCTGTTATTCTTGCCATTGCAGTTTCCCTTGGTTCTTTCCTGTTCTGGCGTCTTTATCAGAAATTGAGGATGCCGCCGTCTTACAAGTCAGCCATTTCCGCCGGGCTTGATAATCAGCGGGAAGAGCGGCGGAAACGCTGAAAGTCAGTTTCCCTGTTTATCATAGATATTATGCTGTCCTGTCAGGGCTTTGAAAAGCTCGTAATATTTAAGTGCACTTCGAGGTGCAGAGGACTTAAGTTCATAATATTCCCGGCTGGTGGTAGTGAATATCAGGGTACGCTGACCATGAATGGCGATGTCTGAGATTTGAGACAGGGGAAATGCAAAGGCCCTTCCGTCGGTGGACTGAAAGGCCAGTCTGTCCCGAAACAGCTGCAGCCTGCCCCTGCCCAGCAGACGGGATGCCTTGGCCTTTTGTATCTCCCACAGGGTTTGATTCTCATCAGATACTATGGACCGATCTTCCGGATAATTTCTATACTCATCAGCCAGCTTCCGAATACGGCCGGCCTGCCACCTGACCCATTCCAGAACGGTGGTGAAGGGCGGTTTATTTTGATTTGTTGACTTAAGATAACCGTATTCCGTATACTGCAGCTCCAGGCCGCAGCTGCAGGCCAGCACGTTATCCCTGCTCTTAAGCCTGCCTATCTGATTACAGGAGGGACAAAGGTAAAGAGCGGTTTCCAGATTCTCAGCCAGTTTTTTGCCGTGGAAGGCTGTTGGCCTGCGTTTCTGTTCCTCATAGGCGTTGGTATAAAGATCTTCTTCAATGCGCTTCATCAATTCCTCTTCCGACATGGCCCTGATCTCATCCGGCAGGTAGACCTTCACCGGATATCCATACATGACGCCTCTTCTGGGAAATCTGGACCAGCGGGGTTCAGTCAGATATCCGCCTTCCATTCTGTAGGTAACCAGGGCAGCGCCGGTGCGCTTGATCAGTCTGGCGGTTGTTCCGTGCAGTTCCCCGGTTTCCCCGCTGAAGGTTATGTTTCCTTCCGGGAAAATACAGATGTTGTGGCCTTCTTTTATGAGCCGGAAAATGGCTGCTACCGTCTGCCGATCCGCAGTGGATTTTATACGGGGAATGGGTGCTACCAAAAAGCGGAGGATGCTGCTCAGCCACCCTAATCTAAACAGATGATCGCTGGCCACATAGTACATCATCTTGGGAAAGCCAAGCCCCACCAACAGGGGGTCCCAGTTGGTAACATGATTGGAAAGAATGAAGGCCGGGTGATCCAGGGGCTTGCTTCTTTCAAACCGGTAATTGAATTTCCATGTGATAAATGGTTTCAACAGAAACTGAAGGCTTCGATAGACAACCTTGTGTCTCAGCTGGCCTTTCACAGGCATTCCCCCCTTATACAGCTGATATTTTTTCAAACTGACTGTAGTAGAGGTTGGCGTAGAAACCGCCCCTCTGCAGCAATTCTTCATGGGTACCCTGTTCAACGATATTGCCATTATCCACGCATAGAATAAGATCGGCATTGCGGATGGTGGACAGACGGTGGGCGATGACAAAGCTGGTGCGGCCTTCCATCAGATGGTCCATGGCCCTTTGTATCAGGATTTCCGTTCTGGTATCAACAGAACTGGTGGCTTCATCCAGAATCAGAATTTTTGGATCCGACAGTATTGCCCTGGCTATGGTTAAAAGCTGCTTCTGCCCCTGGGAGACATTGGTTGCCTCCTCATTCAGCACCATCTGATAGGATTCGGGCAGGGTGCGTATAAAGTGATCTGCCTGGGCAGCCCGGGCGGCAGCTATAACTTCCTCGTCCGAGGCATCCAGACGGCCGTAGCGGATGTTCTCCATGATGGTATCGTTGTACAGCCAGGTGTCCTGCAGAACCATGCCGAAAAGAGAACGCAGATCATCCCTGGAAAACTCCCTTATATCATGTCCTTCTATCCGGATGGAGCCCTCGTTCACATCATAGAAACGCATAAGAAGCTTGACGATGGTGGTCTTACCGGCACCGGTAGGGCCTACCAGGGCTACTTTCTGACCACTTCTGATTACGGCTGAGAAGTCTTTGATAACGATATTGTCCGGATCGTAACCGAAATGTACATGGGAAAACTCTACATTTCCTTCTGCGATGATTTCCCCTTCCTTAAGTATTCCGTCCCGATTCACCCTTACCTTTGCCTGCTCCGGACTTTTCTCTTCTTCGCCCAGGAATTCGAAAATTCGTTCCGAAGCTGCGGCGGTCTGCTGAATTACATTGGTAATGTTTGCAATCTGGGAAACAGGATGGGTAAAGGAGCGTACATACTGGATAAATGCCTGTATGCCTCCCACTGTCATGCTGCCGCGGGTGGTGAGGTATGCACCCAGTATACATATTATCACATAACCCAGATTGGTGACAAAGTGCATCATAGGCATCATCAGGCCGGAGATAAACTGCGACTTCCAGCCCGACCGGTATAATTCGCTGTTGTACTCCTCAAATTTTTCCGTGGATTCCTTTTCCCTGCTGAATGCCTTGACTACAATATGACCGCCATACATCTCCTCTACATGGCCGTTTAAGAGCCCCAGATATTCCTGCTGTGCCCGGAAATACTTTTGCGATTTCTTTACTATAAAGGTAACCAGCGTCACGGACAGGGGCAGGATGCCCAAAGCAACCAGGGTCATGGACCAGCTTATGGTTATCATCATGATCAAAACACCGATCATGGTGGTAACGGAGGAAATAATCTGGGTGATGCTCTGATTCAGGCTGTGATTAAGAACATCCACATCGTTGGTAACCCTGGATAAAACATCTCCGTGGGTTGTGGTATCGAAGTACTTAAGAGGCAGCCTGTTGATTTTGGCTGCAATGGAATTACGCAGATCGTGGGAGACTTTGGTGGATACATCAGTCATGATGAAACCCTGCATATAGGCGAAAAATGCGCTGACCAGATACAAGGCAAGAAGAAAGAACAGAATCCGGGCAATGCGGGCAAAATTAATACCTTCTGCGCTGCCTGATATCAGATTCATAATTCCGTTAAACAGCTCATTGGTGGCCTGGGCAAGGATTTTTGGGCCTGCAATGCTAAACACTGCTGACAGCAGGGCAAGTATCATGACCGAAACTATTTGAAGCCGATAGGCAGACAAATAGGAAACCAGTTTTTTCATGCTGCCTTTGAAATCCTTAGCTTTATCGCCTGGCATCAGGCCTCTGGGACCGGGGCCTCCCCGAAAACCTCCCCGTCTTCCTGTCTGCGTCCCGCTGCCCGGCCTTTGGTATCTGTTATTCTCTTTTGTCATGCCAATTCCTCCTCGGACAACTGGGATTCTGCAATTTCCCTGTACTCCCTGCAGGTTCTTAAAAGATCGGCATGTCTGCCGATACCGGCTATCCGGCCTTCATTCAAGACAATTATCTGATCTGCGTTCATGATGGTGCTGACGCGCTGTGCCACTATCAGAATGGTGGATTTATCCGTGTATTGATGCAGGGCCTTTCGCAGCCTGGCATCGGTTTTGAAATCCAGGGCAGAGAAGCTGTCATCAAAGATGTAGATGGGGGCCTGCCTGACAAGGGCTCTGGCAATGGACAGCCTCTGCCTCTGACCTCCTGACACATTTGAACCCCCCTGGGTAATGGAGGATTGAAAGCCTTCCTCCATATTGCTGACAAACTCCGCAGCCTGGGCGATTTCGGATGCCCGGCTGATTTCTTCCGGGGATGCCTGCTCCCTGCCGTATCGTATATTGCTTTCCACTGTTCCGGTAAAGAGGGTGGATTTTTGAGGCACATAACCTATATTGCCCCGCAGCTCATCCAGAGTCAGACTGCTTATGGGAATTCCGTCAATGGTAATCTCGCCCTCGGTGGGATCATAGAAGCGGGGGATAAGGTTTACCAGGGTGGTCTTGCCGGAGCCGGTGGACCCGATTATGGCTGTGGTTTCTCCGGGCCGGGCGGTAAATGATATATTGTGAATGGCATCGTTTTCCGCACCCTTGTACCTGAAGGAAACATTGTGGAAAACCACTTCACCCTTCATGCCTCTTCCCAGGACAACCGGTTCTTCTTTATCCTGTATGGAAGGGGAAACATCCAGAATCTCGTTTATCCGGTTGGCGGAAACCATGGCCCGGGGCAGCATTACAAAGATCATGGCAATCATCAGAAAGGCCATAATAATTTCCATGGCATACTGTATAAAGGCCATCATATCGCCTACCTGCATGGCAGAACGCTGAATCTCATGGGCACCGGCCCATATAATGACCAGGGAGGAAAGATTCATTATCAGCATCATGCTCGGCCACAGCACATTCATGACCCGATTGACGAACCTGGTGTTGTCCCTCAGTTCAGCTGAGGCCTTTCTGAAGCGTTCCTCTTCATGCTTTTGATTGCCAAAGGCCCTTATTACCATCATGCCCGTAAGGCTCTCCCGGGTGACCAGATTCAGCCTGTCTGTCAGCTTTTGCATCAGTTTGAATCTTGGTATGGCAATGGTGGAAATGACGCTGATTACTGAGATCAGAACCAAAACAGCCAAAGCAATTATCCAGCTCAGGGAAAGGCTCTTCCGAAGGGCCATTATTATGCCGCCAATTCCCATGATAGGCGCTCTGACCATCATTCGAAGCCCCATTATCATAATCATTTGAACATGACTTACGTCATTGGTGGTACGTGTGATCAGGGAGGCAGTGGAGAACCGATCAAATTCCTCCAGTGAAAAGCTCTCCACCTTCCGGAAAATATCCCGGCGCATCAGCCGGGCGGCCCGGGAACCTGTCCGGGAGGATAAAAAGCCTACACCGATTGTTGCCACTGCACCCAAAAGGGTGATCAGCATCATGTAAAGGCCGGTACGCAGGATATAGTTTCTTTGCACGACATCAAGGCTGACGCCCAACTCCCCATAGAAGAGGCGGCTTAAGACGGTGCCTGCCTGCCTGGCCAGGGATGGATCGGCGGTATCAGCAGCGGCTCTGGCTTCTTCGAATGCCTTAGCCGGCATCCGGGTCAGCAGGGGAATCAGCTGATACAGCATGGACGGCTCCACTTCCCTTAAGATGGCGGAACGATCCTTTTCATCTGTTTCATCGGAGCTGCCGGGCATTGACATGCCGGTGGAGGAGCCTTCCATGGACTGCATGAGCCGGACAAAGGCGAGTGCCGCTCTGCCATAGGCTTCCTCCAGGCTGCTTAGGGCTTCTGTTTCATCCTCCGGAATCTGCAGCAGGTAAATGGGCTTTTCCTTCAAAATGGGATAGTTATTAATCAGCTCATCGGCTTCCTCTGAATCCGCTGTTATAAGCCGGTAGTGCTTTTCTATCAGTTCTTTCTCGTGATCCTTCATAAACATGGAAGCAAAATTAAGGCCTTCCTGGCTGATGGCTTCAGGTGCGGCGCTTTCTATGCCTCCCTGTTGTATGCCGATGTTGACAATGTCTGACATCAGATTGGGCAGGGAGAGCTCAGCTATGGCCTGTATATAGAGCAGGATAATACAAAGAATAACAGCCAGAATAAATGGCTTCAGATAACGAAGAATCAGCTTCATGCTATATGATATCCTTTCTCACGGCTATGCGGGAAATATATTTTCCATTTGTGAATATATACATTAACAATAAGGTAATAAAAAATACCTGTCAAGTATTTGATCTTAAAAAGGGTTCGGGTTTCACTGTTCACCGCGAAGTGCCGCCACCGGATCCTTGCCTGCAGCCATGAGGGCAGGAATGAATCCTCCTGCCATTGTAAGGACAATACTGACAAGCAGGAGCAGGAGAGCATGGACTATATCCAGCCGGGACACATTTTCCAGAGTTGTCAGCCGAAACAGGATATTGTTTATGGGTATGGTCAGGATTGCCCCCAGCAGAATACCTATTGTACCGGATGCAGCTCCTATAAGGAAGGTTTCCGCATTAAAGACACGGGCAATGTCTTTTTTTCTTGCCCCCAGGGATCGCAGAATACCGATTTCCCTGGTCCGTTCCAATACAGATATATATGTAATGATGCCGATCATAATAATTGATACAATCAGAGAGGTAGCAGAAAAAGCAATTAATACCAGGGTAATGGCACGCATGATGCCGCCGGAAAGATCTGTTATGGTGCCTGCCAGATCCGTATACAGAATTTTTTCCTCTGCTTTTTTCCCCTCATTCCATGCATCCAGATATTCCAGCACCAGATCCTTGTGCTGGAAGTCCACCGGATAGATGGTTATCATATGAGGAATAGTGGAGGCGCCCAGGCTGGACAACATGGTATCCTTTTTAGGCGCAGCCTGTTGGTGCGGCGTGCTTATCGGGCTGCCCATGGGTCCAAGCGGGGTCCCGGAAGGTGACAGGCTTTCCGATTTGCGGAAGGGTTCCCCGGTCAGGACGTTGTAGTCGGCATCCGTCTGTGCCTTTACTATTGCTGATTTTCCTGCCAGTGCCATAAAATGCCGGCTCAAATCATCGGAAAATGCAATACCGGGCAGGAGCACGGGGATATCGGTTTTACGGGCCGGCCGCACTATCCCGGTAATACGCAGCGGCAGAGCCTCTTCGTTGTCATACAGCTTTTGCAGGTTTTTCGGATCTCCGTTCAAAACGAAAAGCTCTCCTTCCTGCTTATAAAATACATCGTTGGGAACAGCCTTAAGCTCCCGGTTCAGGATGTCCTGAAAGCATAAGCTTTTTACATCGGACGGCAGGCCCAGTTCCTCCAGGATGGATATGTCAACCCTGTTGTATTTGTCGGTTACCAGTACCAGGTCATGCATGCTTTCGGGATATCTGCCTGCCAGCAGATCATAGGCTGTTTCCAGGTAACCCGGCCGATTCCGATCCGGATTGACAGGATAGGCTGACAGGTTCAGGGCTGCAGCATCCACGGAAGTTGCAGTGCTTCCGTCCGAGCGCAGCAGATTTAGATTTACAAGCCGGGTATAGGCGATACCGTTCAGCCATTCCGGATTCATCTCTTCTATATACTTTATGTAGGATTCTGTCAGTGTATTGGTATGTACTCTCTTGTCTTGGCTTGGATCATAGGGATAGATCTCATCTGTGTCCGGGTACCTGTTCTCATCATTGTCATCCCTGCCCATGATAAAATCCATATCCACCTCCTCAGTCTGCTGAGTAATCATAATGGGAAAACCTGAAAGGGTACCGGATTCAAATTCTGCAATCTGCTTGTTGAATCCGTTGGAAAGGGCAAGTATGGAGGCGATGCCCACAATGCCGATACTGGATGCAAAGGAGGTAAGCAGGGTGCGAAACCATTTGGTCCGGATGTTTCTTCCCGAAAGCTTCAGGGCAGTGCCAAATCCCATTCCGGTTCTGCGCAGCTGATACTCCGGGTCCTCCCGGGGCTGCTCATAAGGCCTGGTGTCCTTTACCACCTTTCCATCCTTGAATTCTATAATCCGATCTGCATATTTTTCCGCCAGGAGAGGATTGTGGGTAACCATGATGACCAGCTTGTCCCTGGCTATCTCCTTTATCAGATCCAATATCTGCACGCTGGTATTGGTGTCCAGGGCACCGGTGGGTTCGTCTGCCAGGATGATGTCGGGGTCGTTGGCCAAAGCCCTTGCTATAGCAGCCCGCTGCATCTGACCGCCTGACAGTTGGCTGGGTTTTTTATGAATGTGATCCTTAAGGCCCACCTTCACAAGCACATCCTCGGCCTTCTTTCGCCTGCTTTCAGCAGACTCGCCGCTTAAAGCCAGCCCCAGCATTACATTATCCCTTATGTTCAAATGCTCAATTAAATGATAGGTTTGGAAAACAAAGCCAACACTGTTGTTTCTGTATGCGTCCCAGTCGCTGTCGCTGAATTTTTCGGTTGAACTGCCGTTGATCCGAAGGTCGCCCTGATCAGCCCGATCCAGGCCCCCTACAATATTTAAAAAAGTGGTTTTTCCTGATCCGCTGGGGCCCAGGATGGCTGCAAATTCATTTTTTCTGAAGCTTATCGTAACCCCGTTTAGTGCCGTATGTCTTACCTCCCCCGTGACATAGTGTTTTGAAATGTTTTCCACATGAAGCATGAAATTGTCTCCTTTTTTCTTCAATAGAAATAGGTTGTACAATCTCAGGAAAATTACTTATTTTTTTGTTGACATTGCCCTGCAGATATGGTATTTATATATGCGTATTCTTGTTTAGCTATTATAAACTCAAAGTTTAGTGTTAGGAGACTGGATGATTTTATGAAAATAGGGGAAAAAATCAGGGAATTGCGGATACGCAACGGTTTGACCCAGCAGGAACTCGCCGACAGGTGCGAGCTTTCCAAGGGGTTTATTTCCCAGGTGGAGCGGGAGCTCACCTCTCCCTCCATTGCTACCCTGATGGACATTTTGGAGAGCCTGGGCACCAATATCAAGGATTTCTTCAATGAGCAGATTGATGAAAAAATTGTATTCAAAAAGGAAGATGTTTCCAGCCTGGAAAACAAGGAATTGGATCATGTAATACACTGGATTGTCCCCAACGCACAAAAAAACCTGATGGAGCCCATAGTCATGGAACTGGCTCCGGGGGGCATGTCCAAAGCAGAGGACCCCCACGAAGGGGAAGAGTTCGGCTATGTTTTGTCCGGCGCTGTCATTTTGCATCTGGGCAAACAGCAATATCGGGTTCGTAAAGGTGAATGCTTTACCTTCAAGCCCAATATGAGCCATTACCTGTCCAACGGCTCCAGGGGAAAATCTGTCCTGTTGTGGGTTTCGACGCCGCCCACCTTTTAAGATAATATTTGTAAAGGGGATTCGGTATGACTGACAAAATCATTCTGGAGCTTAAAAGTGTATCCAAAACCTATGACGATACACCGGCTCTGGTTAACATCAACCTGTATATAAGAAAAAATGAATTCGTTACGCTTCTGGGTCCCAGCGGCTGCGGAAAAACCACCACTTTGCGGATAATCGGCGGTTTTGAGGAAGCAGACGAAGGCGATTTGCTCTTTGAAGGGAAAAACATAAATAATCTACCTGCCCATAAGCGGAAGGTCAATACCGTTTTTCAGAAGTATGCACTTTTTCCTCATATGAATGTATTTGACAACATCGCTTTCGGCCTCAAAATCAAGAAAATGGATAAAGAGCTGATACAGGAAAAGGTGGAGCATATGCTCAGGCTGGTTAACCTGGAGGGCTATGAAAAGCGTTCGGTAAATTCACTGAGCGGAGGCCAGCAGCAAAGGGTAGCCATTGCCCGGGCACTGGTCAATGAGCCGGAGGTTCTGCTTCTGGACGAGCCTTTGGGTGCATTGGATCTGAAACTGCGCAAGGAAATGCAGGTGGAGCTGAAGAAAATGCAGCAGTCCCTGGGAATTACCTTCATATATGTAACCCACGACCAGGAAGAGGCTCTCAGCATGTCAGACACTATTGTGGTGATGAACAATGGCATTATTCAGCAGATAGGCACGCCGGAAGACATCTACAACGAACCGAAAAATGCCTTCGTTGCCGATTTTATAGGGGAAAGCAACATACTGGGCGGAATCATGGAGAAGGATTTCCTGGTCAGCTTCATGGGCAGACAGTTTACCTGTCTGGATAAAGGTTTCGGTGAAAGAGAGCATGTGGACGTGGTTATAAGGCCCGAGGACATCAAGGTGGTGTCGGCAGACCAGGGCATGCTTACCGGTATTGTACGCACTGTCACCTTCAAGGGCGTGCATTATGAAATGATGATCGAAGGTGAGAACTATACCTGGATGGTGCACAGCACAGTGATGGCTCCCGAAGGCAGTGAGGTGGGCCTGAATATAATGCCGGATGATATCCATATTATGAAGAAGAAGGTGGAT